>Ga0302121_10000487_pt1 | contig 21390 bp, 18 predicted proteins | sample CB21_surface_MG_FD_203120 | JGI IMG/M metagenome (GOLD analysis project Ga0302121, IMG submission 203120) | Marine microbial communities from Western Arctic Ocean, Canada - CB21_surface | ecosystem: Environmental > Aquatic > Marine > Oceanic | place: Canada: Western Arctic Ocean | collected... | reverse complement strand
AAAGTTGCCACCCCTAATCCTCTTTTTGACGTAATCTTGACGTAGAGTATTCGAGTTTATATGCAATATCAAGAGTTAAAGAGATGTGCAGCGGGGTGTAGCGGGGATACTTAGAGCCAGCTGCAGAGGGGTTTAGAGCAAAGAATCCTTTTAAACATAGTTACCGGAGAAAGAATGGTTACTTTATTACTGATAAATAAGTTTTACCTTTTAAATCAATAGCTTAGCAGAGTTTTGACGTAATCTTGACGTAACTTTGCTCAGTTATAGTTTAGCCGCCACGGCATTGTATTCTGCATTTGCTTAATTTAATTCACTTACTTAACTTAATAAAGCTTTTTTACCTGGAAGCTATTTTATAATAGCCCTTGCACTATGTAACGCGTTACGTATAATAGATCGGACACAAACAACGCGAGAGAAATAAAATGAAATACTTAGAGCTACTTTTAAAGAACCACGGATTTACAGAAGTTTTTATAGGTATATGGGAAAACACTGCTTACGAAACTTTATTCGATTTAAACAGCGGAGGGATGGAAATTTATGTTTCAGAAGAGCGAGCAGTTTATTTGCCAGAAGACTCACGCGCTACCCAGTTTATTAAAACTGCGACTGAATATCTTAATGTTAAATATAGATCAGATATGCCTTTTTAGGCTTTATTAAACTTAAACAAACGCCCCTTAATTGGGGCTTTCTGGGTATCAAATAACGGAAAAGGATTACACATTATGAACATAAAAGATTACGAAGGTAAGTACATCCCACAAACGAAAGAGATATCTTTTAATAGTGTAGATGGTTCCGATGTTGCCCGATGGTTAGAGTCTATAAACGAGGTGGTTATTTCTTTTAAAGATATAGGAACTAACGGGCAAGCTATTACAGCGAGCGGGTACGCAGTATCGACTAATAGATACGTGTATAAAATTAACCCGTTTGACGATTAACACACACTAAATGGAGTTAACACAATGAACACTGAAAACATGATGAAAATAAATGGTCATCGCACGGTCAGCGTTTTACACTTGAGACTAAGCCTTACGCTTTTTACGATTTTAACTTTTAATTAAAACAACGCCCCTTCGGGGCTTTCTAAGTACTAACGCAAATGGAGTAATGAAATGTATAGACCAATGGATACAGAAGCAAAGGCTTTGATAGGCAGCTACAGGCATCACATCTCTTTGGATTATAGCAGTGCAGATAATCGAACACACAATGAATCACAGTTTAGAAAAGAGTTTACTAGGTTGTGTGCAATACCTGTTGGTGAATTTTCTTATGCAGTGTGGGAAGAGTTGAACGAACTTATGAATCCAGAGCAATATGAATAAACCCAAATCAAGAGCAGTAGATAATGCGGCAATGAGGGCTCGAAGGATTGCAGAAGGGCTGGTGCATTATAGAGTATGGATCACGCCTGGTGAAAAACAAAAGCTTAAAGAGTACCTGGTTAAATTGCGAGATAAAGTATCTTGACCAGGTAGCAAGGGTCCGCCTCCGGGTCATTACGCAATGGCTGCTCTAGCTGCTGCCCTAGCATCTAAGATGTCAGTTGGCACAGCCGTACCTGTGTCTGCCTTGCGGATGACGTACCAATCGGTATCTGCAAGATACGCTAGGTTCTCTTGATTGATCTCTGCTTGAGCATTGGCTGCAATCTCTTCGTCTGTGTACTCTGGGTCAGGTGTGTTGCCTTCGGCTATCCACTCTTGGACATCATGATAGTCACTGTTGCCACCAGAATTGGGTACTGACATTGAGCCATTGACTAGCCATCCTTCGCCTTGTATTTTTACTGTTTCAATAGTCATCTTATAACTCCGCGTTTGCAGTAATAGGTGATGACGCGCTTGCCCACGCCGCTGCATTAACTGGTTTAGAAGCAGAATTAAGGTTTATACTGACTGCGTTCAACCCCGTACCACCAGCAGCCCCTCCCGTAATTGCCGTCGATGAACCATTAACATAAATATTCCCCGAAAGAGAAGGTAAGGCGCAAGTAGGTACGGCTCTCATGCTTACGGGAAAATAAACTTGGCAGTTTTCAAGAACCGTTGCCGTTCTATAAGCACCTACTGTTGCGATGAAGGTGCTTTTTTGCCAGTAATACCTCTGACACAAAGCCAACTCTTCACCCTTTGATCTTGGCTCAAAGGTTGTGGCTACACTGCCAGCTTCTATTTGAACTTGTGAGAATTCAAACGTGCCTGATTGTTGACCAAGGGAGTTTGCACGTGCGTTCCAATCTGAACCAGCGTCCATCCATAAAAATAACCATAGATAATCATTACCGTTAGTGCCTAAAGTCTTTCCGCTAATTGAAGGGAGTGCTACGGGTACTGTGTGTTTAACCCAAGATGTTGTCAGTGCAACAGTTGTTACACCAATACCTAGGACATTTGCAGAGGGTGCAGGGCTTGTACCGCCTGTCCCAAAACTTTGAGCAAACTCAATGGCAATGTTTTTATTGGCATCAGCTTTAGCCCAAAAACTTAATGTTGCTGTAGTTCCTGAAAAGGTTTCTACCCCTTCAATTTTCTGGCTTTTAACTACGTAATTACCAGTACCAGCCACACTAGTAACAACGGTTCTTGCGTAATACTTAGGGTTATTTGGTACATCAGTTTGACCTAGTGTAAACGCTTGGCGGCTGACTACTTGCGTTGACCCGACTATCATATTTAACCATCGGTCATCACTACCATAACCAGTAGCCGTCTGACTTAGCGCACGTTGCCAGATGTCAAAGTTACCGTTGATAATACGATTCTTACGACCAACAACACTAGCGATGTCAGCCGTTTCTCTTGTCGCTGATTTAGTCATCTGCTACTCCTGTGCTGGCATTAAAGCCTTGAGTTCATCAGCGGTAGTTGCAGCGTCCATTGATATCTGTAAGTCTGCATCTGCTGCACGAATAGCAGCACGGCTTGCTTCCGCTGCTTCTGCTTCGCTAGGTATCGTAGCTTTGATGTCGAGTGGGGCAAATTCTGCATTGCGTACACTTCTGCGTACATCGTGTGCAATAACTTTTGCTTTTGTCATGTCTATTGTAATCACTTTGGAAACTCCAGTTTAATTGCAGCAATGGCATCTTGCCACGTAGTAGTTGAGGCCATAAGATCGTCGTAACGCATCTCATCTTGATTCAGTAAGTCATACTTGGCTTTGCGTAAACGCGAGTACTCTAAGGAGTCATAGACAGCTTGTAGTCGTATTACTTCTGCGTCAATTGCTTCAGGTGTTGGCTCGTCTTGTAGTTCATCCAACCACTCAAGCTCATTACCGCGTAGTACCCATTCTGCTAACGGGCGTAGGCTTTGGATGGCATCTGCTTTATCTATCATCCTGATATCTCCGTTGCAATCAGTGTGTTGCGATATAAACTAGCGTTACTAATTGTTACAAGTGTTGCACTATGACCACGCGCCTGCACTTTGTAAGTAATTGCGGCAGTGCTGGCTGGAGAATCAATCTCTATATTACTTGTGGTGAGATGATTTGATCCAGTGCCGGTATAAGTTGAATACCCATGTCCAGCCGTAAAAAGAGGTGTTGAGTCTCGGACAAGTCTAAATGAAATTCCTGTGTTGGCGGTGTTTATAAGAAAGTTTTGAATCGCATATTCCAGTTTTACTTTACTTGCTGTGGAAGCAAGAGTAATCGAAAGTGATAACCCGATGTCTACCCAACTCGTTGTGGCTATAGAAACTAATGTATCATTTGTGGCAGAAACAACATTAGATGGAAGCGAGCTGTCCCAGTTATCATTGCCCCGTATCGTCGTAGCCATTAGTCACCTACCCCGTCAGTCAACTCAGCCTCATCTACCGTCCATGCGTTTCTAAATGTTCTGTCGCTCGGTACATAGGAGTCCTCCACGATCTTAAACTTGAGTCCCGTTGGCACATCCTTTAACGCAGTCTCCCTATCGCTAAGTGGACAATTGGGTGCTGGTGTCATTACACAAACATTTCCGTCTGCTTCTTGATATATAATTTTCATTTGTTTGTACCTTAATTTGCGAATACGACGAGCGAAACGAGCGTAGCGTCAACCGTAGTGCTATTTTCTGCGTGATATACATGGACGTAAGCTGTTGACGTACCAAGAATAGCAGTCTCTACACCTATCCAGTTAAGTACTGCATTGCCAGTTATTAATGCGACATAATTTCCGTTAGGCATTGGATTTGTAAAATTGACAAGTTGATTACCAGCGGCGGTATCAGTAATACTACTAAAGCCGTAAACATCACCCGTACCATTTAGTGTCCCTGTGCTTACAGTCGCCATATTCCATGTTATAAATGCCTTAGCCATGCGCTTATCTAACGCTGGAATACTGGGCTGAGTCGTTGACGTACCATCTGAGTGCAGGAGGGTATTTGCTTTAATTGTACTCATGTTACTGACCTCCGAAGATGTGAACACATAATGATGAAACATCTAGTGCAGCCTTTTGGTTAGCAAGGCCAGTAGGGTACACAGCTTGAACGGCAATATGGTCAGCGGTAGACGCAGAGGTAATTTCACGAGCCATTGTGTTATTGGTTGTTACCGTAGCACAGTAGTTTGTGGTTGCCATTGTAGTAACAAAGGTAGCGCGGTAGTAACCCGTACTTAAATCCGTAATGCTTGAAACATTCTCAGAATCACTAATAGCTATTGTTCCTGTGCCATTTAGCCTAACCCACGCGGTACATATTAACCTCTGACCTTTGACCGTAGGTATGCCGCCCGATGTATTCTGAATATCGTTTGCTTTAATTGTACTCATACGATTGTCCATGTGGAGTTGTTAGGCACTGTTACTGTTACCCCTGAGTTGACCGTGATTGGCCCTGCTGTCATAGCATTCTTGTTAGTGGTGATGGTGTAATTTGTAGTTATAACCATTGCGTTCTCATAAAAGACCTCGCCCTGCACAACCTTGGCATCAGTCTGCGCTTTGGTATAGGTGTCTGCAACTGTGAACGATTTAAAGGCCACTATGCGAACGATTGTCCCTACGACTGCTCCATCATCTAGTACCACTGCCGTACCGTTAGTTGCTACGTAGTCGGCTACGGGTATGTCCAAGCCACCATAGGTTACGTGTATGTTGTTTGCGCTGTACGACAATGTTTGACCATTGACATCTACGCCTGAAAACGAGGTCTGTCCTGCGGTTGCGATGTATTCGTAAGTAAACAAAGAAGATGTGCCTGATGAACTTGCGGCAATCCAAACCGATCCATCATACACTTGCATACCTGTGCCTGTGAGAAAGTACAGTGCGCCAAGAACTAAAGCCTCACCATCATTGTCAACGCTAGGTTCGGAAGATTTAGCGCCAAGGTATTTATCATCAAAGTTGTCTAAAGACGTTACTAGACTCGCTGCCGCTGCCTGTGCTGCATCTCTTGCAGTTTCCGAATCGCCTTTTGCATCTTCGGATAAACCTTGTGCAGTTACTGAAGCATTCTTTGCAGTTACCGAATCATTCTTTGCAGTAATAGATGCATCTCTTGCATCTTCGGATAAACCTTGTGCAGTTACTGAAGCATTCTTTGCAGTTACTGAAGTATTCTTTGCAGTAATAGACGCATCTCTTGCATCTTCGGATAAACCTTGTGCAGTTTCAGAATCATTCTTTGCAGTTACTGAATCATTCTTTGCAGTTACTGAATCATTCTTTGCAGTTACTGAATCATTCTTTGCTGTAATAGATGCATCTCTTGCACCTTCGGACAAACCTTGTGCAGTTACAGCGTTATTCTTTGCAGTTAAAGCATCAGCCTCATGTTGGGATGCATTGTCTTCGGACGCTTGAGCTGCAGCAACATTAGACGCCAGGGATGTCGTGCTGTACCCACTAGCTTCTATGCCATTTGCTGTTGCATTGAACTGCAGCGTTTGGTTAGCCACCGGGTCACTTATACCAAGGCTGCCTGTTACGCCTGTCGAGACTGGCAGTATAGGTGATCGGGCTACCCGCTCTTCAAGCTCTTGGACTAACATTGTCAGCCGATCGAAGCCGTCCTCGATGACCTCGGGGTAGAACGTGCCCTGGTTGGCCAGGTCGACTCCCTGGCTAGCAACTAGGTCCCGAAATACTGTAAGCTTTTTGCCAGTTGCCGGAGCAGTCAGCATCGTAATAACGCCACCCGGTGAACTATCCTGGTTGGCGTTTATAGAGACCGTGTAGTGGGTCGAAACGCTTTGAACAGTTTCAACCGCTGTTGCACTTGTCAATACTACAACGACGTCTGTAGTCGCGAACACCGCGAATGCAAAAGGAAATGAAGTCGTACTCGAGTTGCCGTTAAACTTCGCGACATTTGATGTGTTAGCTACTGTCATAGTTTTAGTTTACACCGAGGGTAGTTAGGTTCAGCATTAGTCGCGACGCTCTTTAAGCATGATGAATTCAAAGAATGTAAGTGACTCGCCGTTTATTAAATCCATTGTGTTATTTTGCAAGATCCAGGCTTGACGCGATGGCAATCCGAAGTAGTAACCCGCGCCCATCACCATCGTTTTATAAAAGCTTTCGCTAACCAACGCGTCGGCGGGGTCAGTGGTCAGCCCAGCAACAGCTTCCGTTGCGTTAAGAATGTCGGTAACAGCACCCGCGATTGGCGTCATTTGATAATCGTATTTACTCGATAGGGCGCTGGCAATATCTCGCACTAGCACGACAGTCATAAAGGGGTAAGCGATTATTAGCTTAGCCATCCAGGATGTGTAATCTTCATCTTCGTCTTCATCTGGAAAGCGGCCCGCGATAATCTCACCGAGCACTGCTGGCATTACAACCATGTAAATCAAACTTTGTAAGTTAATTGCCACTTTCTTGACTGTGATTTCTTCTTCGCGACGTGAGATGTTTCTACGTCTACGCATCAAGTTGTACATCGCTGAAAACGCCGAATAAAACAATGTCGCGCTTTTCTTGCGACCGTCGCCTTGCTGAATCATCGCCAAGTCTTTAGCCGTCCCGTTCCCCTGCGTCATGCGCACGACACTGTCAGCTTCAGACACTGCATCGCTTTCCGATTTATTCTCTGACAAGGCTTTTCGATAAGCCCCAAGCCAAGTTGGCATTGAGATGGTTAGGTCCATAAATCCAATGTGTTCAAAACCCCACTTCTGGATTTGCTCTAGCACACTAGTTCCATGTGTTAGCATTCGCATCGCATCATTTACATCGCGATCAAAGGATGTCTTTCGGTTACGCATAAAGATTGACTTCTGCATTACCTCTTCAGCTTTCTTAAACACCTGTGCAGGGTTGCCGTAGAACTCTTGTATCCCGGTCATCGCCCAGCCAAGCCCTAATATTTCAATAGACTGCGTCATGCCAAGTGGTTGAACGATGGCGGTTGATAATTTGTAAGCCATATTTACGATGGTGGTATTTTTGCGCAGGGCATTGAACAGCTTTGACCCCGCATCGGTAGCGAGTTGTCCACTCCCTGCAACGTTGCCAAGCCAGGGGCGCATGTCTTCATACACATACTCACCCGCCACTCTTTTAATTGCGTCAACGGTCCTTTGGTCTTGAATAACCCGATCGGTCTGAATGATAGCTTCGCGAAACGCGATGTCGTGTATCACTTGTGCAAGATGATTAGTCATGACAGTAATGTCTAATTTGACGGGCAGACCTCCCGACCCCACTCGCTCGATAGCGTGACCTTTACGCGTCGTCGGTTTGATGAAGTTATCTGACAGGTTCTCCATAACGTCGGTTTTACTAGTTCGCTCCTGGACCTTCGAGCTTTTTTTAGGATCAAAGATCAGTGGGTAGTAGCCGCCAGGGTAAGTACCGAAGGGGGTTTCTACCGGGCTGCGTTCTACTTTCTCAGGCACAACACCCGTTAACTTTTTCTGCAGAGCAGCTATTGCAGGCCAATAACTGTCTATAAGATCCCAAACTTGTTGGATGGTGTCCCAGTCGTTCTTTGTCATATTGTCATTGAGGAAACGCTCGATATCGACAGCGTCAACACCCTTGCGAGCAAGCCCTTCAGTGAGTGACGTGCGGTTACCTGAGTTGCCCCAGTTGAGCGCAACACTCACTAGCATGTTCTTATTCCAGTGATCGCCGCTGGTGAACGACAATTCGCGTTGGAGGTTTTGAAACGTCTCACTATTAAGTATGTCCCCGAGTTGCGTTCCAAGCTCTTGAATCATCGCAAGCTCGGTGTTCTCCGCATCAGCAATTGGCTTAAACAATAAGTTCCACCACAGCCCGCCTTTTACATCGCCGTCCATTTGCTCCGCCAAAAACTCCATCTTGATATGCTCAGCTCTTAATTTGCTGACCAGGGTTGGGTCCATAAGTGTGGTGGAGTCTTCGTACCGACTGCGTTTGTTATACGCATCTGGATCGTAGATTTCGGGGTTGACCTCGAGCGCGGTCGCATAGGCTTGATCCATCGTTTCGTTGTAGTCTCGCAACTCCTTGCCGACCAGGATCTGCTGCTTAAGTTTGGCAAGGTGTTCAATGTTGCGCAGGCTGTCAACCAGGGTAATTAATTCTTGTACAGGCATGTCCTTAAAGTTAGTTCGCAACTTTTCAAGATACTTTTTAGGCATCTCGACGCTGCCGTGCGCAGCCATTTGCTCGTCATACCATTCACTAAAAGCCTTTCTTCGATCTAACTCTTTTCCTGATACGTTTTGTTTTAGACTGACGGCTTCGAGGATCGAGTCGATCTGATCTAAGTAGTCGCGTGCAAGTTTCTTTCGCACACTTGGCTTTGCAAACTTAGTGAGATACTTTCGATCTTTAGCCACTTGATCTCTGATTTTAAGAGTAACGCTGTAGAGATGCAGGTTTAAAAGTTGTTGTGCTTTGTGCTTGTAAGCATTGCCATGATCACCCGCCAGCATCGCCCTTGTTGCTTCTTGCGAGTGCTTGCGCATGGCTTGCAAATGTTTGTTTGGTTGTAAGTCACGGACCTTAAGTGCGGCCACCCGGCTTCTCGCGATCTCGCGCAGAGCTTGCTGGGTGATTGGCTTGACGCTCGCACGTCTCGCCAGTACGCGCAGCTCGGCGTAGATGCCGCGCTTGCGTTGTTTATCGGCCACTACCTTCATCGCTTCCTGCGTCAGGTTGTCTTTATGCGTTAGGCTTTGATACCTTTCAGACATGATCTTGCGAACCTGGGGGTTAACAATATCTTTTAACTTTGGTGCTGATACTAATTCGTTAATCATTTCGACGCCCGACGCATAACCAAACATAGATGCCAGCTGTGCTACATCCATGCCCTGCGTGCTCACCATGGCGAACTTACCTTTGGGTAGCTTTTTCCAGGTCGCGTCTTTTTCGTCACCCATATTTTCGATCAGCCACTGCTTGCTGAGTTTAACGCCCTCTAATCCAATCGGTACTTGTCCGCCAGGTAACGTGCCGTACATCAGCAGATGTCGGATTCGGTAAACGTTTTTAGCTTCGTACTTCGCAGTGATTTCTTCAGTTAGCTTTTTGCGCTCAGCTTTTTGCGATTGCGACTTTTCTTTTTCAAGCTCAGCCATTTGCTTCTGGCGGACTTCAGCCAGCGATTCGCTGTGCGCTCGTTCTGCTGCAATCTTCATGTCGAGGAATTCTTCTTCGGAGACACCCGCCTCTTCAGCAGATTCAAACATCAATCCAAACCCTGCGACTTCTTCTACTTCATTAATTGCATCTTCGGTTGCGAGCATGCGGTCCATAACTTCACGCACGTCATTATTGAGGGTAACGTTTAACTGTCTGAGCTCTTTGTATATGTCTAACAGCCAGCCCATAAAACGGTCAAACACCGATTGCAATTCAACGCTTGGGGCTTTGCCTTCGCGCAGGTAGGCTTCAAAGCCTCGAGCGAATTTCTCGTGTTGCTCAGTGCCTATTTCGGTAGTGCCAAACCAGTCGGTCAGCGTCTTCATCATGGCAACGAGTTGTGGTTTGGCGCCTGGCTGTGCGGCTAGATCTTTAGCGATTTCAAGGAATAAGTGCCCAGATTCATGCAGAAACGTAGACAGATCTGCGCCTTGCATGAGCTTAATATAGGTTGTGTTCTCGCCAACGCCTGCTGCGGGAAATGTAATCGAACCCTTGGGCGCGTCCTTTTCCTGATTGAGGGTTAGTCCTTCTGCTTGGGTTTCTTCTTGTCCGGGGACATTGGGGTTTGAGCTTGCGCCAACCGCGCGAAGAGGTGATTCGCGCCCGCCTGAGAACTCTGCGATGAGTTGGTCGAGTTTTTCTCTGTTGACTTCTTCGGCTTCATACCAAGGGTATCCTATTTCGCGGAATGTTTTAACGGAAAAACCTTTAGGGATGACACCTTGCGCGGGCTTCCGAACCTCGGTCAGCATCTTCTTGAAGTCTTCCAAACCAAAACGGAAAGACTCCCCCTTACTGTTATTGTACGATATGTAGGGCTGGTTGTCACTGTCACGGGCGTAGATCGAACCAAACGCAAACTGGTGGAATCTGCCCTCGGGGGCGCCAATGTCATAGAACGGATCAGCCTCGCCATTGGCGAAGTCAACCAACCCTTGGATTGTGGGGTGGGCTACAACTTGCCCGGAGTTAAGCACCCATGATTCCCAGTGGTATCGGCTCACGCTGGCATCTTCAGGCCGACCAAGGGCAGCATACAACTCATCTACCCGCAGCAGGAGGCTACGCTCTAACGCTTCGTACCTTGCCAGTCCATGCGCATCCTCGAAGAGCCCAACGACGTCATCATATATCAGCTTGCCATACTGGCCCGCGTCCCACATCGTGTTGATCTGAATCCTGTCCATGACCATGACGTCGGTGCGCCCTGATAACAGCAGGACAAAAGAGAGCACTTTGTTCTTAATGCCGACACTACCTGCTAGCCCGTAGAACCTGCGACGAACTTCAGCACTGCTGATGTCTCGATCTGCAATCATGTCGTGCAAATGCTCGAGAGCGGATCGACCATCAGGCATTCGCTTTGACATCTTCCTCAAGAAGTCCTTGCCAAAATCATTCATGTTGGAGGTGCCCTGCTTGCCCGGCGCGAAGTCAGGGATGATACTACCTGCCCACTCTGCGTATTTTGAAAGGTCGGCGTCGGTCCACTCACGCTCCAGCGCGCTGTTCACTATTTCCTCTAGCTGGCCGCTGTTCACGGCATCGAGGAAGGCAGACTCATGTGGGTGTGTCGACATCCTCCGGGACAACATGCCCCACAGCATGAGCTTGCCTGTGATCAGAGGGGCTGCCCCTCCAGACGCATACAGCTCGGAGAATTCTTCTACTATCTCGAAGCCTTGCGATGCTGCTGCCAATTGCTCTGGCGTCAGTTTCGAGTGTCGGTCTGCCCAAACACTGACATCTGATGCCATGTCCAAAGCATCAAGTGGCGCTGCTGGTGTTTCGTTATCCCCAAGTATCTCGCGCTCGAGGGCGTACCAGTCGTCCACTGAGTTCAAAGGATCGGGGTGGTTTACCGCTAGCTCATCAAGAAGTTCTGATTGCTTCTCGACATTCTTATCGTGGAGCACCTTGGGCAGCTTTGACTTGCCACTGACCTCGCCCTCAGTCCTAGTGATGAAATAGCGTGGCACGCCGTGCTTATTATCTGGGGCTGTCTGATAGAACGTTGTGTTCTGCACCTTCTCGCCATTAACAGTCAGCACTGTGAGGTCATTCTCATCAAACACAACAAAGTTGCGAGTGCCCTCACCCTCGGACCTACTGTTATCGTCTAGGTATTTGATGCCTGGTATGCCAGCTTCACTAAGTTTTTTACTAGCTGTTTTCTGGTCAGGGAACAAGTCACTAATAACCTGCTGCCCTGTTATGCTCGTGCTAGGCGATTGCTCACCTTTGAGTTTATTTATTCGTGTCCTATACCCTTCCTCTAAAGATGGGTTGATAGCTATCTTACTTTCCATGACATTTATTCGCCGTTGAAGGTCAGGGTCTGGTGAGCCACCACCCGTAAGATATGGTTTTAAAGCATTCCTAACACTCTCAGGCTGCTCACTCAAAGGCTTATCCCAATCAAGCATCTGCGCTATCTTTTCGTCTGGGAGGTCTACTTCGTAATCAAACCCAAAACTTTGGAAATTAGGTTTAATTTCCTTTCTAAACCAGTCGCCATGCCCTAGGCCGTTAGCCCATGATTCTACTTCCTGTGGCGTTTCATTACTCATTAAGCGCTCTATTAAACCTGCTTTTTCATATCCATCTTGCGCCACTGCGTTATCTTTTGACCTATCCGCTACTCTTGATAAGTCGTCGTAATATTCATTAATTTGCTTACCGCCAATCTTCATTTCACTAGGGTCGTAAGCTAAATTAATTCTATACTGGTTGGCAACATCCTTATTTTCAGCAATATAAGTGCCCCATCCGTAAGCCTGAGCGCCTTCACCTGTTCCCATTTTGGAATGGTCGAATTTACTAAACCGATATGGGGATCCGTGGTATACCGTCTGCTGCAAAATGTTCGAGCTATTCGCGAAGTCTGGATCGAATGCCGCGTTGGTAGATCTGATGTTCTTAGGGTCGAACACCACTACGTCTCCTCCGTCTTGATACGAATCGTACCCTCCAGCTTCTAGAACCTTCCTCTTAATGGTCCCTGATATGTCCGATTTCATTCTCCACGTTTGAGCGTACTCAGGTACTACAGCCTCTCTTACCCAGTCCTCGTTACGGTAAACACCGTTCTCAATCAGTTGCTTTTCATACTCATCGAGCATCGCTTGGGACGGCTTAACGTCCCCGACAGCGGTGTTACTTACTCTGATAAAGTAGGGCTTAGCTTCGCCGTATTCAGTAGTTTCGGTTGGACTGAAATAAACACCTTCAACATTAGTTGATCTATTCAACCGGGCTGCATTCAAATCAAACTCATCGAAAGTATTAGGGGATGCATGCCATTTAACGTTGGCTGTATCGAACCCCATCCCTTGAGCACGTTCGTGCCTCGAAGGCTCAGACATGTCCAGACCCTTGGCGACGGCTTGAAATGTTTCACTTTCGGGGTCTTGGAAAAATACTTCGTCTTGTCCTATTGTTTGATTAGGATCAATCTCGCGATAGACTGGGTTTTGCGCCAGGACTAGGGGTCCAACTTGTATGACTCGATCAGCACTGACTACCTGGTTAGAATTGGCGCGGTCGTAGAAGTACGAATGCCGGGTTGGGTCAAACCCTACTTGCACCCAGTCGGGTGAGTTTAGAGCTTCTTGAGCTTCGACTTCAGCTTGTGCTGTGTCTGTTGTATCCCAGGTGCCTTCAATCACAGCAAACGGCGACTTGGCATTTCCCTTGGCTACATTAAGTGCTTTGTTACCCGTGTTTGGAAACGTTACATTATTGATAACGGCAGCTGATTCATGCGCGATAACTTTCTTACCGCCTTTGCCAGGGAACCTTTCATGGATCGTTGGGACCCACACGCCATGCGTGGTGTAAGCAGGTATATCCAGGCGTAAACCAACCGGGTGATCTTGCACAATAGTGCTCGCTAGTCCGACTTTTTCCATCTGTTGAGGTTTTAAAGCGCCGAGCATTTCATCGGATGTGGCTACTGCAGGCACGGATTCATAGGCAGTGACGGGGTTAAACTGTTCAACAATTTCTGCCATCTGGTTGCGGGTGATCTCACCCCTGGCAAAGGCTTGTGCGGCTTCTTGCACTTCAGGAATACGAGCCATGTTCTGGCTCAGTGTGACACCCTCGGGTAGCACACCTGCCTGGTCAACAACCTCGAGGTTGTAATACTTTTTCATTTGCTCGTTCGTTGCAAACCCACGGCCTACAAACGTAGTGATAAAGGCTTTGTGCAGCGATGCGTATTGTTCTGCGGTGTCTGCCTCGAATCGGCCTGTTGTGACTAGCATGTCTTTTAGCTGCTTGGCTGCACCTTCGGCAACGCTGGCGGTTTCATCAGTTACCACGCCTTCTTTAAATAGGCGATCTGCTTCGGCTACTAGGTCTGATTCTGCCGGGTCGCTTTGTTCTCTGAGCTCGCGTGCCGTGTTGTCGCCAATGTTGTAGCGCACGTCATCGAGCAATGACCCAAAGTTCTGCGTGTCTTTGAGTGATATTAATTGTGATAAGGGTACTCTGACGTCGCCGCCTTCTTGGACCGCTTCAGCAAACGCAAGGCCAAGGCCCATTTGTTCAAAGATTTCGGCGGCTTCTTGGTTATTGCTTTGGAAGAAGGTGTTCACTGACTCTGCGTCGATGTACACATTGGGATCTTCTTTATCGGGGTTGACGCTCTCAACAAAGTCAACAAACGCTTCTTTGTTGCGCCCAAACGTTCGACTAGTTTCTGCGGCTTCGCGCAGTCGTGTTAGCCCCTCTTGCAGGCTTTCTACTTCTCGCGTCTGAGCTTCTTTCTGATCGACAGCGGATTTGCGTTTGCCTACCACACTCATTGCGGCTATGCCCGTAAACATCCCGGAAGCGTCAACAAAAGACATCCCACCCGATATATCAAATTCCGCGTTGGGGTCATACACTCCCATGTGCGCGAGCTGTTTGGCGTAGTCAGCTGCGAGCTCTTCTAGCACTTCAATGCCCGAGGCGCCGATAACTTCGATAGCGTCTTTGATCAATCGACTAGACATGTTTTTAGGCATCATCTTCATGATTTTATTTGTGCCTAAATACTCAGAGCCGACCTCAGCAATTCCACTGAGGAAACCAACAGCGTCTGCTTCGTTCTCAGTCGCACCGTTGTCAATTGCTTTGCTTTTTTCTTGCCGATAACTCGATCCAAAAAAGACGGGCAGCATAATGGGTGCTGCAAAGATTGTTGCAAAAACCTGCCCTACGGTCCCGCCCGCAGTCGTGTTAAAACCTTTTCTTTCATCAGGCACCTCGAGGGCTTCACCCACGGTGTCTAATATCAGGCCAGCCCCTTCGATGGGGTAGCCTAGCGGGCTTAAAACATAGGCGGCAGAGGAAACTAACGCTTTAGGGATAGTAGACATATCCGGGCCTGTCGATGCGACATTTCGGAGATCTTGCCCCATCGATTGTAATTCTTCACCCATGAGGGTCAAAGGTTCAGCCGGGATACTGCGAACAGCATCCGTTGCGTACTGATAACTGTCGGTCACGGAGGTTGCCGCATTGACCATGGATTTCAATGTGTTCTCGAAATAAGTCAAGGCGTCCATGTCGTCATGAACTAGGGGGGCATTCTCAGGTTTTGATGCCCATTCGATGACGGGTTGATTGGACCGTTGGTACTGCTGTATCTTTTCTCGTTCGACTAATTTCTTAGCGACTTCGGGTGCAGCCGCAATGAGTGCAGTAGGCTTTTTTAATTGAGCACCTCTTTGGATATCGAGTGCATGCTGATCAGGGTCAGTATCCGCTGCAAAAAGCAGGGCATCTTTCTGTAAGTTTTCTACTCTTAAGTTTCTACGCTTTGGAGTGTTGTCAAAAACCTTATCGCCTAGACCTTTAACCGGGTTAGCTTGATTTAATTGGTTAGATAAAAGCTTATCGCCCAGACCTTCATACGGATTAGTTGACATTGTTGATATCCATTCCTTGATTTAACAAGTAGATCTTCATTAGGTTTATATGCGTTTTGTTTTCTGCTTCCTCTAGCTCTGCATCCGATAGACCAACCTTGTTTTCTGACAGCGCCCTGGTTAGTTCTTCGCGAATTTGCTTCATGCCTTCAGGATCTTCGCCCTCAAGCTCTTCAAAAAAGTCTTGAGCCACGTCGTCGTTATTAAGCACACTGTCTGCTCCGTACAGGTTTTCAAACAAGTAGCCATCGGACTGAAAAAAGTTGTCATCGTCTTCGAGCATTAAAGCAGATGTTATTTTTCGGACTTTTTCTTTGAACGCGACGTTGTCTTTTTGCCACTCGGCTTCGTTGGCAACAGCGGACAGAATCTTGTCTAATAGATTCTTTCTCTTTGCGTATAGCATCTTGCTTGCATCGCCCTTCCCTGGCTGAAAGTTCTCATCAAAGATACCGGAAACCACCTCTCGAGTGGCGGATAGCATTGCTTGCTTGGGGTTTAAATCTGTTTCTTTCTGATCAAGTTCGACACTTCTTTCATAGCTCATCCAGTCCAATACTTTTTGTTGGTCATTGATGTGTAAATGCCGCACGCCCTTGGCGTCAAGGTTATCTAAAAACGATATTTTGTCGGCTCTTGATAACTTATCGTAAGTAAACTGCATATCGACAAAAATCTGCTGTGACTCTGTATAGTCAACGCCAAAACCCGCTTGTTTCACTAAGTCGGTTTTAATTGTGTTAATGTCCGATACGCTGTAATACGTTGCCCAGTCCGGGTTATTTAGAATTTGATCGGGGTCACCTCCATCATTAATAAATTGATTTACCGCTATTTTGATTTGTCTTATGTTTTCAGCTTCAGCGGTCTTGGCAGTCGCAATGTGAGTTTTGACCATGCCTTCAACCCCGCTGCGCAATTCACCTTTTTCAAGCAGTTTAGCTGCGGCTGTTAACGCTGCAAAATCGTCGCCGTGAGTCTCAACCAACGCGTCAAAAGCGGTCTGTTGCTTTGACAATATCTCGCCTTTGTCGAGTAGCGAAGTGAGATCCGCTTTATCTTTTTCTGTCATACCCGACGAGTTTGTAGGCTCGTCAAAAAAAGCCCGGGCGCGATCGAAGTCTTTGTCAGCAATAAAAGCCCGCACGACTTGAGAATTCAGTTTAGAAGTTGCGCCCAGTATTGCAGCGTCGATGGTATTCTGACCTGCGCCGTTGCGGACACCTGTAGCCTTAATGATATCAATTGCCCTGTTTCTAGCTTCAGTTAACATTTTAGGGTTTTGTCTTAGATGAACAGCCTCGTCGGTTTCTAACGCTATTTGAGTTTTAGCTTCATTGTCGAGTGCGGTGTTAAGCTCTTGCCCCGCGTGAGACGCCCCTGAGTCCAGGTACGAGACGTCTGCTTTATCCATGGCACTGGTGAGCATTCTTTGTGCTCGAGGAGTTGTGACCCCTTTAAAACTTAATTCGCGAGCTTCTTTTAAACTCGTTTGATATTGCTCAAGGCCATTAAACGCATTTAAGCCTTTTTGCTGAGTGTAATCTTGACGCACGGTGTTGGCTTTCGTTCGGTACTCATTAAAGGCAGTCGTCGCGTTGACTTCATCTACCTTCTGGTAATGTTTGTCTGCAATGACTGCCATGTCTTTGAGGGCATTGCCCATTGCATTATCAGCAGGCACGTTAATGTTTTGAACAGTTGAAGGTGCCGCACCTGGTGCCAGGGTGGATCGGTAAGGAATGACTGCCATCTTATTATTCCTATGTTTTATATTGTTGGTAATAATGCGCAGTCTGCGCACCGCTCGTCAGTAACGAGGCATTGGCATTGTTCTTGATCGAGCTACTGTCTAACGCGCCTTGGGTAAGCGCGGATTGACTTGCAGATTCGAGTCCGTGAAGCTGGTTATCGATGTCAGCTCGGATGATCATTGAGTCCATGGCCCCCGCTGACATGACGTCTGCGAGTACGTCGTTAGATGAGCCTGCGCTTGCGTCTATCCCGGACCCTGCGAGCTGAACCATTGCGCTTTTAGAGCGGTCAGCATTGGCTTGAAAAACTTGTTGTTGTCGGATTTCGCCGTTCTTAATTGTTTGTGACCGCTGGTAATCGATCTGCTTGGCTTTGTTGAAAGCGACTTGCTGCGTTGCGTTGGCTTGCGCGTTGGAAGCTTGATAGTTCATTAGCGTTCCTGCTGCCATCATTCCTGTTACTGGATCACACATGTTTTCGATACTCAAAAGGGTAAAACAATTCGCCATCCATACCGTATGGGATGGCTTCGTGGAACGTGAACCCCAGCTTCTTAAGCCATCGGACAGATGCTTTATTGCGTATGTCGACCCATTGTTGCAGATGGTCGTAGTCATTCAGCATCAGTCGCAATTGACGCTTGGATTCTGCGATCAGAACTTTGGGGTGGTCGTTAATGAGTGGGGTGCCGAGCATCCAGGGGATGCCAAAGCTTGCAAAGGGGGCGATCCCCCAGACGGCGGCTACTGAGCCGTCGATCAGGCAGGTATCAACGCGGGCTGAAATATCAACCGACATTTGTAAAGTGTCACGCGTTTTACGTTTTGAAAGACACCAAATCTCTTTGAGATCTGCAGGACGCATATTGTCTGCAAGCTCATCTAAATGAAATGAACTCGTTGGCACGATGCTGACGTTATTCATATCCGACGTCAGGTATTACGGCTATCAAGGTTAGGGGGAGCGGATCTCGTTGTTGAATATAAAGATTGCCTTGCTCCTCCCAAGTCGGGTCCAAAGTAATTTCAAGTAACCCGGTAAATAGCGGTATCGCTTCACCGTACTGTTCCTGCGCTCGTTGACGCAGCTCGGTTAGCTGATTCGCATTAGGTCCAACCCACATGCCGCGTGATCGATAGACCCTGGCGCGTAACAGTGCGACCGATTTACGTTTGCCGAATTCTTCTGGGGGCTCTAGGGTTTCAATGGTTGTGACATAGGGCAGTCCTACATGCACTAGCGATGCTGCTGCGGGTAGGGTTATTTGGCCACTGGCCACGACCTGTTGTACAACGACGTTGCCGTCCGCCAGGATCGAGACTGTTTCACCTTCCAGGTGTCCTAGCCCGGTGATAGTTGCCGTGGCCGAACCTGAGTATGTTTTGCCAGAGTCGACAAAGAAGGCGTCTTTTGCTTCAAAAACTTCACGCTCGCGAAGTCGTTCGATGTACCGCACGTCTGAGCCATTTATGTTGCGTTTGACAACCGCGTACACGGCGTCTTGTTCGCCTTCCTCGATGGATGCAATTGCTTCAAAAGTGCCTGCGGTATTGTGCCGACACCAGCCTGAGACTTCATGCTCCCGAACATAAGTTAAACTGGTCAACGTGCCGTCGCTCATGACTGACCAGACGATCGAGTCTGGCTCTTGTTGGTACGTCCAGTCGACAATCTTCTGACCGTCCAGCATGTGCTTTGCCATGATGCTCACTTCGAGTCCGTCGTAGCCTTGCGACTGCTCAGAATAGGTTAAAGCATGCACGGACTTTTCGCGAGGCAAGGTGTATAGCAGCGTGTTACCCACTACCAGTGGAGTCAGCTTTGATGCGCCACGATTGCCCTGGGGTTTAGATGAGATGTTTTCAAACGCAAAGCCATCGCCATTGTCGGTGATTCGGTAGTTTGCACCCGCTGTCATGACGACTAAGTCATTCATCGATAGCACATGCCGCACTTCGTTGATGACGCCTGAGTCGACTTGGAATTTAAAAGCATCAGACAGCCCGCGTGGCCGGGTATAACTGAAACTTACAAAGTCACCCGTGTTACTAGCGACGATGGCTTGGGGCTCGGCTTGCAACCCGGCAAACAATAATCGTTGTTCGTGAAAGGCCACGTTGCTTGGGAAGTCAGCTGAAGCTGAAAAGCTATATTTGTCTCGAGTTAAAGGCGATGCCAGGTCGGGTGTTATGTTGTCATCGACAAAGGCGTTTGTTTCTGCTGTGCCTAAAAAGCCAAAGGTATCGCCTTCAAGCGCGCAGTATATATTGTAATACGAGAATGCAGCGTCTGATGTTGTGGTCCATGCCAGGGTAACTTTTGCATCGGTCGGCCACTTTGTATCAACCGTTTGTGCCACGGCGGTGCTGCCTAAACTTTCACGACCGTCATTGTTAACTTGCGTTATTCGATACTTGCGTGTGCGATCATTGTCGGTAAAGTTAGCTGCCGTTTTAGTGACGCCCGCTATTGTGGCCGGGACCGCATTAAATGCCACGGTGCTAAAGACCCAGACGAGATGGTTAACGTTTGTTCTCGACAGTTTACGCGGTGCCGATCCTTTAACGGCAATGAACATAACATCGGCTGATTGCACATACTTAAAGTCCGAAAGCTGTGCCGCAGTGTATGGTGATGCTATTTCAACAACGCCATCGGGATCATAGACCCCTGCTGCAGTCTTTCGATGGACACGCATGTACAAGTGCCCGAACTCAAGTATGTAAGTATTACCCACTTCAGTGTTGAATCGAAAAGGAATTAGTCGGACTTTGCCTGTTACGGATTTGGTCGCGGCGATAAACTCCCAGCCAGATCGGTTACTAATGCCACCGTGTGCATGCACTATGGCGTTATTCGCCGTGGCGAGTCCTGTCTGGTATTTAGCCAGGTCGACTCGAGCATGCAGGGAGGGTGAGAGTTCGCCAGAGGTGAACGTCGTTTGCATGATTTATCCTCGTCCAGTAATCCAGTCAGGATCTCTTGGCAGTGCGCCGACTTGCTGATTAAGCGAGCTGGTGGCCGCAGATGTTAGGGCTCTTGCGTAGGCTTCAAGCATGTCGCTGCGCATGGTTCTTTTTTTAGTGATCGGCATCGCTAACATTGACGCGAGTTTAAAATGCAAAGCCTCAATAAATTTGGGTGGAAACAGGGTCGGTAGTGTCACTTTCGAGGTGACCATCATACTTGCTGTCGCGGTGTCGGTGACGATCAGTCTTGATTGCAGATCATCACTTGCTATGAGTTCAAAGGGTAAAGGGGCAGCTTGGCGATCTAATTGCCATATCCGTCGGCACGCAATTGTGTTGTTCGGATAGGCGTATTGAAACAGCCATTGTTGCGGGGGCGTCCCGGTGCTGGCTAGCTCAACTTTTCGATGAGCAAAGGGCCATTCGTATTCTTCGAGTAGTGCATCTCGGGCGGCTTCATAGAATATATTACAATACTTAGCTTCAACCGAGCTTTCACCGAGTGAGGAAATAACTGCAGTTGAACCAATGTCTGCCATCGCCAAGTTACAGATATCAACTTCACTAGTCATTTATAGCACCTGTATCATTAATAAGTGCAGGAGGATGTGGGGACACCCTCCTGCGGTTCACGGATGAGGAGTTTCCGCTTGCTTAGCTCTTTTCGGTTTTGGCCGAAACGGGCTTGGGCTCTTTATAGGTCTCAACAACGAGCTCCATCCACGTCGATCTTTCGACATCGGCTTTAGAAGCTTTTCCAGAGTCGAATTGAAAAACATCGCCAGGATTTCGCATATGGAGATAAACCCCCAATGCAGTTGCTTTAACCTTAACGCTTGTATCACTAGGCATTGGTTTGGTTACCCATGGTAATGCCAGCCGTGATCTTGCCTGCTGCCGGGTTAGTTCCATTCACGTTGTAGTAAATGCGCATGTATTGCTCATCAGATCCCTGGGGGATGTACTGCGGAGCAATTTGCTTACCAGCGACTAGGTCCGCGAGTAGAACGTTAACGGTCATGACTGACTTTGGTGAGCCAAAGGCCACATCCGCGTCGACTTGCACTACAACATCCAAAGACGTTAAGTTGTTAAACGCTTCAACGACTTGGATTAATAGTGGTATAGGACCCCCG
>Ga0302121_10000480_pt1 | contig 21570 bp, 17 predicted proteins | sample CB21_surface_MG_FD_203120 | JGI IMG/M metagenome (GOLD analysis project Ga0302121, IMG submission 203120) | Marine microbial communities from Western Arctic Ocean, Canada - CB21_surface | ecosystem: Environmental > Aquatic > Marine > Oceanic | place: Canada: Western Arctic Ocean | collected... | reverse complement strand
TTTGATGCGCATCTGCCCTTCGCATCGCGCGACCGAAGTTTCAAAGGTTATCCATGCAGTTATCACGCCGTCTTCGTCGCTGACGTCGCGATCTGCGTGCAGCATGAAATTGCCGGGCTTTGCGTTGCCAAGTTGTGCAGACAGCATCTCCCCAACCGCAGCGTTCCCCTCCATTGTTTTTATGTTCCACGTGAGCGCAACAAGGTCGCGCCAATAACAGTCTTTCAAAAACAGCGTCAATATTTGATCGATTTTCTGATCTGCAAGCGCTTGGTTCAATTTGGCCAGAAGCGCGTTAACCTTGGGTTCTTTAGTTGTATCAAGCATGTCATAAACTCCTCTAAAGTGTCTCGTTGGTATCATTTTTTGGGATGTCCGGCGTGACAGGTCGCTGAACAAATGCAGCATGGCAGTACAGTCTTGGTGCGCGCGCCCCCACGGACCTGCCAGTGCAAACATCTGTTGGGATGCTGCCCCAAGCGGAGTAGGCGCGCCGGCGGACTGCGCCAAAGCAAGCCCCAGACCGATATCTTTTAACCCAAGCCGCAACGGAAAATCCGGACTGATATCACCACTCAATACCTTTTTGGGGTAATTGGTATTGATTTGCCCTCGCCCCGCCGGTGTACTTTGTAAAACACGAACGGTTTGTCCAAGATCAAGACCCAATAATTGGGCTACGTTCAGGACTTCGGCGGTCATCACCATGCCAATCATACTCATGTAATTATTGACCAGCTTCATTTTCAGACCACTTCCCAACGGTCCGTTGCGAATGACCTCATCTCCCAGAATTTCCAAAAGCGGTGCTACCTCAGCAAGGTCGCGCTCAGCACCACCTGCCAACACCAGCAGACTGCCGTTTGCGGCCTCTTTCGGAGAGCGCCCAACAGGCGCATCGACCAAACGCACCCCGAGCGGCAACAGCTCTGTCTCAAGTACTTTCAAAGCCGGCAGCGAGCCGGTGCTCATCTCAACAACGATTGCCCCCGGATCAAGAGACCCAATCGCCCCCTCGTCGCCCAAAATAGCGTCATACACATGATGACTTTTAGGCAGCACGGTGATGAGAACACGCGCACCTTTTGCCGCATCATAGGGCGAGGCAGCAATCCGGCAATTTGGTGTGTCCATAAACGCAGTGCAGGCCTTTGCGTCAATATCGTACACACACAGCTCATGGCCAGCTGCTGCAAGGCATGCAGCCATTGGTGCACCCATCGTCCCCAATCCAATAAACGCAATTGTCATGTATTCTCTGGTGCCTCCCTAGCCATGTGGCGTTACATCAAGAATGAACCAAGGTCTGAAATGCTAAGCACAGATGATCCTGTGTCGCCCAAATCAGAAACGACTTTGGTCGCAACCTTAAAATCTTCGTGTTCGGTATAGGACGATTTGGTGACCACACACCGGAGCCCCCCTGCATGCGCAGCAGTCAGACCAACGTGGCTGTCCTCAACGACAATGCAGCGCCTCGAGTCCAGTTTAAGCTGATCAACAGCCATCAAATATATCGCGGGATCAGGTTTTTTAGCCTTTACCATATCACCCGCAAACACGGTGATATGGGCTGACAGCTCTTTGCCAAGTAACACGTCAACAATGCTTTGAACCGCGCGTTCGTTGGATGTTGAACACACCGCGATGGTAACGCCTGCGTCAACCGCTTCGCGCATAATACGCGCAATTCCGATACGAAGCGGCAACTTACCCTCTGCAATCAACTCCATGAAAATATCAGTCTTAAGTTTATGAAGGTCTTTGATAAAGTCATCCCGCTCCGTTTCAGAAACGGGCCATTCTGTTTCATCAAAATCACGCCGCATACGTTCCTTGCCACCCGCGGTATGGAGCAATTCTCCGTACCGCTCGACGGACCAGTTTACATCAAGGCCTTTGCGCAAAAATGCTTGGTTGAAGGCCACGCGATGTCCGTCGCGTTCGGTATCGACCAAAACACCGTCGCAATCAAAAAGGAGTGCCTGTAACTTGGCCATCAGGCTTTGCCCTGAGAGCCAAAGAGCGCGATCATATCTTTCACGCCTTTCTTCATGAGCTCGTATTGCGCATCAATGAACGGGATCGGCTCGCCAAGGTTTGGCTGTGTCTCTTTGAGCCCCGTAAAGCCTTGAATAAATTGCAGCTTGTGCATTGTTGAGATGTTCACTTTGGCGCAGCCAGAGGAGATACACCGGCTGAATTGCTCTGCCTCCAACCCCGTCCCACCGTGCAGCGCAATCGGAATATCGACTGAGCTTGTGATTTCTGTTAACCGATCATAGGCGATATTAGGTTCCCCTTTGTAGACGCCGTGGGCTGTCCCGATCGCAGGTGCAAAAACCGCCAAATCTGGGAAATGTTGACAAAACTCAACACATTCATCCACGTTAGCGAGAATTGCATCATCTTCGGCTACGAATTTGTCATCCTCTGTCCCACCGATTGCGCCAATTTCGGCTTCCAGACCAAGCCCCGCACCCGTCGCTATTTCATAAGCTAATTTGGTTTGTCGTATGTTCTCTTTAAACGGCAAGGATGACCCATCAAACATCACTGACGTCCAGCCAGCGTCAATACAGCTTCTGATGACATCAAGATCCTTGCAGTGATCCAAGTGCAACGCGACAGGTACGTCAACGCTGTCAGAAAGGCTACGAACCCAGTCTGAAATTGGTTTAAAACCCCATAGTTTTATCGTCTTTACAGATAGTTGTATGATAATAGGTGCGTTTAATTCCTGTGCACCATCCACAACTGCACGGGCGCTATTGTAATCAATCATGTTGAATGCGGCAATGCCATATTTCTCGGACTGCGCTTTTTTCAGCATTGGTTTCATATGGGCAATCGACATTTACTGGTTCCTTTGAAGAGGCAACGGTGGGCACCAAATTGAAATGGTGCCTGATGCGCCCCAGCAAAGTTTGCCGGGGCACATGAGCATTAGATGAGCGTTTCAGTGGCCTTAGCAGGATTGAACAAGCGCATTTCGCCATTGGCTTTGGCGGCATTGTCAAAATCAGTTCCGTTTGGTGCAGAAACGATTTCCAGCTGAAGCCCCCATGGAGCCATGAAATAACACCACGTCAGACCGATATTTGGACCTTCTTCGTAAGAGGTCGGTTCGCCCAACACTTCGACATTATTTTCCTTAAGAAACGCAATCGCCGCATCCATATCATCAACATAAAAGGCAAAGTGATGGCCACCAATATCGCTGTTTTTGGGTGGTGTGTCGTGCTGATCCGGTGACGTATATTCGAAAATCTCAAGGTTGGTGCCGTTCCCAATCCTCATATACCGGAATTCCTTTACCACAGCGCGCGGATGAACACGCAGATGTTCCGTCATCCAATCACTGTCATCGACCCGAAAATCTGTGGCAGCGGTGTATAACGTCACACCACCCAAAATTCTCTCAAAGAACTCACAGGCTTCGTTGATGTTTGGCACCGTAAAACCGATGTGCTCCATTCCTCGCATTCCTGGCATTGGCATTTTTTCATTCCTCCCATTTGGTGTGATTGTTCTAGAAGTACTTTGCGGAAAAATCCGCCAATTTTTGGTATTGGCCGCCAGCCGCGATAGATTCATACATGCCACGCCAGATCTCATGCTGTTCGCCGTACAGATCGCCTAGTCGTTGGTTTGGCAAAAATTCTGCTTCGACTTCAACCATTTGATCTACGGCTTCATCAATTGATGAAAATGCACCGGATCCAAAAGCCCCCAGAATAGCGGCCCCCAAAACGGTACATTCGCGTTCTGTCGTAACACGCGTCGGCATGCCGATAATGTCCGTCATTATCTGCACAAAGCCCGCGCTTTTTGTCCCACCACCCGTAAGGCGTAATTCCGTGATCCCACCTTCGACATCTGTTTGGAACGCATCAACAACCATCCGCATTTCGTTCGCGCAGCCCTCAAGCAGTGCCCGGATCATGTCGTGGCGGGTGTGGTAAAGGCCAATTCCAAGGAAAGCACCACGTGAGGCGGCGTCGTAATATGGCGTGACCTGGCTGCTTAGAAACGAATGGAATAACAGTCCTCGGGCACCGGGCGGTGAGGCTGTCGCGCCATCCACCATTAGGGCAAAGGGGCTGCGGCCAAGCGCGTTTCCTGCTTCGACCTCACGTCGACCCATGTGATCACGCCACCACTTCAAGCACGCACCCAGACTGAATGCCGCACCCTCGATATCCCAAGCTCCAGGTACACCATGCCCCCCCCACCAAAGGTTGTTACCCTTAATCCGATCGAGCGAGTCTAAATGGCCAACCATAACGCCCGAAGTACCAACAGTGAATTCCGCCATTCCTTGCTTAATTATACCCGCACCGATTGCAGCACATTGCTGATCTCCCGCCCCACGACAGAGCACCAGGCCTTCGGGCAGACCAGTGAGTTCTGCGGCTTCCTTTGATAGTTTACCAGAGACTCCCGATGGGATTCCAATTTTGGGTAGTTGATCTCGGTTGATACCGCACATCGCTAGAATCTTGTCGCTCCAATCAAACTTTGCAATATCCATCATCCCGTTTAGGGTTAGTGATGCAGGATCAGTTACCCACTCTTCTGCGCCAAGCTTATGCAAAAAATACTCTTGGCCGTTGGCAAACCAGCGGGTTTTGTCGAACAGTGCCGGTTTGTTATCGCGAAACCATGCTATTTTGGCGGCGGTCCACAACGGGCTTAACTGCATACCTGTAAGTTTTTGGTGAGCCTCAGGAGAGATTTCTTTTTCAAACTCCGCTTGATAGTCAATTGCCCGCGTACAATTCCAGACATAGCTATTACAAAGTGGCTCCTTCTTTTCGTCCAGCATAGCAACTGTACCACGCTGGCTAGAAAGCCCAATTGATTTATAGGCCTCAGGTGGCAAACTGGCTTTTGCAGTAGCCTGTAAACAGGAGCCACAAATACCTTTCCAAACGACATCTAAATTCTGCTCGCTCCACCCAGGGTGCGGGGTGATAACTGGATATTCCTGATAGCCATGCCCAAGCGTCTTCCCACGCTCATCAAAAATCATAACAGTACAGCCAGTTGTCCCAGCATCAATGCCAACAAAGGCTTGCACTTCCGTCATTCTGCGGTTCCTTCTGTTTCAGTTTTGGCTACCCAAGCCGTCAATAACTTCAGAAAATCAAACCGGCGTTGCCGGTCACAGTCGCTGAGCCCTGCCAGTAGTTTGGCTTTATAACTAGGTACGTCATCAACGCGATTGAGCACCTCGGTTGGAAATAAGGCAAGCTTGGTATCACAATTTCCGGCCCAAGTTTGATTACCACTCAACCCATATTTGATAGGTCCATCCGACCATGTAGCATCCAACTTTAAGGCACCATTAAGACTGTTCCATACAACATATTGATGAAAATCAGTCACGCGGCCTTCTTCGCACATGCGTTTGAGTTTATCTGGCATAGTCTCCAGAGCCGGTATCTTTGATGCGAAATCGCCTCTTACAGTTTCGACAAAAGCAACCTGATTTAAACGTCGCAATACCTCTTTCAACAAAATATGTTTACCTGAGCAGGACCCCTCGTTGTTCTCGACAACTGCTTCAGCAGAGCGTCCACCGCTGCTGCCATAGGGAATCCGGCGAACCGCATGAAATATATCGACCACTTCCGAAGTTTCTGAAAGGTTACTTCGGGCTAAAAACTCCGAAATATAGTCTACATGTTTTTGCGAGGCAGTTAACATTGGTGAGGTATCGCTTTCCCATCTTCTGCATCAAAGAAATACATGTCTTCTGATCGAAAAATAAGATGACACACAGCACCGACAGCGCCTACGAAAGATGTATCTGCCTTAGCACGCACCCGACTAGTACCAAATTCAACCTCTACGAGAACGTCCGCACCCAACAGTTGCCGTGAATAAATTTGACACTCAAAGGCGCCAGGAATTTCTAACTGGGACACAGATGCTTTGTCTGGCCGAATGCCAACCAATAACTTGGTCTTGCCTGCGGCTGTTAAACGCGCTTTATTTTTTAGATCTAATTTTATAGTTTTATTTTCAAAGGCCAGAGCAAGATCACCGTCCATACGGGTCATCTCCATTTCCATGAGGGACATCCCTGGCTCACCTACAAATGTTGCGACCCATGAGTTTGCTGGGTTTTGATAGACCTCTTGAGGCGTATCAAACTGTTGAAGAACGCCATCATTCATCACTGCAATGCGGTCAGCCATGGTCAGAGCTTCTAACTGATCATGCGTCACATAGATGGTTGTTACGCCCAACTTGTGCTGTAGATGCTTTAATTCGCTGCGCATTCGCGCCCTCAATTTGGCATCTAAATGGGCAATAGGTTCATCAAACAAAAATACCTGTGGTTGGCGTACAATCGCACGACCAATTGCTGTTCGTTGCTTCTGTCCTCCACTTAATTCTTGTGGACGACGTTCAAGAAGTTGTTCTATTTCTAGTAACTTAGCTACATCTATGACGCGACGCTTAATCTCATCAGCAGGAATTTTTGCCTGTTTCAAGGGGTTGGCAATGTTATCAAAAATAGTCTTATGCGGATAGAGCGCATAGTTTTCAAAGACCATTGCAATGTCTCTATCCTTAGGAGGGAGTGTGTTGACAATCTTATCACCAAAAACAATTTCACCTGAGCTAATGTGCTCCAATCCAGCGAGCATTCGGAGTGATGTGGACTTTCCACAACCAGAAGGTCCTAGGAGTGAAACAAACTCCCCATCTTTAATATTCATGTTCAGCTCTTTGACAGCAAGTGCCCCGCCGCCATAGTCTTTCCAAACGTTATTGAATGATACTGTAACCATTTTGGGCTTCCCTTTTTCTGTTAATCTTTTACTGCACCCATTGTTAGTCCAGCTACCAAGTATCGTCTTACAAGAAGCCCAAGAGGTATCATTGGCGCAGTCGTAACTATTCCTGCAGCCATAATTTTTCCCCAATCAATATTCTGCGGCTGCACCAATTCTTTGGTGGCGACAGGTAACGTTTTGGCCCCTCCACTACCAATGATTGTTGAAAATAAAAAATCATTCCACGCAAATAGGATACACAGAATTACGAATGCCCCGATACCAGGAGCAGCCAATGGCAAGATCATCAAAAAAGCCTGGAACCGGTTTTTACCATCCACCTGAGCTGCTTCCTCAATTGCGTAGGGTATTCCATCAAAAAACCCTTTGAGCATCCAAATTGCGAAGGGAAGATTGAAGGTTGTGTAAGCTAAGATTAAACCTGGCAATGTCCCGACTAGGTCAGCAGATCTGAAGATCGCATAGAGTGGCACGATCACCGCAACAATGGGGGCCATTCTAGTAGAAATTATCCAAAAAAGCAGATCTTTCTTTCCACGGAATTCGCTGCGCGACAGACTATATGCACACATTGATCCAAGCGTAACAGCAATTATTGCAGAACCAATCGATGCAAAAAGACTATTAAGTAGATATACGCCAAAATTATTTTCCGTAAATAAAGCTACATAATGCGTAAATGTTGGAGAAAAATCAAAGAACATTGTAACACCAGCCCAGTCTCCTGCATCTGGTACCGAAAAAGCATCCAATAAGTCTTTGAATGAGGCCATAAACATAATGAAGAGCGGTAGGAGTGCCCAAATCAAGTAGAACCCAAGAAAGACAGGGCTAATCCACTTCAGTAGTTTTATAGCCACTCCTTTATCATAGGAAATAATTTCTCGTGATGCCATAAGATCAAGTACCTTTAAAACTAGCTGTCTGTTTCGCCCGAGAGGGCCTTTTTGCGTGCGGGGTCTTCGAGAATGCGAACAAGGATTAAGCCAAATATGATTGTCACTATAAGCAAAGTAAGCGCGATCGCACCGCCTCGCCCAAGCTTGAAATACTGGAATGACACATCAAACAGGTATACCGGCAATAGACGTGTCGAATTTCCGGGCCCCCCTCCTGTCAAAGCGAGTATTGCATCGATGAAGCGGAAGTTATCCATAAATCGCAAAAGAATAGCGATAAGCAGAAATGGGTAGATATTAGGAAGGCTAACGTTGAAGAAATTACTAATTGAGCCCGCTCCATCAACCATATTGGCTTCAAGCTGATCTTGTGGCACACGCTTTAGTCCAGCGAGTGTAATCAGCGTAATTAGTGGTGTCCATTGCCAGACATCTACAAGAATAATTCCATACAATGCGGTGTTAGAACTAGCCAAAATAGACGCCTCGCCAAGGAGCCCCAGACTCTCAAAAATCCAGTGATACCAACCAAATGTACCATTATAAAGATAATAGAATAGCAGACCGGCAACGACCGGGGATACCATCATTGGCATAAGGAACAATGTAATCAGTATTTTCTCATAGCGCGAATTGTTCAAAACAACTGCAAGCGCTACTCCTACAAAAACTTGGATAGAGAGACAAATTGCGCTGTATTTCAACAGTAAGACCCAGCCGTCAATATATTTAGAATCTGAAAACATCCGACTAAAGTTATCAAAGCCGACAAAAATATCTTCTCGGGCCCCAAAGCCTACTTTATGAAAACTCATATAGACTAGCCATAAGAATGGATAAATTGTGATCGCTGCTAACAGTGTAATCGCCGGTGCTGCTAGATACACATAGAACATACGGCTTGGTGCTGGGTTATATTTGCTTGGGAGCCTACTCATCGTCAAAAATCCCCAGTCCTGATCAGACATTGCCGGATGGGTTTTTGGTGATGCGCTAATAGTCATTATTTTCTCCAAGCCAATTGAAAGGCCACACGTTGTAAGGTCTGAAATGGAACTAAAATTCTTATATATGAGAAGCTTGCCCTAAAACCTTATCTTTCAAAAGAATTTTTTTGAAAAGGGGGCGATTTTAGCGCCCCCTTCTCATGGGAGAGTTTTTTAGTGCAAAACATCAATTTGAGACTTAATATTGTTGCACGCTTCTTCCGGCGTCACCTGACCGGACACACATCGCTGTGTCTCTGAAGCCATGATTGAATAATACTCATTAGCTTCTGGAACTTTCGGTCCAAGAACAAAGTTCGGATCTTTAATACCAACGTCATACACAGCATCAAATGTTAGCGCATTTGGCATAGTAGAAGGCCGTGTTCGCGCTTCTGCTACACCAGGCATTCCCATCACAGACTTACGTGTTGGCGTTCCGCCAAGGCCAGTGAGCACTTCGTGTTGCAGTTTACCCGTTGTCGCATACACACAGAAAATATAAGCGGCCCTTTGAACATCCTCGGAGGCATTGCCGTTGATCCCTACACCACCCACACCACAGTTTGTGCCGTTCACAGAAGGTCCGCCGTTCAAAATCCAACTCGGTTCGCCTTTTGGACATGGAGCATAAGCTGTGCGGCCCCCTGCTGCTTTCGAAGTTTTCTTATCCTCAACAGATGCTGCAAATTCATGGTATTGAACCTGCATCGCAATGTCGCCCGATTGATAAACTGTGTTTAATCCTAGCGTATCATTGGCTAGGTTATCTGGATGGCTCACATCAGCTTGTTCTTTAAACTTTTGCATAAGAAAGACCGATTGTTCGTCACCCCAGTTAGATGGAGGTGGTGTTCTACTGCCAAGCTTGTCGTCAATAGGCCAATCTAACCAGCGACCGTGCGCAAAGAACATACGCTGAACGTCCAATTGGGTTGTCCAGGCGAATGAACCATGGTGCTGCGCGTAGCCATAAGGGACGTCTGCTCCACCGTTGCGCTTTTTCTTTAGAAATTCAGCAAATTCGTACACGTTTTTCCAGGTAGAATCTACTGTATATTCCATCCTGTAACCATACTCGGCCTCAAATTCCTTTGTATTAGCCTCATAGATGTCCTGACGATAGAATGTACAAGCTACAGCAGCGTCGTAGGGCAATGCTATCAAACGATCACGGTCATAAAATCGGCCACAGGCATCAAGGAAACCCTCAAAAAACACGTCATCACCGTAACCTTCAGGGTCCTGAGGCAATGTATCATCGCCAATCATCGGCGTAAGATCCGCATAGTAATCGGCAAACGGAGCTCCAATCGGTTTATCTTGGACATAACTGATGGGGAAATCTGCATTACCACTCTGAAGGTCGATACCAACTTTCTGTTGAACAGCAGGCAGACCGTCAGTGATTACCTCTACCTCAATACCGGTAAGTTTATAAAAATCTTCTATTTTATCACGTATTGCGAATGAAGGAGGTGTGTTTTCTGACATGAAAACAAGCTTTGAACCTGCGTACTGCCTCCACTTTGCATCCGCTGAAGATGCCGCTTGAACGGGAGTACGCGAAATAACCGTACTCAGCCCAACCATAAGAGACCCAACACCGAGCGATGCAACACTACCGCCGCCTAATTCCAGGAACTTTCTTCGTGAAACTTTTTTATGTATAGCATTCTTAGGTACGTAAAACATAGTATCCTCCCTTTTTGGAGCCATATGGCCTCAGTTCAGATTCGGACCATTGGCTTATCTAGCGGCAGTCGCCTTTTTACTCCTGCGCCGATAGTGAAACTATTTTCCAAAAAAAAATAAAAAGCAAGTCTTTGGTGAAAATTTTCGCCAAAGACTTTTTTAACTCCTAACTTATTGATTATTAATTATTAATAAAAAAAATTTTATAAATTTAAAATTTATTAGCTATATTTAGCACCAAGAATTAATAAATATATCACTCAAAAGAGCATTTCGACTCACTGCGCCATCCACAACCGTTCTAATTATAATGTCGACTAGAATATGCCCTGAGCGTCTCCGCCGTCATCTCTAGCGCCTCAGGAACAGAACCCTCAGACTGAAACAAGACACCAAGATAAATGGTATAGATAAGATAAATCTGACAAACGCGGCCCTCTAAGTAATCGCCATATAATGGGATTTGGGGCGTGTCAGGCGTCCACGTCCAAAGAGCAACCTCAGCAGCCAGTGCAACCGGCGAAGCAAGGTTGCTTGTGATTGCAATTGTTTTTGCACCCCTTGCACGAGCAACTGAAAGTGATCGCGCAACGTCTTCGGTCATCCCAGTATGTGATATGCCTATAACAGTGACATCTTTAGATACAGTGGCAGCCACTACCTGTTGGGTATAACCATCTCGGTGGCATGTAGCCTTTATTCCAGCTTTCAAAAAAAGATGTACCGCCTCTTCGCAAACAGCAACTGCTCCGCCGACACCTAGAAAAATAACTTCAGGCGCTTTGAGAAGATCCGATACAACTATTTGAATATCTTCATAAACAATATTTTTTTGAGTTTCAGCCATTGATAAACTTAAAGCGCCAAGAAGCTTAGTGCTAATGTCTAAAAGAGTATCACCCTCCCTCATCTCAGCCGGTAAATTTGAAAATAAATTCTGCGACGTACTCTCCGACGCCAAATCAAGCTTCATGTCGGCGAACCCTTTATAACCTAGGGCTCTTGTAAACCGGCTGATTGTAGCTTCACTTACTCTTAGTGTATTCGATAACTCTGTGATCGACATTTCTAAGCGCTCAGATTGATGCACTCGCAAATAATCTGCTACCACACGCTCCGACTTCCGAAGTTGCCCATACGTTTCTTGAAGCCTCAGCGCTATCCCCTTAGACATGTACAAATCTTCCTCACTCAATGGTTATCAGAAACTGATGGCTTCCCTTGCATTACGCACCCACAGCAGTCTAGCCTGCCTCGTAACCGTCGTGATATTTTATTTCAAGTGACGCCTCACGTAACGGCCGGTAAGATTTTTTACAGTATATGTTCATCAATAGGCATTTACGATTCAAATAGCAAAATTATTTCCCTTTTTTATGAGACCAGCTCTTTTAGATTTACTAAATTCAATCGAGGGGGAGGGGGGGAGGTTGGGTTATTTATAACAAAAAACCGCGATTCATCGCACCACTCCCAACAATTAAGACACACGGTGGTTGGCTACGAAATCATTCAAAAAGTAGTAATATTTTATAATTTTTAAATTTGGTGAAAATTTCTTTACTTTTTAAAATAAGCCCTTCATAATAATGATAGATTGATTAATTCAACAACTCTGAAGTAGGATAAATCCAAAATGGCTTATAATAAAAAGGAAAATGCTCCATCAAAAGAGCTTTTGGAAAAACTTTTCACAACAGCGTTTAGAATCAGGAACTTTGAAAGTGAGGGGATCAAACTCTACCGTCGAGGGCTCATTAGGGGATATTTTCATCCGTACCTAGGCCAGGAAGGCATTGCGTCAGGTGCTTGTGCTGCCCTCGAAGATAGAGATTATATAGCTTCAACTCATAGGGGTCATGGGCATTGTATCGCGCAAGGCGCAACGATTGAAGGAATGGTAGCAGAACTGCTCCAGAAAGAAACCGGCTATTGCAAAGGCTATGGCGGGTCCATGCATATCGCAGACATTACAAAAAATAATTTAGGGGCGAACGGGATTGTAGGGGCAAGCACACCTTTGGGTGTGGGTGCCGCTATGGCGAACCAGGTCCGCGGGTCCGATGCTGTCACTGTGTCCTTCTCTACCGATGGCGCAACAAACAACGGCACTTTTCTGGAATCACTAAACCTTGCGGCCATTTGGGACTTAAATTTCATCCTAATCGTTGAGAATAACCAATACGCTGTCTCAACAACGCTGGCAGAAGCGACGAGAGAGACCGAGCTTTATAAGAGGGGCGAAGCAATCGGAGTTGAAAGCCATCGAATTGATGGTAACGATCCCTTGCTTGTGTACGAGACCGTTGTTGACGCTGTGAAAAAATGTCGTGCAGGGCTTGGGCCAATCTTGATCGAAGCCGTCACGTTCCGCCACAGCGGGCATCATGTGAATGATCCGGGCAAGTATATGCCCGAGGACAAAATCAAGTATTATAAAGACAGAGATCCGGTAGATCGGGCGCGCGACAATCTCATCAACATGGGAAAAATGTCAGCAAAAGACGTCAAAGCGATCGAAGCAGAAATTGAAGCGGAATTCGAGGCTGCTGTGAAAGCGGCAGAAGCGGCGGGCGAAGTTACGGTCGAAGAATTCCGAGAATTCGTTGCAGACTACTAACAAGCTGCTGGCTTAAAACGGAAAATACCGAAAAGGGAGAAACGCGATGGCTGGTCGTGAACTTATGTACAGGGAAGCGTTGCGCGAGGCGTTGTTTGAAGAAATGGGTCGCGACGATTCCATCTTTATCATCGGCGAGGGGATCGCAGAGCGCGGGGGGTCTTACAAGGTAACTGAAGGACTTTTAGCCGAATATGGCCCTAAACGCATCCGCGACACCCCCATTTCCGAAGCCGGTATGATTGGCGTCGGCGTGGGCGCTGCTATTGCAGGTGCGCGGCCCATCGTTGAAATTCTTTATGTCGACTTTGCCATGCTTGGCATGGACATGATCGTAAACCAGGCAGCCAAATTTCGCCTCATGACTGGTGGCAAGGGAAGGGTACCCTTTGTTATGCGGACGCAAGGTGGCACCGGCGGCGGTGTTGCAGCCCAACATTCACAAAGTCTGGAAGCCTTATTCTATCATATCCCCGGTTTACGTGTTGTGATGCCCTCGACCCCTGCCGATGCAAAGGGCCTACTGAAATACGCATTGCGCCAAGATGACCCTGTCATGTTTATCGAACACAAGCATCTCTATATGACCAAAGGCGAAGTGCCAGACGGTGAGCTAATCATCGAGTTTGGCGTGGCTGACATCAAACGTGAAGGCACGGATGTTACGCTGATCGCTTGGTCAAACATGATACCGCGCACCTTAGAAGCCGCAAAGCAACTGGCTGGAATGGGGATCTCCGCCGAAGTTCTTGACCCACGCACTTTGGTCCCCTTGGACCGCGATGCCATCTTGAAGTCGGTCGCAAAAACCAACCGCTGCGTCATCGTCCAAGAAGCCGTCAGACGCGGCGGGGTGGCATCCGATATTTCGTCGATCATTCAGGAAGAGGCGTTTTATAACTTAGACGCGCCTGTCCAAATCGTTGCCGGAATGAACACACCTATCCCCTTCAATCTGAAGCTCGAAGAGGAATCTGTGCCGCAAAAGGATGACATAATCGCTGCGGTTCAAAGTGTCCTGCACAACAAGGTCGCCTAAAGGAGTAAGCAAAATGACACCGCACATTTTAGAAAAACTCGCTCAAACCAATCCTGATTGCGAAATATGGTGGGACAGTTCTCCCCTCGTCTATGACCAATGGGCGACAGGTGTATTGAGCAAGGCCCCTGCTACCAAAAAAGCGGAGTGGGAAGAACAGCTAAAACGTCTTTTTGATTCTGAAGCGATCATTGAAAAGGGTACTATGGGTTTCCGCGGTGTAACGACAAACCCGCCTCTTAGCCTCCAAGCGATCCTTGCTGATCCAGACTATTGGGTTGGTAAAATCCGCGCGATGATTGACGAAAACCCAAGTGACGACGTCGAGCAAATTTATTGGAAAACCTATCTGGAAACGGTGCGCAGCGGTGCAGAACTTATCCGTCCCGTGTTTGACAAAAGTGGCGGCAAGTACGGATACTTATCCGGTCAAGTTGATCCGCGGTTTGTGACGGATTTGGAACGGATGCGAGCGGATGCTGCCGATTTAAAAGCCATTGGACCAAATGTTATGGTCAAGGTACCCGGCTCGAAAGAGGGCTATCAGCTGATCGAGGAGTTGACCGCAGAAGGCGTATCGACCAACAACACCACCTCATTTACCGTGCCCCAATACATTGCCTGCATGAATGCCGTATCCCGCGGCTTAGAAACTGCACGACGGAACAGTGTCGACCTCAGTAAGTGGCGTTCAGTCATAACCCACATGTCGGCGCGATTGGGTCATGTTGGTGACTTGCAATGGCAAGCGGACCAACGTGGTATTGAGTTGACGGCGGACGAAATCACGCTTGGCGAACTTGCTGTCATGAAACGTGCCTACAACCACATCCAAAAGACCGGGCACCCGTCTAAAATGCTCATGTGCTCCATGCGCGTATCACAAGACGAGGCCGCAGGCACGGCGTCAAGTTGGCATATCCAAAAACTGGCGGGCGGCGATTTCGTCTATACATGTCCACCAAGCTATATCACCGCTCTTATGCAGCACGAAGACAAGCTTGGGCCGTTCGATGCACACGCGGTCGAAGAGGACATTTCCTCAGAAAGCCTGAACAAGTTGTTGAAGTTGCCGTATTTCCGGCAAGCTTACGAATTTGGCGGCATGGAAAGCGAAGAATTCAGCCAGTTTGGTGCGTTCATCACGACAGCATCGGAATTCGCTGTCGCCACCAGAAAAACAATAGACTTCGTCGCTCGTGTCTACGCCGACACGAAGCAACAAGCAGCCTAGGGAATATCGGTATGGCCAAACCAATTTTGATGCCACAGGTCGGACAAGACCTGACAGAAGGTGAACTCATCGAACTGCACGTCAAGGTGGGAGACGTTGTCAAAAAAGGCGATGTACTCGCAGTGGTGGAGTCCGAAAAAGCAAGCTTTGAAGTTGAAGCCTATGAAGAAGGCGTTGTCTTGGAAGTGCTTTGCAAGGTTGGTGAGATGGCTGTTGTGCTAGAGCCTTTGCTGATCCTCGGAGAAGCAGGTGAGACGCTAGACACGGCATCCCCTGCCCCATCAACCGCGCCCGAAAAACCCGCCAAAGCGGTATTTCAGGCGCCTCAAGATACAGGGACAGGCGGCACACGATCTTCTCCGTTGGCACGCCGCATCGCGACGATGAACGGGCTTGACGTCACGCAGATCAAAGGTTCCGGTCCAAAAGGCGCTGTTGTCAAAGCCGATGTTGAAGCCGCAATGCAGACACAGCAGATCGCCGCGCCTGCAGTCTCTGCACCAGTGCAGCAACCTGTATTGTCGCCACCCTTGCCCACAGCGACGAATGCCGATGATGTAGAACAGCCCTTCAACAAGATGCGGCAAGTCATTGCCAATCGCTTGCTGGAATCCAAACAGACAATTCCGCATTTCTATCTCATGACGGAAGCCGATATTTCTGACCTACAGATCCGCCGCAAAGCGCACTTTGACATCTCCGGCGAGAAAATATCGTTAAATGATGTGATCGTACACGCGACTGCGCTAACTTTGCTTGAATACCCGGATTTGAACAGTTTCGTCTCCAACACTGGCGTTCTGAAAAAGGCGCAAGTCAACGTTGGTGTCGCCGTTTCTGTCGACAATGGGTTGATGGTGCCAGCGATCGAGAACACACCATTCAAGAGCCTAAGCGAGGTTTCCTCTCTTATCAGAGAATATGCCGCCGCAGCCCGCCGAGGTATGAACAAATCGCAAGCCAAAAGCACGTTCTCGATTTCAAATCTAGGCATGTATGGTGTTGAAGTTCTTCCAATTATCAATCTGCCAGAGGCCGGAATTTTGGGTGTAGGACCTACAAAACGCGTTGTGAAAGAACACAGGGGTGGATTGCAGGGACGTGACATTATCTCATTGTCTCTCGCGGCAGATCATCGCGCGGTTGACGGTGCCTATGGTGCAAAATTCCTCAAATCATTGGTTGAGACAATCGAGACTTATTCTGAGTTCGCTTAGCTAGTAGGCACGACCAACAATAACGGACGCTGAATATGACTCAAAAAATAACGCACGCTGACCTTGCTAATGCCATTCGTGCGCTGTCGATGGACGCCGTCGAACTGGCGCAATCAGGGCACCCCGGAATGCCAATGGGCATGGCTGATGTCGCGACTGTGCTGTTCGGTCAATTCCTAAAATTTGATGCTTCAAGGCCCGATTGGGCCGATAGGGATCGTTTCGTTCTGTCTGCGGGCCATGGCTCCATGCTTATCTATAGTCTGTTGCACTTATGCGGATATGCGGACTGGGACATCGGGACATTGAAAAATTTCCGCCAGCTCGGATCAAACGCAGCGGGTCATCCCGAATTCGGGCATGGCGGCGGCATCGAGACGACAACAGGTCCCTTGGGTCAAGGTCTGGCGACGGCCGTCGGACTTGCCTTGGGCGAAGCCCGTGACAACGCACAGTTTAGTGATGCTCTCGTCAACCATAGGACTTACGTTATCGTAGGTGACGGATGCCTGATGGAGGGTATATCGCATGAGGCCATCTCATTTGCGGGCCACCAGAAACTCTCCAAGCTGACCGTTCTGTTTGATGACAACACCATAACTATCGATGGCGATGTGGGACTTGCCTGTAGCGATGACCAAATAAAACGGTTTGAAGCTTCGGGCTGGCACTGCCAAGCTATTGATGGGCACGACCCAGATGAGATTGCGCAAGCATTGAGAAATGCTCAAAATTCCCCCCTCCCCTCAATGATTGCCTGCAAGACAGTGATTGGTTTCGGGACCGACAAAAAGGCGGGTTCGTCTGCTGCACATGGTGCCCCTCTAGGGGGCACCGAAATTGCCGCAGCCCGCAAAAAATTGAATTGGGCACATGCACCTTTTGACATCCCCGAACCCATTCAAAACGCTTGGGGTACAATTGGCGCGCGCGGGGCACTGAAACGAACGGAATGGCAGTCCCGTTTGGATGCCACCGATAAGGCATCGCAAACATCATTTGCCTTACATATCTCTGGTGCGCTCCCCGATAGATGGGAAGCGGCATTAGAACGACATGCCCAAAAGATGGCCGAGTCTGCACCAAAAATAGCAACCCGACAAGCCTCCGGCAAAGCGCTTGAGGTCCTAACGCCGATTATTTCTGGCCTCATCGGTGGATCGGCAGACCTTACTGGATCTGTGAATACCAAAACTCCAGACACGCTCTCAATGACACCGGATTCATACCAAAACCGCTTCATTCACTACGGCGTGCGTGAACACGCCATGGGAGCCATCATGAACGGGTTAGCCCTTCACGGGGGGACAATTCCATACTCGGGTACGTTCCTGGTTTTTGCCAATTATATGCACGCTTCGATCCGCTTATCCGCATTGATGGGGCTGCGGGTCGTCTATGTGCTGACCCACGACAGCATCGGACTCGGAGAAGACGGTCCAACGCACCAACCGGTAGAGACATTGGCAATGTTGCGCGCGACACCAAACCTAAACGTCTATCGTCCGGCAGACGCTGTTGAAGCCGCGGAAAGCTGGGCACATGCCCTGAAACGGACAGATGGCCCAACGGCCATCGTCTTGTCACGTCAGGGCTTGCCAACGCTGCGCAAGGACGGTGCCCTAAAAGGGTACGGCGATCGAGGCGGTTATATCCTCCGCCCAACAGACAAAGACGCGCGTGATGTAACATTGATTGCGACAGGTTCAGAGGTCTCTCTGGCAGTTGAGGCGCAAGCAGAGCTTGCCAGCGACGGCATCAGAGCCGCAGTTGTATCCCTGCCCTGCTGGGAAGTATTTGATCAACAGCCCAATGCGTATCGCGCGCAGGTTCTTGGATCGGCACCCTGTATCGGGATTGAAGCCGCCGGCGAATTGGGATGGCACAAGTATATCGGAAAAGAAGGTGCTTTCGTAGGCATGCCCGGCTTTGGCGCTTCGGGGCCCGCCCCGGATCTGTTTGAACATTTCGGACTGACACCCACACACATCGCCAACACCGCAAAGGCCGTGTTGAAACAAACAAAAGGCACATCCTAGCATGGCAAACACTAACTATGATTTGATTGTTATTGGCGCAGGCCCTGGCGGTTATGTTGCCGCAATCCGTGCTGCACAACTTGGTCTGAAAACAGCCATCGTCGAACGCGAGCACTTGGGCGGCATTTGTTTGAATTGGGGGTGCATACCCACCAAAGCGCTCCTGCGATCCGCCGAATTACTTGGACATATGGAACACGCAGCTGACTTCGGCATCGAGACAGGCGTGATTAAGGCCAATGTACCAGCCATTGTTGCCCGCTCACGGGCTGTGTCCGCACAGTTAAACAGCGGCATTGCCCATCTTCTCAAGAAAAACAAAGTCGATGTCATCTGGGGCGAAGCCAAATTAACCTCACCTGGCAATATTTCTGTTTCAAAGTCGTCTAAGGCGGCAACAGAGCCGGTCCATCCAAAACCCCGTCACACCAAAGATCATGGCACGTATTCTGCAAAACATATCATCATCGCCACTGGTGCACGTCCGCGCGTTTTACCCGGGATGGAGCCTGACGGTGATCTAATAATGACTTACTTTGAAGCGATGAAGCCAACAGAAGCGCCCAAATCGCTCCTCGTTGTCGGTTCTGGCGCTATTGGGATGGAATTCGCGTCTTTCTATGCTGCTTTGGGCACCAAAGTTACGGTGATCGAGTTGCTGCCAGAGGTTCTCCCTCAAGAAGACCCTGAAATAGCAAAGGTTGTCCGAGACACATTTGTGAAACGTGGCATTGAGGTGCTGACCAGTGCAAAAGTGACCAACCTCAAGCGCCACAAAGGGGTTGTAGAAACGAAACTGACACTTAGCGATGGCAGCACATCTGATAGAAACTTCGACAAGGTGATCTCAGCCATTGGGGTTGTCCCCAATACAGAAAACCTCGGGCTCGAAGCGGTGGGCGTCCAATCTACGCCAACAGGAATTGTAACAAGTGATGCTGGCGCGACCACTTGCGCGGGAGTTTATGCCATCGGAGATGTCACCGGCGCGCCTATGCTCGCGCATAAAGCTGAACATGAGGCTGTCATCTGTGTCGAAGCAATCGTAGACGGCCATGCACGTAAGCTTGAGAAGTCGCGCATTCCTGGCTGCACCTACTGCCAGCCGCAAGTTGCCTCGGTGGGCCTCACTGAAGCCGCGGCGCGCACAGCCGGGCACACCATAAAAGTCGGTCGCTTCCCCTTTGCGGCCAATGGCAAAGCGATTGCGATGGGCGATGCTTCTGGCCTTGTGAAAACAATATTCGACGCGCTGACGGGGGAATTACTTGGAGCCCATATGGTAGGCCCTGAAGTGACTGAATTAATTCAAGGGTTTGTAACTGCAATCGGCCATGAAACGACCGATGAGCATCTGCTGCAACTGATCTATCCGCACCCCACTTTATCTGAGGCGATGCACGAATCTATTTTAGACGCACATGGGATTGGGATTCATATCTAATATTGGACGTTTTACGCAGCTGTCAAACTAATGAGAACCCACATCAGATTGCTGCCACTGTCTAAATCTATGCGCTCAATAATTGACGCCACTCAGCGAGAGCAGCAGCACGGTTCAGCTTGAAATTGATGCGTGAATAGAGATGGCGTTCCTGCAGCCCCTCACAGACCAAAACAGCCCCACACCCAGCCCCTGTTGCGCCTTTAGCAAGCCTGAGGTGGCTGAGGAGGCTGTGTTACACGTTGGGTTGCCTGACCGCGCTTGCTGACAGATGCAGCGATGCGGGAGCGTGTGCGCGCGTGGCAGAAAGAGAATCACGAAACAAGGATGAGATAACGTAAATCAACGTAGTATTACGTCAATTTGTCCCGCTGAGTGTCTCGCTGAGAATTACCTATTCCTAATTAAAATCTTCTAAGTCATTGATTTTAATGGTGCCCCCACACGGAGGTTGGTTCCCTATTACGGCATCAGTCAACACACCGAAATCAACGATAACAGCAGTTTATGCTTTAGTGACCTATGTCTGTCTAGGGCACTTTTGGTGGCCTCTGTGGTGGCCTGACGAAAAGGGTCCCATGGATGACAAATGAGGCCCCGGTACCCTCGCCAATCAATGGACTTCAACAAAGGGGACTAAAGGGACGACTGTTGTTGTTCTTCTGGTTGAGCCTTTGATGGCTTGGGTTAGTCCTGAGGTGGTCTTTAGTTAACGATTGCGTCTGTGCGTCTGTTGCGCATGACTTTTCTATAGACTTATCTGGTAAACATATGCCCACTAAGGGTTATCAAAAGTGCAGACGCAACGGACGCACAGACGCATTTCTTGGGTTGGACTTGGGCTGCGAATATTGTCTGGCTGGGGGGCTATGGTTTTGCAGAAGACAAAGGGAACTAGTGGATGACTGAAGATGCGTTTGTAGACACGCGGGTCCGAGAGTTTGCTGACCATATCCAGTGTGATCCTGAGTTAGCCCAAGAGCTGTACTTTAAGTACAAAGTCTCTGAGGCGCTAGATAACGAACAAAAAGCGTCGATGGGTCGAGAATTGAGCACTCTACAGATCGTCAGTAATAACTTGGATAGGGCGGCCAAAGCATGCAAAACGCTCTCTATATACGATGATGTCCTACGGAATGCATTACGAATTCAGGGTTTAAATCTTGAGAAACAGATAGACGAACTCAATAACACTTTAAAAGATAATATCGCCTTTTTTAATTCCTCCATAGGTAAGGATACAAGTGGAACGAGTTCTGACCATAAAGCTAACACAGTTGCCAACTTCGTAGCCGCTGTCTTCGCGGCGCTTGATCGTCCAGTAAGTTTCGGCACTCTTGACAGAAAGATGGAATAATTTTCCAAAAATTTATGAAACCGTACTTTTCTGGGCAAATTCAAAGGGGTCAATTAACCTGAAGAATTGACATTAAAATTATAAATAAATTCAGTAATAGTGCTCTCCCAAATTTACCAAGTAAACCTACGCTTTCGGACCGTTGTATCCGTCCATCTTAAAAGTCGCCTGCCAAGCACAACTGCAGGGACGTTTGAAAACACGTATGTCTCCATCCAATAGTGTCAC
>Ga0302121_10000468_pt1 | contig 22055 bp, 20 predicted proteins | sample CB21_surface_MG_FD_203120 | JGI IMG/M metagenome (GOLD analysis project Ga0302121, IMG submission 203120) | Marine microbial communities from Western Arctic Ocean, Canada - CB21_surface | ecosystem: Environmental > Aquatic > Marine > Oceanic | place: Canada: Western Arctic Ocean | collected... | reverse complement strand
ACCGAGAACCTCATAATAGTCTCTATCTTGTGCCATATGGAATTTATATGGGGCTTTGCAGCCCCATATTTGTTAATTATTTATCGGATACTTTTTACTTCTTATCTTCTTTCTTATCTTCTTTCTTTACTTCTTCGAATTCAGCATCCACTACATCTCCGTCAACCGTCTTCTCTTTTGCATTGTCACCTGCATCATTGGTCTGTTCCTGAGCTTGCTGCTCCGCATAAATCTTCTCCCCAAGTTTTTGTGATGCCTCAGCTAAAATTTTATTTTTTGCCTCAATTTCATCTTTATTGTCTGATTTGATTGTTTCTTCAAGGTCCTTAATAGCTGAATCAATATTGCTTTTTTCTTCATCTGATAGCTTGTCCTGATGCTCTTTCATTGTTTTTTGTACCGAGTGAATCATGCCTTCGGCAGAGTTTTTGGCATCAACCAATTCTTTCACCAGCTTATCTTCGTCTGCAAATTTCTCCGCATCCTCTTCCATTTTTTTTATTTCTTCATCTGTTAGCCCACCATTTGCTTTAATAGTAATCTTATTTTCTTTTCCCGTAGCCTTATCTTTAGCATTGACATGAAGTATACCGTTAGCATCAATATCAAAAGATACCTCTATCTGAGGTGTTCCTCTGGGAGCTGATGGAATATCATTTAAATTAAACTGTCCTAAGCTTTTATTTCCAGCTACCACCTCACGCTCCCCTTGCAATACGTGAATAGTTACTGCACTTTGATTGTCTTCAGCGGTGGAAAATACTTGTGAAGCTTTTGTTGGGATTGTCGTATTTTTATTAACGAGCTTTGTCATCAATCCACCCATAGTCTCAATACCAAGACTAAGCGGTGTAACATCTAGCAACAATACGTCTTTAACATCACCCTGAAGAACTCCACCTTGAACTGCAGCACCAACAGCTACCGCCTCATCAGGATTAACATCTTTTCTTGCTTCAATTCCAAAGATCTCTTTTACTTTTTCTTGAACTTTTGGCATTCTGGTTTGACCACCAACAAGTATTACGTCAGCTATCTCTGATGCAGAAAGGCCAGAATCTTTTATTGCCATTTCACAAGGAGCAACTGTTCTTTGAATTAAGTCATCAACTAATGATTCAAATTTAGCTCGAGTTAGTTTAACAACTAGGTGTTTTGGTCCAGAGGCATCCGCTGTAATATAAGGCAGATTAATCTCTGTTTGAACGCTGCTTGATAGTTCGATCTTAGCTTTTTCTGCTGCTTCTTTTAATCTTTGTTTTGCAAGCATATCTTTAGATAAATCAACGCCATTTTCTTTTTTAAATTCCTCTGACAAAAATTCAATTATTCTATTATCAAAATCTTCGCCACCAAGGAACGTATCGCCATTCGTAGATAACACTTCAAACTGATGCTCACCATCCACACTACTAATCTCTATGATAGAGACATCAAATGTTCCCCCACCTAAGTCATACACTGCAATTTTCCTATCACCCTCTTGTTTGTCCAGACCAAAGGCTAGCGCCGCTGCAGTAGGCTCATTAATAATTCGCTTAACTTCAAGACCAGCAATACGACCAGCATCTTTAGTTGCTTGACGTTGACTGTCGTTAAAATAGGCAGGAACTGTAATAACAGCCTCTGTAACCTCCTCTCCAAGGTATTCTTCCGCAGTTTTTTTCATCTTCCTTAGAATCTCGGCAGATATTTGCGGGGGAGCCATTTTTTCCCCATTTACTTCAACCCAAGCATCACCATTATCAGCTTTTGAGATGGTATAAGGCATTAACTCGATATCTTTTTGTACTTCTTTTTCATCAAACTTTCGACCTATAAGCCTTTTAACTGCATAGAGAGTATTTTTTGGGTTTGTAACCGCCTGTCTTTTAGCTGGAGCCCCTACAAGCGTCTCCCCACCATCCTGGTAAGCAATAATTGAGGGAGTTGTTCTGGCGCCTTCTGCATTTTCAATAACCTTAGGTTTACCACCCTCCATAACTGACACACATGAATTTGTTGTTCCTAAGTCAATCCCAATAATTTTTGACATTTTATATTTTCCTTTAAAAGTATTTCTTAGTTCGTAAAAATTGGGGCTATCTTTCTATTTTTCAAGCCCATAATTATTTTGTTTTAGAAACCGTCACTAATGCAGGCCTTAAAACTCTATCGTTTAATACATAACCTTTTTGCATGACTGTTAATACCTTGTTTGGCTCTTCCTCACTTTCAACCATAGTCATAGCTTGATGAAAGTTAGGGTCAAATATTTCGCCAAGAGGATTTATTTCTTGTATATTAAATTTAGCAAAAATATTCAGTAGCTGTTTTGACGTTAGATCAACCCCATCTTTATAACTCTCCACAGACCCCTTATCAATTGTTAATGCAGCATCCAAGCTGTCTTTAACCAATAGAATTTCTTGGCTAAATTTTTCTACTGCAAACTTTCTTGCTTTATCAATATCTTCTAAAGAGCGTTTCCTTACGTTTTGAGCTTCAGCTTTTGAATAAAGCACTTCTGCCTCTAGGGCTGCAACTTGCTCTTCAAGCTTAAGAATCTTTTCCGACTCTTCTGAAGCATTTTTTTTTGTAGATGATTTAGTTTCTTTTTTAGCCATTATTATATTTTTCAAAAAGTTGATACGAAAGTAATATGGAGATCAAAGTTATAATTTCAAGTCAATACCCATTTTTTTTTATAAATTTGACTTCAAGTAATGCTTTCACCGATAATGGACGACTGTAATTAAAAAACACAAATAATATATATGAAGTCATTAATACTAGATATCACCCAAAGGATTGTAGAGAAAAGCAAGCCTACAAGAGGAGCCTACCTCGCTCGGTTAGAATTCATGAAGAATAGGACTAGAGGTGCTGACCGTATGGGTTGTGCCAATGTAGCACATGCTATAGCCGCCTTACCGTCTAATGATAAATTAAAAATTGTCGAACAAAAGCTTCCTAATATTGGTGTTGTTACAGCATACAACGACATGCTTTCCGCACATAAGCCTTATGAAAATTATCCGCAATTTATTAGAGAGGTTGCCTCTACTGTTGGAGCTACTGCGCAAGTAGCGGGTGGCGTCCCTGCTATGTGCGACGGGGTAACACAAGGGGAGCCTGGAATGGAGTTAAGTCTTTTTTCAAGGGATACGATAGCCATGGGAGCGGCTATTGGTTTATCTCATGACGTTTTTGACGGTGCTCTTATGTTGGGCATATGTGACAAGATTGTACCAGGGCTCTTAATTGGCGCTCTCCATTTTGGACATTTACCCACTATTTTTGTCCCTGCAGGACCTATGTCAACCGGCATCGATAACACAACAAAGTCGAAAGTAAGAGAAAAGTACGCTCAAGGAGAGGTTGATAGAGCTGAATTACTTAAATCGGAATCTGCTGCATATCACGGGGAAGGCACTTGTACTTTTTATGGAACAGCAAATAGCAACCAGATGCTTATGGAAGCTATGGGTCTTCATATACCTGGGTCAGCTTTTGTGCATCCTTATGATGGAGCCAGAAAGGCACTAACCTCGCAAGCTGTCAGCCAACTAGTGACAAACATTAAACAAGATAATGTAACGTCGATTGGTGAGATGGTAGATGAAAAGGTCATCATTAATGCAATGGCAGCTCTTTTAGCTACAGGAGGGTCTACAAATCACTTAATACACTGGGTAGCAATAGCTCATGCTGCAGGCATTATTATTGATTGGTCAGATTTCCATGATTTAGCAAAAGCGGTACCTTTGCTCACTAATATTTATCCAAATGGAACCGCTGATGTAAATCAATTTCAAGATGCCGGTGGGCCAGCATTTGTTTTAAGAGAATTATTAGATAATGGGTGCATGCACCCTGATGTAGCAACGGTATCACCAGGCGGCATATATGACTATACTAAAATACCTGCAGTACAAAAAGAAAAATTAATTTGGTCGGATGTGCCTGAGCAAAGTGGGGATGAAACCATTATAAGAAAGGCAAGCAACCCCTTTAATGAGTCTGGAGGCCTCAGACTATTAAAAGGCAATATTGGTAGATCGGTAATAAAAATTTCTTCAGTTCCTGAAGACAGGCATCTGATTGAAGCACCAGCCATGATATTTAATGGCCAAGAAGAGTTATTAAAAGCCTTTGATGAAGGTAAGTTAGAGCGTGATTTTATTGCGGTTGTTCGTTTTCAGGGACCAAAATCGAACGGTATGCCAGAATTACATAAATTAACTCCGCCGTTATCAATCATCCAAAATAAAGGTTTTAGGGTTGCTATCGTCACTGATGGAAGGATGAGTGGTGCTTCAGGAAAAATACCTGCAGCGATTCATATGAGTCCTGAGGCTGCTGCAGGTGGAGCGATCGCAAAAATTCAAGAAGGAGATATGATTAGATTAAATGCGGCTGTTGGTACGTTAAATGTGATGGTCGATGAAAGTGTTTGGAGAGAAAGATCGGTGGATATTATGAGCGAGGAGCAAAAATTGGTGAATGGGCATGGGATTGGAAGAGAGCTTTTCAGCGGTATGAGGAAAAATGTTTCATCTGCTGAAGAAGGTGCCATCACTTGGATTTAAATTAAAAAAGAGACTTTATGAAAACAATCGAATTAGCAACGTATGGACCAGTAATACCTGTAATAGTTATTAATCATATTGATGAGGCGGTGCCGATGGCCGAAGCATTGTTAGAAGGAGGTATAAGAGTTCTTGAGGTTACTTTACGCTCAGAATGTGCGCTGAAAGCTATAGAGCTAATTTCTTCAAAAGTTCCCGATGCAATTGTTGGTGCGGGTACGTTAAGAACCACTGCTGACGCGACTAATGCCAAAATTGCTGGAAGTCAATTTGCGGTGAGTCCTGGCTATACTCCTGAGATGGGATTAATTTGCAACGAAATTGGACTACCATTGCTTCCCGGAGTATCTACTGGAAGTGAGGTGATGATGGCGAATAATGATGGATTTGATTTTTTAAAATTATTTCCAGCGGTGGCTGTTGGAGGAATTAATCTTTTAAAAGGGTTTGGTGGACCTTTTTCTAACATAATGTTTTGTCCAACTGGGGGCGTTACAATAGATTCAGCGCCTGAATTTCTTAAACTTCCAAACGTTCCTGTTTGTGGGGGAACTTGGCTTACACCGAAAAATCTAGTTGAAACAAAGCAGTGGGGTGAGATCACAAAACTAGCAAAAGAGGCAAGTAGCCTGAAGTAGGTAATGATTGACCTAACTCAATACCAAACAATCATTTTTGATTGTGATGGAGTTATATTAAATTCTAATTTCCAAAAAATTGAAGCCTACCGCAATGCCGCCCTTGAATATGGTGCATCAAAAGAACAGGCAGAGGCTTTGGTTGATTATCATGTTAAATTAACTGGTATTTCTCGCATTATAAAATTTGAATATTTTTTAAAAGAAATACTGCATCAAAGACCGTCAAACAAAAGCATGGCAGAATTAATTCAAAATCTTAATAGCAATGTTATTGAGCTTCTTAAGTCATGTGATGTTGCTGACGGACTTGATCGACTAAAATCAGTGACACCAAATAATAAATGGATTGTAGCTTCGGGAGGAGATCAGGAGGAATTAAGATATCTTTTTGCAGACAAGAAAATTGATCATTTTTTTCCTGAAGGTATTTTTGGTAGCCCACGATCAAAACATGAAATTATTGAGCAAGAACTGAAGGATGATTCATGGAAACCAGCTCTTTTTCTTGGAGACTCACTTTACGACATTCAAACCGCTAAAAAATACAATATTGATTTTGTTTTTGTTAGCGGGTGGACCGACCTTAAGGATTGGCAGTCTGTTTGCAGGGAATATGATGTACCATCGACCCCCGCTCTTAGTGACTTAATTAGTATAGACTAGGTCATTTTTTTGATAATTCTGCTAGAACTTCTTCCCGCCAACAATTCTACCAACTCAACTTTACCGCCCCATTTTTTCACTTCTTTATTTCCAACAACCTCATGAGTTTGGTAATCACTTCCCTTCATTAAGATATCTGGCTTAATATTTTGAATAAGTTTAATGGGAGTATTTTCATTAAAAATAACAATTGTATCGATCGATTCTAAGCTACACAACACTCTAGCTCTATCATCTTGATTGACCAATGGCCTTCCAGCCCCCTTTAACTTTTTGACTGAAGAATCTGAATTAAGCCCAAGGATAAGGTGATCAACTTTTCTTTTAGCTTGTTCGAGATAGCTAACATGGCCGGCGTGAAGAATATCAAAACAGCCATTAGTAAATCCAATTTTTAATCCAGCAGATCTTAAACCACTTAAATAGCTTTCTAACTGATCGGGCTTAATGATTTTATTAATTTGCTGTGAATGCTCGATTTCTATTTCCCTTACAATCTCATGAGCTTCAACAGGCACAGTGCCTACTTTTGTGATTGCAATCCCTGCAGCAATATTGGCAAGCTCTAGCGCATCATGAACAGTCATTTTACCTATTAATCCCGCAGCAAGAGTGGCGATTACAGTATCCCCAGCCCCTGAAACGTCAAACACTTGCTTTAATTCGGTGGCTGGAATAACACAAGATTTTTGTGGCCCTATAAGCTTGATTCCCTGCGATCCTTGCGTCATTGCAATGTATTGCAGTTTATACTTGGTGCAAAGAAGTTTAAGTCGCTTATCTAATAATGCATCGCTTTCGATGTTTCCACTTGTTAGCTCTAATGCTTCCTTTTTGTTGGGAGTTAGGATGGTTGCCCCTGCATATTTTTCAATATTATTTCCTTTAGGGTCTACCAGTACTTGAATATTTAATTTATTCGCTAACTTAATAATCTTCTGCGTCAAGTTAGGGTTTAACAACCCTTTGGCATAGTCAGAGAGAATTATAATAGATGGCTTCCTACTAATTAGATCTATTATTTTTTTTATATCTAAAGAGGACAATTGCGGACATGCATCCTCCTCATCAATTCTAACTATTTGTTGCTGTCCGCCAATGATTCTTGTTTTGGTAGTGGTTATAACCTTACTTTTTATTAGTCCTTGATAATTTACCGATTTGTTTTTTAATAGATTTTTCAGCAATTCAGCATTATGGTCACCCCCTACAACCCCACATAAGAATGTTTTTATTCCCAATCCTGCAAGGTTCGCTGCTACGTTTGCGGCACCACCCATTCTGTAAGATTCTGACTTCTTTTCTAGAATTGGTACTGGGGCCTCGGGCGATATTCTTGCCACCTCACCAAAAATATACTTGTCGAGCATTACGTCTCCGATAACAAGACCCCACTGACCTTTGGAATTGAATTTTTTTTTAATGATATCCGTATATTTTTGCTTCATAAAAATAGCCTTATATTTATTCTTAAAAATACCATTTAAGCGTATTGGTCAGCCTGTAAAAGATAGTTTTGTACATAATCCGTTACACCTTCAAGTAGGTTATGAAATTTTGACTGATACCCAGTACTTCGTAATTTAGAAATATCTGCTTGTGTATAGTACTGGTATTTATTGTTGAGGTCTTTTGGCATGTCAATATACTTAATAAGTGAGGTCGGCTGATCTAAGTTTACCAATAAACTTTCTGCTAGAGATTTGAAGGATTGAGCCTTTCCAGTCCCTATATTAAATATGCCTGACACACTGCGATTTTCTAGTAAATGAAAAATGCAGCTAACTGCATCTTTAACATAAATAAAATCCCTAAGCTGCATCCCATCCTCATATTCTGGATGAGCACTTTTAAATAATTTAATTTCTTTGTCTTGTTGGAATTGTCTAAATGCATGATAAACGACGCTTGCCATTCTCCCTTTATGATATTCATTGGGACCGTATACATTAAAAAATTTTAGTCCGCACCATTGGGGCGGCTTTGCTAAGCCTAAACTGATTTGGCTTTGAACCCACATATCAAAAAAATGCTTAGAATAGCCGTAAGCATTTAATGGGTTAAAAGAGGACAAATTGTTCTCGGAATCAAGATAGCCCTCATTGCCCATGCCGTAAGTAGCTGCCGAGCTTGCGTAAATAAAAGGGACATTATTTTCCGCACACCAATGCCATAAAAATTGACTGTATCTAATATTTGCTCTTAAGAGCTTATTAAAATTGCTTTCCGTTGTTGCGCTGATCGCGCCCATATGAATAATGGCTTCAACCTTTGCATGGCTCTTTAAATAGCCTGCAAGATCATCTTTGCTAATAAAATCGATGTACCTTCTCTTGCTAATATTTTTTTCTTGTTCGGGGGTTAGTGGCTCATCCACGATGACAAATTTGTCATCGTTTATGATGGTATTTAGGTGCCATGCAGCAACACTACCAATCATCCCAGAACCTCCGGTTAAGATAATCATAATTTTTGCTTAATCTTTTTAGCTTGCGCAATAGTTTTTTGAGACTGTTTTTTTTGCATATTTTCTGACCACAATGGATCTATCCATCCACGCATATGGCTTTCGGCAATTTCTTGCATTGCTTTGATCCACCAGGAATTATCGTTGAGTGCAGGAATATATTTATAATCCATCCCCCCGTTACTTTTAAATATTTCTAGCCCTTCCATGTTTATTTCTTCTAATGTTTCTAGGCAGTCGCTGGAAAAGCCTGGACAAACGACTTGAACATACTTCTCTTTGCTTTCACCCAGCCCTTTTATGACTTCAGAAAAATAAGGTTTTAACCATTCAGCTTGGCCAAACCTGGATTGAAAGCACACCTGGTAATCGTTATCTTTTAACTTCAGTGCTTCTGCCAATAACCTTCCTGTTTTATGACATTCGCAGTGGTAGGGGTCACCCTCCATCAAAGATTTCTTTGGGATTCCGTGAAAGCTCATGATAAGTTTCGAAGGCTTTCCATGCTTACCCCAGAAGGACAGTATCGAATTTTTTAGGGCATCAATATAGGCAGGATGATCGTGATAATGACGAATCGTTCGTATTTCAGGAACATTTCTTGTTCGCATTAATATTCGCCATAAGCTATCCATCGCTGAAGCAGAGGAAGATGCTGCATATTGAGGGTAAAGGGGGAATAAAAGAATTTTAGTGCAATTTTTCTTTCTGAGACTTTCAAAAGCTGATTTCATTGAAGGGTTGCCGTAGCTCATTCCTAATTCGACTTCAATTGGTTGTTTATGAGTCTTTGCTATACTTTTCCGAAGCAACTCTTTTTGTTTTTTTGCATTAACCAGGAGTGGAGATCCTTTTGATGTCCAAACTTGCCGATATTTTTTGGCTGAAGCACTAGGCCTAAATACCAGAATAATGCAATGCAATATCCAGCACCAAATAAATCTTGGTATCTCAACAACCCGTCTATCCATTAAGAATTGACCAAGATACTTTCTTAGGGCTTTTGCAGTGGGATGGTCTGGCGTGCCAAGATTAGCTAAAATAATTCCTACCTTAGCAGGGTCGCCATGGTTGTATTTTGGTTCAGGGTTAAAATATTTCAATGTTGAAGTGCCTTTATTTTATAGAATTACCCAATAGTTTAGCAGTGATGTCGACAATTGGTATGACTCTTTCATAGGCCATACGTGTTGGACCAATAACACCTAAGATACCTAATACCTCACCATCAGCCTCGTAAGGCGCAGTAATTACACTGCATTCATCCAAAGCCTGATACCCAGATTCTTCCCCAATAAAAATCTGGATACCATTTGCATGCTGGCTACTTTCTAAAAGCTTTAGTAGGGCAGATTTTTTTTCAAAAACTTCTAAAATTTTTCTTATACTCGCCACATTTTGTGAAAGCTCCACAGTCTCTAGAAGCTTTGTTTGACCTGACATGACGATATTATCAGCTTCATCATTATTGTCAGCAGCAGAGTTTATTGCAGATGACATTAAGTCGGAGATATTTGTTTTCATATGTTTTAGATCGTCCATGAGCCTTTTTTTTGCTTCCTCGACAGAATAACCACTGAATTCTTTATTAAAATAGTTAGCAGCTTCAGTTAAGCTTGTTTTGTCATAATCATGATTAGTATAGAGAACGCTATTTTGAACGTTACCATCGTCAGTAATAATAATCACCAGAACTCGTCGTTCGGATATGCCAATAAATTCGATATGCTTGTATTTGATTTTTTTAGCTTTTGGGATCATTACAATGCCAGCAAACTTTGTTAGCTCAGATAAGGTATTTGCCGCAGAGCTAATTAAATGTTTATTATCCGAAGCTATCAATTGATTTTTAAGCGACGAAATCTCTACATCATCTAATGATTGAACTGTCACCAGACTATCAACAAAGAGCCTGTAGCCTTTGTTTGTAGGGATGCGTCCAGCTGAAGTGTGTGGACTGGATACAAAGCCTGCATCTTCAAGGTCCTTCATGATGTTGCGAATTGAAGCTGGGCTAAGATTAAGGTCTGATGAGGCTGATAATGTTTTTGAGCCTACGGGCTGACCATCATCAATATGATGAGTGATCAAGGTCTTGAGAAGTGATTGGGCTCTGCTATCTAGATCCATTATTTTATTCGTTAATTTGGAATGAATGCATTAAAATGTATTATGAATCATTTTACTAACTCAGCTCCAATTTAGCTAGGCTATTCGACATAATATGAAAGCTTTTAAAAAAATTGCTGTAATCGGCAAGTACCCCTCAAAAGAAGAGTCAACGGATATTAATAGCCAGCTTCTTCAGTTAGTTGAACACTTAAGTAAAAAACCTGTTGAATTATTTGTTGAAGAAAAAACACAGCAACAACTTAATGCGCAGACAATTCAGGCGATTGCCTTAAAAGATATTGGGGCATGCGTTGACCTTGCAATCATTATCGGCGGAGATGGAACGATGATTGGTGTTGCGCGTAACTTAGTGGACTCTAATACGCCGTTGGTGGGAGTTAATCAAGGGCGATTTGGCTTCCTTGCCGATCTAAATACGAGCAGTATGCTAACCAATATCGACTCTATTTTGAATGGAGAATATATTGAAGATAAAAGGATGCTCATTAATACAAAAATTATCCGAGACGATCATGTAGTGTATGAGTCCCTTTCACTTAATGATATTGTGATTAAAAGCGGTGTAAGATTGATAGAGCTGGAGGTAATGATTGATAATGCATTCGTCCATAGACAAAGATCTGATGGAATTATTGTGAGCACTCCAACGGGGACAACAGCATATGCCTTATCGGCTGGCGGCCCTATCCTTCATCCAAATTTAGATGCTATTTCCATAGTTCCAATTAGCCCACACACTTTAAGTAATAGACCAATAGCAATCAATGCTGAAAGCAAAGTAACAATTAAAATTGTTCATATGGACGAAGCCTATGCAAGCATTGATGGCCAGATAAAATTTCCCTTAGATACAAGGGATGTTATTGAGATTAGCAAAGCAAAACAATCGATTTCTATTCTTCACCCAAATGATTATTGCTATTTTGAAATGTTGAGAAATAAATTACATTGGGGATAAAGACTATTTATGCTTGAAAGTTTGGTTATTAAGAATTTTGTTATTGTCGATCATTTGGAGCTTAACTTCCTACCAGGATTTAGCTCGCTTACAGGAGAGACAGGAGCAGGAAAGTCTATCCTTATTGATGCACTATCAATATGTTTGGGACAAAGGGCTGGAACAGACTTAATCAGGAAGGGTGAGGATAAGTCCGATATCACCTCCACATTTACGATTGATAATAATGCACAAGCAATTTCATGGATGCATGAGAATGCAATTGATCACGATGGCAGTCTTATTGTACGTCGAATTATAAATATTGACGGAAAGTCAAAAGCATTTATCAACGGAACCCCTTCTTCCGTCTCTCAATTAAAAGAACTTTCAGAATTCTTAGTAGATATTTACAGTCAAAACTCTCACCATTCACTATTAAAGCCTTCAACCCAAAAAGAAATATTGGATAGTTTTGCTCGATCTCAGAACCTAGCTAGTGAGGTGAAGAATGCATATTTAGTATGGGTGGCTCTTTTGAAAGAATATGAAGCTTTTGCCAAGAATAGGGAAAGCTTTATCAATGAGCTTGAAGAGTTGGAGGAAAAATATAAAGGTTTTAATGCACTTAATTTTTCTCTTGATGGATGGGAGCAGCTAAAGGCCGAGCATAAGGTTTTAAATAACAGCGCTGAGTTAATAGCAGGCACTCAGCAATGCTTAGATTTAATGGATAATACAGATAAGAGCTCAATTAACGAAAAAATATTAACATTAAAAAATTATTTGTCCTCTTTAACTAAATTAGACGTGAAGTTAGCAGGAAAAGTTACCACTTTGGAAGGCTCAGCACTCGAATTACTGGAATTATCGCGAGACTTAAATCATTATCTCCATTCTTTGGAGGTCAATGAAGGGGAAAAAAGAGATGTTGAGTCGAAGGTAGAGTCAACTTTCAATTTTTTAAGGAAATACAAAATCACTCCAGAGGAATTAGACGAACTGAGCGCACAATGGAGGGACAGAATTGAGGTGCTATCGAGACTTTTAAATGAGAGTGATAATCGCGACAAAGTAGATGAAGCAAAAAGAAGTTATGATCTTTTAGCCGATAAACTATCAAGCGAAAGAAAAGAAGCTGGCCTTAAATTAAGCATTCAAATTACAGACAAATTAAATGAGCTGTCTTTTAAGAACGCTCAATTTCAGGTGAAATTTTCTCGTTGTGAGCCATCAAGCAATGGTAATGAATACATAGAATTTCTTATTGCTACCTTTCTTGGAGCTGAATTAAGACCAATACAAAAAGTTGCCTCTGGTGGAGAGCTCTCTAGAATTAGCTTAGCTATTAGAGTTTCTTCAATTACAGATGTCGATGTACCCACCATGATTTTTGATGAGGTTGATGTTGGTATTGGTGGAAGTGTGGCTGAGATTGTCGGTAAACTATTAAAGGCTTTAAGTCATAAGAATAATAGGCAAACATTTGTCATTACCCACCTTCCTCAGGTAGCAGCCCAATCAGATAATCATTTTAGGGTTTCTAAGAAATTAACAGAGGACCAAACATCTAGTGATATCAAACTTCTTAGTAAAGAGGAGAGAGTCACTGAAATCGCGCGAATGCTTGGCGGAGTCGAAATAACTCAAACAACCATCGAGCATGCGAAGGAGATATTAGGCTAATTTTTATTTATGGCACTTGTCGATGTTTTCTTTACCACCCAGCCTGCATGAACAGGGTTTATTGGCACAATCACCATAGATATATAGAGAATGATCAATTATTTTAAATCCCAATTTTTCAGCGACTTCAACTTGGAGTTTTTCGATCTGATCATTTCTAAATTCTTCCACATGCCCACACTGTAGGCAAACTATGTGATCATGGTGGGATTTTTCATTTAGCTCAAAAACGGCCTTATCACTTTCAAAGTGATGCCTTATCAGAAGACCTGCCTGCTCAAACTGAGTGAGCACTCTGTAGATTGTAGCAAGACCAATCTCTTCACTCGTATTTAACATAATTTTATAGATATCTTCAGCAGATAGATGCCGCTCATCACTGTTTTCAAAAATATCTAGAATCTTTAGTCTAGGAAGAGTGGCCTTTAAACCAGTCTTCTTTAGCTCAACATGCTCTTCCATATTTAACCTCCCATAAATGTAAATGTAAATTTAAAAGTCAATAATCACATGGTATATTATGAATCTTTGCAAATAAACCCTTATCTTATATGCGCTTTTTCTTACTCATCTTAATCATTACACTTTCTGCATGTTCTACAGATAATATAAAAATGCCAGTAATTTATAAGGTCAATATCCAGCAGGGCAATGAGATAGACTCTTCTATGCTTCTAAAGCTTAAGCCAGAGATGACAAAATCTCAAGTAAAGTTTATTTTAGGCACTCCCTTAATTGAGGATAGCTTTCATAAAGATCGTTGGGATTATCTGTATTCCAATAAAACCCATGGCGTTGTAAATAAGGATAATTTTTCCTCTGTTGAAAGAAGGCATGTGATAGTGCATTTTGAGAACGAGCTTTTGAAAAGCATATCTGGAGAAGTAATTCCCGGTTCTGTAGATCAGGAAGGCAATTCAGCAATTGCGTTAAAAGAGCATGAGGTTGCAAGTAAAGCGGATCAGCTAGAAGCTGGTAAATCTTCTGAGTCTTGGTTAGAAACTCTTAAGTTTTGGAAGAATGACGATAAAAAAGTTGTGCCTAAAGTCGAAATTATAAGCCCAAAGGCAGAAAGGTCTGTAACAGAGAATGATGCCCTAAGCATTAAAAAATCGAGCGAAGCAGAAAAAACAAAACGTTTGAATAGTGTTGAAACTATCGATATCAAAGGTTCGGCTAGTGACACCATACAAAAAGACATAGTGAAGTCTGAAACTAATATAAAAGATGATTTGACCTCTGTTAGCGATAGTGTAGGCGAGCCTATTCAGACGAAACAAGATATAATTGAAAGTGAACCAAAAGCTAAGGACTATTTCGACTTAATGTTAGAAAAAATTGGATTTTAAGGCATGAATGATACTTTAAATATTTTAATTGTTGGCGCAACTGGAAAAATGGGACAAGCCCTAATACAAGAGATTATCAGCGATAAAATAACAAAACTTTGTGGCGCTATGGAACACAAAGACTCTTCTTTTATAGGCCAGGATGCAGGCCATTTTTTTGGAGTAAAAACTAACATCAACATTAAAGACTGCTTTGACGACTCTTCAAAGGCTGCTGATGTATTAATTGACTTTACTCGACCGTCGGCAAGTTTAGAATACCTGGCATATTGCCGAAACCATAAAATTAAATATGTGTTAGGTACTACTGGATTTTCAGAGGGAGAAAAGGAGATTATTGAGGATGCGTCGAATGATATATCAATATGTTTTGCACCCAATATGAGCGTTGGAGTAAACCTTCTCCTTTCTCTTACGGAAATGGCAACCAAGGTTCTTCATGAAGATTTTGATATAGAAATAATAGAAACGCACCATAAAGATAAAGTGGATGCGCCATCAGGAACTGCGCTTGGATTAGGACAGGCGGTAGCTTCAAGCTCGAATAGAACATTGTCTGAGCATGGGGTTTTTCAAAGAGAGGGTATTATGCCGCCTAGACAGAGAACAGATATTGGCTTTTCAACAATCAGAGGAGGGGACGTGGTTGGTGATCATACGGTTCTTTATGCTGGAGATGGAGAGCGAATTGAGTTGACGCATAAGGCAAGTAGTAGAAAAACATTTGCTAAAGGGGCATTAAGGGCGGCAAAGTTTATTGCAACTAAGACTCAAGGTTTGTTTGATATGCGAGATGTTTTGGATCTCAGGGGGTAAAATCTCATCAATTTTGAGCATTTAAATTGCTCAGCAGAGCTTATTGATCTATAATGTTTTTTCAGCGGGCGGACAAAAATCCACCCGTTTGTTACATCTAGCGTTTATTCACCTTAGGAGTTATGTTTGTCGCAAAAGAAGCCTGCCACTCTAGTGCTTGCAGACGGAACAAAGTTTCGGGGTAGTTCAATTGGGGTTGATGGTTTTGCTGTTGGCGAAGTGGTATTTAATACCTCTATGACGGGATACCAAGAAATTCTGACAGATCCCTCCTATACCCAGCAATTAGTATGTTTAACTTACCCCCATATTGGTAATACGGGAACCAATGAAGAAGATCTCGAATCGTCGCAGGTTTTTTGCAGTGGGCTAATTATTAAAGACCTACCAATTCATTCCTCCAATTTTAGGCAAAATAGTACCTTGGCGAGCTACTGCCAGAAAGAAAAAATAGTAGCAATCTCTGACATTGACACCCGACAATTAACGAAGCACATTAGGATGTATGGCGCGCAAGCTGGGTGCATATGTGTGGCGGGAAAAGAAGAAGATGCACTGAAAAAAGCTAAAGATTTTCCTGGCTTAACTGGGGCAGATCTAGCTAAAGTTGTATCCACTACTAAAATTTATAATTTTAATGATGGGGAATGGACATTAGAAAAAGGTTATGCGCCTTCTAGCGATTCGAAATTTAAAGTAGTTGCATACGATTTTGGCGTAAAAAGAAATATTTTGAGAATGTTGGTTTCCAGGGGCTGTGAGGTAGTAGTAGTGCCAGCTGAGCTTTCTGTCGACAAGGTTATAGCAATGAAACCGGACGGAGTTTTTTTATCAAATGGACCTGGCGACCCCGAACCTTGCGACTATGCTATAAAAAATATCAAAACATTACTAGCAAAAAAAATCCCAATTTTTGGAATCTGTTTGGGCCATCAATTACTGGCCTTAGCTTCTGGAGCACAGACAGCTAAAATGAAGTTTGGTCATCACGGTGCCAATCATCCAGTTCAAGACCTACTTTCCAAGAAGGTTTTCATTACCAGTCAAAATCATGGATTTTCAGTTAATGAGGCTAATTTGCCTGTTAATATAAAAATTACTCATAAATCATTATTTGATAATTCGATACAAGGAATTGAGCTGAATGATGCCCCTGCATTTAGCTTTCAAGGCCATCCTGAGGCAAGCCCAGGGCCAACAGAGATGAGTTACTTATTTGATCACTTTGTGAGTTTAATGAAAAAAGGTAAAAAACTGCAGAATGACTAAACGTAAAGACATTAAATCAATTCTTATTATTGGGGCAGGACCAATCGTCATAGGGCAGGCATGTGAATTTGATTATTCCGGTGCACAAGCATGCAAAGCGCTGACGGAGGAAGGCTATAGAGTTATTTTGGTAAATTCTAACCCTGCTACCATCATGACTGATCCAGATTTGGCAGATGCAACCTATATTGAGCCGATTCAATGGCAAATCGTAGCCAAAATCATAGAAAAAGAAAGGCCTGATGCTTTACTTCCTACTATGGGAGGGCAAACAGCCTTAAATTGTGCCCTTGATTTAGATAAGCATGGGATTCTTAAGAAATTCAATGTTGAATTGATTGGTGCATCAAAAGAGGCGATTGATAAGGCAGAGGATAGACAAAAATTCAAAGAAGCAATGACCGGCATTGGACTAGCTTCTGCAAGATCAGCCATTGCGCACAGTATGGAAGAGGCAATTCAAGTCCAAGCCTCTATTGGGTACCCAGCAATTATCCGGCCCTCTTTTACCATGGGTGGAAGCGGTGGAGGCATCGCTTACAATAAAGAAGAATTTATGTTGATTTGTGAGCGAGGCTTGGATGCTTCACCAACAAACGAACTTCTTATTGAGGAGTCTTTGCTTGGTTGGAAAGAATACGAAATGGAGGTTGTTCGTGATTCTAACGATAACTGCATAATTATTTGTTCAATTGAGAATCTCGATCCGATGGGGGTCCATACAGGCGACTCAATAACTGTTGCTCCCGCACAGACTTTAACAGATAAAGAATACCAAATAATGCGTACAGCATCTATCAACATCTTAAGGGAAATTGGGGTTGATACCGGAGGATCAAACGTACAATTTGCAATTAATCCTGATGATGGAAGAATGTGTGTGATTGAGATGAATCCAAGAGTCTCAAGATCCTCGGCTTTAGCATCAAAGGCAACTGGGTTTCCCATTGCAAAGATTGCAGCAAAATTAGCTGTAGGTTATACATTAGATGAGTTAAAAAACGATATTACCGGAGGACTAACCCCAGCATCTTTTGAACCAACGATTGATTATGTTGTTACTAAAATTCCACGCTTTGCATTTGAAAAATTTCCTCAAGCCGACTCTAGACTGACCACTCAAATGAAATCAGTAGGCGAAGTGATGGCAATGGGAAGAACGTTTCAAGAATCCTTCCAAAAAGCACTAAGAGGTCTTGAAATTGGGGTAGATGGGTTGGTTGAATTCTCTGAAGATAAGGATGAGATTGTTAAAGAGCTTCGAGAGTGCGGGCCTAACCGCATTTGGTTTGTTGGGGATGCATTTAGAGCGAAGTTAACTGTCGAAGAGGTATTTCAGCACTCAAAAATTGATCCTTGGTTTTTATATCAGATTAAAGATATTGTGGATCAAGAAAGCCTTGTAAAGGAAAAAACCTTTGAAGGACTGGAGGCTAACTTTCTTAGAAGCCTAAAAAAATCAGGATTTTCTGATAGTAGGATAGCAAAATTGGTTGGTAGAGACGAATCGTCCGTAAGAAAATTACGGCATGATCAAAATATTCGACCTGTCTATAAAAGAGTAGATACCTGTGCGGCTGAATTTGAAACTAAAACAGCTTATCTTTATTCTACGTATGAGGAGCATTGTGAATCAGAACCAACCACAAATAAAAAAATCCTCATCTTAGGAGGAGGTCCGAACAGAATTGGACAGGGAATTGAATTCGATTACTGTTGTGTTCATGCAGCATTAGCGCTTAGAGATAGTGGCTTTGAAACCATTATGATCAACTGCAACCCAGAGACGGTATCTACCGATTATGACACATCAGATAGGCTGTATTTTGACCCAGTTACCCTAGAGGATGTGTTAGAAATCGTAGCAAAAGAAAGCCCATGGGGCGTAATTGTTCAGTACGGTGGTCAAACACCCCTTAAATTAGCGAAAGCGCTAGAAGCGGAAGGCGTTCCAATAATTGGGACCTTACCTGATGACATTGATGCTGCAGAAGATCGTGAACGCTTTCAAAATATACTCAATGAATTAAAGCTTAAACAACCACCCAACAAAACAGCAAGAACACCTGAGGAGGCTTTGGTGTTGGCGGAGGAGATCGGTTACCCCTTAGTTGTTAGGCCAAGCTATGTTTTGGGTGGAAGAGCTATGGAGATTGTTCATGAGAAAAATGATTTAGAAAGATATATGCGAGAAGCAGTGAAGGTTTCTCATGAGTCTCCGGTCTTGTTAGATAGATTCTTAAACGATGCGTTAGAAATTGATGTGGATGCAATCTCAGACGGTGAGGATATAGTTATTGGTGGGATTATGGAGCACATTGAGCAAGCAGGAGTTCACTCAGGTGATTCAGCCTGCTCATTACCACCGCATACTTTGACGAAAATAGTGCAAAAAATGATTATTGAGCAAACCAAAAAAATGGCAAAAGCCCTAAATGTTGTGGGTTTAATGAATGTGCAATTTGCTATTCAGGGTGAGAATATTTATGTTTTAGAGGTAAACCCAAGGGCATCGAGAACTGTTCCCTTCGTTTCAAAAGCAATCGGAAAGCCGTTAGCTAAAATTGCAGCTAACTGTATGGCAGGCATATCTCTTAAGAATCAAAATTTTACCAAGGAAATAACTCCTGACTTCTTCTCTGTTAAAGAGGCGGTATTTCCTTTCATAAAATTTCCAGGAGTGGATACGATCCTTGGTCCTGAAATGAAATCTACAGGCGAGGTAATGGGGGTTGCAAAAACATTTGCAGAGGCTTTTATTAAATCCCAGATGGGTGCATCGGTTATACTTCCAAAAGGGGGTAAAGCATTTTTAAGCGTCAGAAAAGAAGACCACCTAAATGTCATTGATATAGCTCAGTCACTTAGGGATCTTGGATTTAAAATTGTTGCGACAAAAGGCACTGCAAACGCTATCAGGAAACAAGGTATTGACGTAGATACAGTGAACAAAGTTGCGGAAGGAAGGCCTCATATTGTAGATATGATTAAAAATAACGAAATCGATTTCATTGTAAATATAACCGAAGATAGAAGGGCGATAGCGGATTCCTACGAAATAAGACGAAATGCATTGCAAAATAAAGTTACCTATTACACAACATTGTCTGGTGCAAGAGCTGCATGTGTTGGAATGAATTATGTTGATGAGATTCATGTAGAGTCGCTGCAAAGCTTGCACAAACTACCCACTTAAAATACACTTCTCCACTAACAAGCTTGAACAAAATAAAATTACTATCGCTAGTATAAAAGGAAAAAGATGGCGCAAATACATATGACCCGTAATGGTCTTGAGGCTTTAAAGAAAGAGTTGCAGCAATTAAAAAGTGTTGATAGGCCTGCGATTATTGAAGCTATTGCTGAAGCCAGAGCTCAGGGCGATTTATCCGAAAATGCTGAGTATGAATCAGCAAAAGAAAAGCAGGGCTTTATTGAGGGGAGGCTGGCGGATATTGAAGCAAAAATTTCGCAAGCAGAAGTAATTGACCCAGCAAATTTAAAGGCTGAAGGAAGATGCGTTTTTGGCGCAACAATAGAGTTAGAAGACTTAGATACAGAAAAGAAATCAACCTACCAAATTGTTGGGGATGATGAGTCGAGTATTAAAGACAATAAAATATCGATAAATTCACCGTTAGCAAAAGCCCTAATTGGCAAGGAAGCCGGCGATGTTGTCGAGTTTGAAAGTCCTGGTGGAATTAAATCATTTGATATTTTACGGGTTTTATATATCTAATTTATATGGAAAATTTGTTTAATAAGCTTAGTTTTGTCATTACTTCAGTCTGGGTGGGATCTCTGTGGAGTATGTTGATGGTGACATCTGTATTGTTCAATAAAATCCCAAGTACATACATAGCTGGGGCATTGGCGAGTGATATGTTCAAATTTATCAACTATTTTGGTTTATTTGCCTCCGGCATTATTATTTTTGCAGGCTTTAAGTCGTATGGCGTGAGAGTAATGAAAAAAGCCTTTTTATGGATTACATTGTTCATTCTTTTGTTAGTGATAATCAGCTTCTTTGGAATACATCCATTGTTAGAAACACTTAAAGTCGAAGCTTTACCTCGAGAGGTTATGGAGAGTGTCTTTGCTGATCGTTATAGCTCATGGCATGGGATTGCCAGTGCAGGCTATTTATTGCAGTGCATTCTCGGGATTTTATTACTAATTAAAATGCGATGAGATTAAGGCAGAGTAATTTTAGTTTTTTTAGGATTTGGACGGAATATAACTAACAATTTTCCTATATGATTAATAGGCTCCGCGCGAACTTTTTCACAAATACTAACCCAAAGCTCCTCTCTATTCTCTTTGCTATCGCTCTGAACTTTTATTTTAATTAATTCATGAGCATTTAAATTTACATCAATTTCTTTGATTACGGAATCAGTTAAGCCCTTAAGCCCTATTTGAACAACTGGATTTATAGGGTGAGATAGTGCTTTCAGGTAAGCTGTTTGTTTTGAATTTAGCATGTAATATAGAATGTATGTCGTAAATAGGGTGGCAATAATATCAGATGAAGAGATCAAAAACTAGTAAAAGCTGGATGAATGAACATGTATCAGATCCATACGTCCACAAAGCAAAGATAGCTGGTTATCGATCTCGTGCGGCATTTAAATTGTTAGAAGCAAATGAGAAGTTTAATTTTTTCACAAAGAAAATGAATGTAGTGGATTTAGGATCAGCACCAGGAAGTTGGTCACAAGTAATTTCACAGATGACAGGCTGTAACGGTAACATTTTTGCTCTTGATCTATTGGAAATGGTGCCAATTAAAAATGTTGAATTTTTAAAAGGGGACTTTCGTGAACAGGAAATGTTAGATAGTCTCGAAAAAAAACTTGGTAAAACCTCTTTAGATCTTGTAATTTCAGATATGGCCCCCAATATTAGTGGTATAAAGACTTCTGATCAAGCAGGAATTATTCACTTAAATGAGCTTGCACTGCAGTTTTCTACTGATTGGTTGAAACCAAACGGTTGTTTTTTGGTCAAGTCATTTGTCGGTGCAGAATTTGATGGTTTTGTGGCCGAAACACGAAAGCATTTTGAAAAAGTAACAACGTTTAAGCCTGCATCATCAAGAGACAGAAGTTCGGAGATTTTTGTATTTGGAAGGAATAAAATTTAATTTTTATTTTTGATGTTCCGTAGTTTATGATTAAGTAATAAATAAATAAATAAATAAATAAAACAAGGATAAAGATTTGAACAATAATACATTGAAAAGTATAGCTATGTGGATTGCTGTAGGACTGATTATGATGACAATTTTTAATCAGTTTTCTGGTTCGTCACGATTTGAGAACAAGTTAGTTTACTCACAATTTATGTCAGAAGTGAAGTCGGGAAATATAGCTAGAGTTGAAATCGATGGCCAGAATTTAACTGGTATTACTGCAGACGGAAAACGCTTTACCACTTACGCCCCTACAGACCCATGGCTTGTTTCTGATTTACTTAAAAATAATGTTGTCGTAGATGCTAAGCCTAAGGAGCAGCAGTCTT
>Ga0302121_10000455_pt1 | contig 22375 bp, 13 predicted proteins | sample CB21_surface_MG_FD_203120 | JGI IMG/M metagenome (GOLD analysis project Ga0302121, IMG submission 203120) | Marine microbial communities from Western Arctic Ocean, Canada - CB21_surface | ecosystem: Environmental > Aquatic > Marine > Oceanic | place: Canada: Western Arctic Ocean | collected... | reverse complement strand
CATTCAAGAAAGTGGTGCCTCGCGCCGCAATACGATCCATGGCAGGCGTAGGGACAGCGTTACTGTAAGCCCCAATGGTTGGTTTCAGATCATCGATCGCGATAAAGAGGATGTTAGGCTTTTCCGCCACCAATAAAGAAGCTACGAAGGTGAGGTTCGTGAGGCAAAGACTTATGGTGGGGATTCTTTTCATTAGAGTCCCGTGCGGAAGATGAAGCCAAGGTCGTCCAAGTAAATGTCACCCGTGATCGGCGCTTGGGATTGTATTTGGAAACGGAGTCCGTAGAGCTTCGCCATTGCATCGAGTTCTTCGGGCTTGGTTACTTTAACCGCGAAGGGTTTCCATTCCCCGATGATATTTGATAATTTTATAGATCCGATTGGCATCCAGTGGTTGGCGTCACTTTGGAGGATGATATTAATTCGCGCTTTGGGGTCAGCGCATTTCAGATTGTGAGCGGCTCGTAGTTGGCCTGTTACTCCGTTGGCATTTGCGAAGGAGAGTTTCTCACGTGGTAATGGTTCAAAGTGGAATAGCAGGTCGGCATCACGTTTTGGGGTTTCCCCATTTAGTCGAGCGGCTGCGACATACTGATTCGGTTTGATAGAAGATTCAGAGCCGAGCTCAAAAGTGCTTTTTGCCTGCCAATCAGAAATCGGGTTATCAAAGGTCCAGTTTGTATAGGCACGCTCCTCAATTGCCACGAGTTCAATGCTGCGACTAGTGCTGTGTTTACCTGAGCGTGCGTGGATTGTAATCTTTCCTGCGGCTTTTGGGGTGACGGTGAAGTCTCCGACGGCATTATCCAGTTCAATTGAAGCTTGGCTAAGTATCGCAGGCCCATCGATGCTGAGTTGAATTGTATCGATTGATTGAAGGTAGGGTAGTTGAGCTTCGGGGTCGCTGGCAATGACCCAACCTTCGATTGCACGATCAGCCGGCACTCGTTCTGGTAGGCTGAGTTGGAGTGATAGTCTGGCTGTCGAGATTGCGGGCGTGTGGCTGCTAGTGCTTTGTTTTGTCCATGGCAGTTCGAGCACGTTAATGCTAAATTTAGGCAAAGTAATTGTGGTGCTATGATTGACGGTGATTTGTCGAACCGTGGGGGGGCGGCTCCAGAGTGGCTTACGGGCGTGGACATCCCAGAAATATTCGGCACTCGAATAGGTATGCAGTTGCCCTTCAACCCCGCTGGCTCCCTTGATTTGAAATGCGACGTTGGCTTCGTCGCTCTCCGAAGTATTGATCAGCATAATTTGTAGACCCGTATCTGAGCGAGTAACAAAACTCTTTACTGATTCCATACCAGAGAGGTCACTTTTTAGCATCTCGCTGCCCATTAAATTACTCCACATCCAGAGTGCCCAATATTGACTCTTAGGCAGTACAGACATGTTGCCTTCATCAATATAGAACGCACTGTGACCGCCTCCCTCAGTGTAGGTAGTCAGGTCCCATTGATTAGCAAAATCGACGCCCTCTTCGAACATGACTCCAATCCAGAGTGCCGACCAGAGGGCACTGATTAGTTCGGCGGTGTCGCGGTCTTCATTGACCTTAATATTCCACTCGCTAATTCCGATTTCAATTTCATCGATACGATGGGGCTGATATTTGCTGATCCAGCCATTTACGCGTTTGATCGCTTTGCGGAGATCTGAAACCGCAGCAAATTTATCTTCGCTCGCACGCGTATTTACTCCGACGGGGTAGGCATGTATACTAAGGAAATCGACAGCGTCGCCTCCATCCCGAATCAGTTCTTCGACGAAGCTAAGTGACAAGTCGGAGCAAGCGGGACCGCCGAGGTGTATGTCGGGATCGATTGCGTGCATTGCCTTTGCAAATTCAATAAAGCGATGCGCGTAGGTTGTGCCGTTCATGGAGGAACCGTCGGGAAGCCGATGCCCTAATTCCCAGTCGCCATTGAGTTCGTTTCCGACTTCCCAGTAGCGCACGTCATAGTCTTGTGTTTGGTTGGCCCATTTGACCCATTCGGCAGCGACTGCCGGCGTTCCAGAGCCAACGTTGACAGTTACCATAGCCTTGGTGCCTAGATTATTAATCCACTCGTGTTGGGTCTTTACATCCAGATCACCGTGATAATCGGATAGGTGACCTTCCTCGCCATGTAGTCGGAATCCTTTCTTATATCCAGAGAAGTCGACCTCCCATCTGCCATCGGCTTGTTGCTTGGATAGGTCAAAGTTTTCAATACCATGGCCATTATTGCCGATACGAACTCCGTTACCGTTCCAATAATATTCGTTCGACCATGAGCCACCCGGGATACGAATGGATCCAGGATGCCAGTCGCGGATTGCTTGTTGAAAGTTTACATTCTCAATAATAGGGAGGCGACTCCACAGTGAGAGGTTTGTGCCAGTGAGTCGATGTGGGTCGGCTGTTTGAACAACCCGGTCTGGTTCAATGCTGAGAGTGGCATCTACTGAATCTGCTGCGGCGTGGCAGTAGATGTGTAGAAGAAGAATGACGGACAAGGCCGATTTAATGAAATGAGGTAAGTCAAAAGACATAGCAGAGAAAGCGTTGTTCTACATTGGGGGATATTTGTTGCAGGTAAATGTAATATGTCATTTATACTTAAACATAATATAATGAAAATGTTAACTTCTAGGGCTCTTTAAGTCGTTAATTGTTAAAATCTGCTGCGATTCTTTAGTTGCATATTTACCAATATTAGTTTGGGCGCTTTCTCATTAAAAGATCTTATTATATAATGTTTGAATGCCCTTGCGGCGAATGTGTCCTAAATGAGACTTAATATATGATTACCCCAATTGCCCAAAATAATGTGACTGCTGCAGCTGACCGTGTTCCTTTTGCTAAGAAACTCGCTTACGCCATAGGTGGTCCTGTCGATATTCTCTCGGTCTGGGTTTTGGTGAGTATTGCCTACCCCTTATTCAATATGGAGCTGCAGATGCGCCCACTTTATGTGGCGATCATATTAATGTCTCTTCGCCTTTGGGATGGTGTCATCGATCCGCTTATGGGTTGGATTTCGGATAATGCGCGTACGCGCTGGGGGCGTCGTCGCCCATTTATTTTTGTAGGAGCAATACTTTCGGCGATTACTTATCCCTTGATATTTTGGTTTCCAGTCGGACTTACGCCTGAACAAAATATGCTTTGGGTGATTGGCTTTGGCATTCTCTTCTACACCTGCTTTACAGTCTGGGCGATGCCGTATCAGAGCATGCTCATGGAGATGACTCCTGACTATAATGAGCGCACCCGTGTGACAGAAGTGCGCGGATATTTTCAAACGTTGGCAGGCTTGATGAATGGCTGGATCTGGTGGATTACATTGCGGCCACTTTTTATGGTTGTAGAGCCTAGCGCGGGAGAATTGGTAGCTAGCACAGCCAACGGGATGCGGTATATTAGTCTAGGCATTTCAGCAGTCATACTGGTGGGAGGGATCGTCCCTGCTATATTTGTTAAGGAACGTTATTATGAAAAGCTGGTTGCTAAAAAAACGTCAGTAAAACTTTTAGATAGTCTACGAGAAACCTTATCTAATCGCGCCTTTGTGATACTGTGTATGTTAACTCTATGCTTTTTACTGGGGACTGCAATATTTGATAGTTATGGCCGCTATGTAGGTACCTATTATGTTTTGGGTGGCGACTGGGATCTTGGTGCTATTTTCGCTGGTTGGGGCACGCTGGTATACACGGGATTTAGTCTCATGTTTATTCCTATTTTCAGGCGCCTCTCTGAGCGGATTGGTAAGAACAAATGTTTAGCGATCGCAATCAGTATTGTCTTAGTATCGGCCTCGACAACTTGGTGGACTTTCGACCCAAACTACCCATGGCTCATGATGATTAATACCGCCCTAATTGGAGTAGGGTATGCGGGGCTCTGGTTGATGTTACCATCAATGCAAATTGATGTAGTCGACATGGATGAATTAAAAACTGGCGAGCGTCGCGAGGGTAGTTTTGCTTCAATTTTTTCGTGGATTTTGAAACTTAGTTTTTGCGTTGGCTTCTTAATATCCGGGCCTTTGCTTGAACTGACAGGATTCGATGCCACGCTCGAAGGAGCGCAGCCCGATTCAGTCTATCAGAACATGCGTGTCGGATATATTATGATTCCAGTGTGTTCTTTAATCATGGCGCTTGCATTGCTAAAGTTTTTCCCGATTAACCAAGCGAAGGCGGCTGAGATTCGCAAGGCTTTGGAAGCACGGCGTGGGGAGGTTTAAACGCAAGTCTTTGCGAATGTATTTTAAAGCGACACAGTGGGGTGGTGACCTGGAACGCCTGGAATTTAAGCGACGATGATTCATGGGTGCAGAGATAAACATCTCGATGGATGTATCTTTGATTATGATTACGCCCCGAAGCCGGCCTACTATGCTCTACGTAAGGTGCTCCTGGAAATGAATTGAGCTCACCGTTCAGCTAGAAGGATTTTCATGCTGGCTGGGCTTGATACGATATTTGCGGGGACATCTGTGAAGCCCGGCGTAGGGTGACGCTTAGATTAGAGGCATGACTGCATCAGTGGTTAAGCTCCTGTGAACAGGTATATCTGTTGAATATTTTGGATGAAGTTGGAGACTGCTAGCGTGCTAGATACTGCGTGATTTCAAGATTCACTGAGCCAAAAGGAACGACCTTGCTACTTGCATTAAATAGCGGGGAGAGCTAGTTTTTAACATTTAACCTATAACCCTTTATGGTTTTCCACTTTATTATTTCTAGTCGAGTCATTGTGTGTGCCCGAGCACTTTTATTACTTGTATGCCTGTCGATATCGCTGACTGGGGCAAATTTATTACACCATTGGGCATTTGATGAAGCTTCTGGTAGCTCAGTAGCTGATTCAGTCGGTTCGGCGAACATCTTAATTGATGGTTCATCGACCGGCTGGACGAACGGAAAGTACGGTGGGGCTTTTACTTTTGATGGCAGTAATTACGCCAGAACTCCAACGAATGATTCAGTCACGAATCCTTCGGCTTCTGTAGCGATTGCTGGTTGGTTTAAAACCTCTAATAATATCGCGGCTGTTAGTACTTTATTTCAGATCGAGAATAAATATGGAATGCAGATTAGTAGCGGTGGCAAATTACAATTGTCCTTTGATAGAATTGGAAGTGTGGGAGGTGCACCGCAGTGGGGTGATCCTATTGACGATGGTTTGTGGCATCACTTTGTCGCGCAAAATAACGGCACTACAACAGAGCTTTATATTGATGGAGTTTCAGTTGGTAGTAGAGCTGAGACTTTGTCATCGCTTGCGAACCAATCGAGAGCTTCCGTTATAGGAGCAAGACTTAACAATTCGTTATCGTTTGAGGGTACCTTTGACGATATTCGTTATTATGATGCAGTTTTGACGCAATCTGAAATAAGTGCTCTCTCGCAGATTTCTAATGTGCCACCAATCGCTCAAGGTGATTCATATACCGTGGCCATGAACACTCAGTTAGTCGTGGGCTCCCCCGGGGTTTTATCAAACGATTCAGAGACAGATGGCGATGAGGCAACTGCGGTCCTTGTTGCTGATGTCGCATCTGGCAATTTGAGCCTGAGTGCGGACGGTAGCTTTACCTACAATCCACCGACGGGATTTTTCGGCTTGATCGAATTTACCTATCAAGCGGTGGACATACATGGTGCTTCAAATACGGTCGCTGTCGAACTGACTGTAGTTTCAAGCCTGAGCTCTGAAGAGGTGAATCAAATAGAAAGCGATCTCGGGATTACCCTTAGTGCACAAGAGATTGTCGATTTATCGCTCATCGTGAAGCCTCAATCGCTACCACAGTGGCGCAGCGATGCAAACTTGAGGATCGAGGAAAATCGCAAAGCAGATCTGACTGTTTCCGTGGTCGATAGTCTAGGCTCACCGATTTCTGGCGCTACAGTACATGCCGAGCTGAAGAAGAATGCTTTTAAATTCGGCGGTGTAGCCACGGTGAAGGATCTGACTAATGCGCAGGGTGATTTTACGGGAGACTTAGATGTCGCAGGTTGGCAGCAAATTTTTAAATCCATGTTTAATTCAGTGGGCTTTAATAATGCCTTTAAGCCGAAAATTACTGGTCAGCATCAATACATTCCCAATTTCATGACTTGGGCGGAGGAAAATGATATAGATGTGCGTGGACATTTGTTAATCTGGCCTGGAACTGGATCCATTGGAGATCTAGATGATCCTACGGGTTCGGGAGTGACGTATGGTAACCATCTCTCCAACGAGTGGACTTCTGATTTTGCTTCTTACGATGTTCGCGGTGCTGTTGATACCTATGGAGCTAGTGATCGTGATGATGACGCAAAAGCCGCATTAGAGTCAGTTGTTGATGCTGAGATTACTCAGTGGGCGAGTCAGTGGGATGTCTATGAATGGGACGTCGTTAACGAAACCCTCAGCAATACCTTACTTCAGGAAATACTCGGCTACGACCAAATGGCTGAGTGGTTTAATCTCGCTGAAACAAATAAGGTGAATCCAGACGCTGATTTATTTATTAATGAATTTCAGATTGTATCCGCTCAGTTTGAGCCAAATGACAACGTTTATGAGGCACGCCGTGATACCTATTTCGAGCGCATCGACAGGGTCATCGCCGACAATGGGCCGATAACTGGTATTGGCTTCCAGAGTCGTTTCAAATATGGACATATCCCGCCTGAGACTGTCTATGCACGCTTGGAGGAATATGGCACGCGTTACCCTGGTCTCAAATTGGCTGGCACTGAGTTTGAGATTAAAGACCAGTATGATGACAATACCGGAGAGGCCATCGTAGTGTATGATGAAACACTGCGAGCACAGATGACTGAGGAGATTCTAACGACCTATTACAGCCATCCTAATGTGACTGGAATGAGTGCGTGGGATTTTATGAACCCTGCAGTTGATGCGGCTGATCCCACCTCTGCTCGTGCACTGTGCTACTACGATGGCACTGTGAAATTAAATGGTCTGGTGTGGTATTACCTTCACCGAATTCGCTACAATACCGACATCACCAATACGACACCAGCAAATGGCGAAGTTTCACTGAGTGGCTTTAAGGGCGATTATGCGATTTCCGTGACTTACGAGGGGAATGATTACCCCGCTACATACGAGCTACTGGCAGATGGATCAATGCAAGTGCAACTATCGGATGTGACCGTTTCTCCGACAGTGGCGACGATTGAGCACTGGCCGTTCGACGATGCCCCGAATACTCAGCTTGCAGACACCTTGAATGTGAGCGGATCAGTGCAGTTTCCCAATGCCAGTCCTTCAATCATGACGGATGGTTCGGGTCTTTTAGTCGTTTCACAGGATGCGTCGATTACATCCGGTGGGAATTTCTTGGGAAGTACTGGGATCACGATCGGTGGGCGCTCAAAAGGTGTCTATGAGTTGGAGCTGATTATTACTTCGGTGGTGCTGACTGGCGGCGATGCGAACGGTGCCAATGTCGGCATTGGCTTTAAGGATTCAGGTCAGGGGAGTGACTTGTTCCGTATTCGTCTGAACAAAACTGGTAATGGCTTAACGGTTAATACATTCTTCGATTCAATCTACTCGGTGTTTCATACTTTCGACAGTGTCTATACTCTGAATGATCCTCTGAAGCTTAGAGCTGTCATCGATCTAGATGCCAATACGTCGGATATATACATGGCTTTAGGAGCAGGAGCGGAATCGTTACTAGGCCAAATCGCTATACCGTCAGGTGCGATTTGGGATCAGATATCATTTTCGGCGGTCAACAACAGTGCTGATTGGGGGCCGGATGATGTGATTAAAATCGATTCTATGGTCATCCGTAAGCTGCAATTAGATAACTATGGGCTTTGGGAAACTCGTACGAATTGGTTGAGTGAAACACTCACCGATGAAGCCGATGATCCCGACGGTGATGGCATCTATAATCTGATGGAATATGCACTCGGCGGCGACCCCATTTTTGATGATAGTGTATCTATTCTACCTAAGGTAAGCTTACTAACTGGTAACCCGCACCTCGAGTTTACACTGGGAGTGGATTCTGTGGATCTGCAGTATTCAATACAACACTCCGAGGATCTCATTGATTGGACGTCACTTCCTGGCACTACAGTTAATGGTCAGATTGGGGACGTCGTTCAAATACCACTTTTTGATGCCTTATATCAGATGCTCTTTAGTCGACTACGGGTTAGTAGTAATTGATGCTTTAAGTGATGTTTGGTATCATAGCGAGAGACCAACCTGCTAAGCCCCAACCTAATCTTCTACGACCGTCTCTCCTTTTTTATATTTCATGCGATAGGCGCGGGGCGACATGCCAGTGTCACGACGGAATGCACAGCTAAGATTCGAGCTGTTACTATAGCCACAATCGAATGCAATGCTTTCAATCTTATCCAATGACTCAGTGAGTAAACGTTTGGCTTGATCAAGGCGGACACGGCGCAACTCACTAGCGGGTGTGCGGCCTAGATGTCTCTCAAATGCTTTTTCTAGTCCACGTTTGGATAGTCCGGTGAATTCAATTATATCCTCTATTGTTATGGGCTCTCCGTAGTGTTGCTTAATGTAACGTAATGCGGTGGCCACGGCTGGGTGTTCGACGGCTAGCACATCTGTACTCTGGCGGCTAACAATTCCATTTGATTCGACCAATAATGGTGCGACTTTGTGACTGATCTCTTTCTTCATTAAAAGATCCAATTGACGAGCCGCTTGATAGCCAACTTCAGTCAAACGTGTTCTTACACTTGAAAGTGGCACTGGTGAGCTCTCGCAAATGAGTTCTGTATTATCGACGCCCAGTATGGCGATTTCCTCCGGAACGTGGATACCAGCGCGTAGGCACATTTCGATTAAACTGGCACCTAGATTATCTTGGCCAGCAAAGACAGCTAGTGGACGAGGAAGTCGGTTCACTTGATCAATCGTGTCTGATTGGTGGGTTTCCCAGTCACCTATATCTTCGCTTGGTGATTGTTTAATTACATAGATATTTCCTTCGGGGATACCTTCCCTCAATAGTTGTTTTTTAAAAGCCTCGTGGCGAAGTGAATTGACTGGTATGTCTTTCCATTCGTAAAACGCAAAAAACTTATAACCTCGAGAGATGAAGTGTTCAGCGGCTAATTTACAGATCGCATCATTGTCGACGCGTACGCGCGGCACTTGCCGTTGCATGTCAAGATAGCTAATATCAACGACTGGCATGTTAAGTGCATCAATATAGTCCGCCGTTTCTGGACCATAGCAGGTAATGGCACCATCACCAGGCCAACCGTGTGGTACGAAATTCCCTGAGGCTAAAAAAGGTGAAATATGCCAATTTTGTTCGCGTGCATAGTTATAGATCCCGCGCACAATCCTTTCATCATACCAATCGAGCGCGATGATGATTGAGCGCTGACGTGATTTTTTAACCTCAATTCCTGAGGCTTCATTTGATCTTTTAGTCGATCGTTTTAAGGGCATAATTTTACTTATAGGGCGTATTTTCATAATAACGAGCGATTCTTTAAATGAGAATATGCCTTGTAATGCTGAATTTGTGAATTATTTTAGACAGGTGTTTATTAGTTTTAGATCCCTCACCTCATCTTTTTTTTATCAGCTGCTCACGATTTACGGTTTCTGTATTTGTGTGAGTCTTTCGGCATCTGATATTGAGCGCCCGAATGTTTTGATCCTCTCAATCGACGATCTTCGTCCTGAGCTAGGTTGTTACGGTGCATCTCATATGGTGACCCCGCATATCGATGCCCTGGCTCAATCGGCTACATTATTTAAGAGTGCCTACGTGCAACAGGCGGTCTGCTTACCATCACGTATCAGTCTCTTTACAGGGATGCGTCCCGACTCGACTGGCGTGCATAATCTAACCACGAAATTCCGTCAGACGATTCCATATACCATCACGATACCGCAGCATTTTGGTTCACAAGGCTATGAAACAATTGGCATGGGCAAGGTCTATCACGACGAACAGTTGAAGGAATGGTCGCAGTGGATCGATACGCATAATTTGGCAGGAGTGAATTTCTATCAAGCTCCAGCAACCATCGCGCGCATGGAAGTTTTGAAAAATGAAGCTAGAGTAAAAGGGCTCAAGGGGAAGTCATTGCGACAATATGTAAAAGGCCCTGCCTATGAGTCTTTTGATGCGCCAGACAATGCTTATCTTGATGGTGCGATGACGGATCTTGCAATTAATGCCCTACAGCAATCCAGGGATGTACCATTCTTCATGGTCGTTGGCTTTAAGAAGCCACACCTTCCATTTGTGGCACCTAAAAAGTATTGGGACCTTTACGATTACGAACGTATCACGCTGCCCGACAACTATTTCCCCTCTGCAGGCGCGCCTAGCATCGCGCAAATGGCATGGGGGGAGTTACGAGCTTATGCAGGGATACCAAGTGAGGGGCCAGTCAGTGATGAGGTAGGACGGAAATTAACACACGGATACTACGCATCGGTTAGTTTTATTGACGCTCAAGTTGGCCGCCTGATGGCGACGCTCGATGAGGTAGGTCTAGCGGAAAATACTATCGTCGTGCTTTGGGGTGACCATGGTTGGAAACTCGGCGAGCATGCTATGTGGTGTAAACATACGAACTACGAGATTGATGCGCATGTGCCGTTTTTGATTAAAGCACCAGGTAAAGAGTTCCAGTCTGGTTCGACTGATGCATTGGTTGAATTGCTGGATCTCTACCCGACGCTGTGCGATTTGGCTCAATTACCCACACCCGCGCAATGCGAAGGCTCCAGTTTGCTGTCACTTTTACGAGATCCGTCTGCTGAATGGAATGAATTAGCATATACACAGTATCCCCGTAGGGGCAGGGTAATGGGTTATTCTGTAAAATCACCCAATGGTCGCTACACCGAATGGCTCAAAAGAGACACCGGAAAAGTGGTCGACCGTGAATATTACGATCACCAGTTAGACCCAAGTGAGAACCTTAACCGTGTGGGTGAAGCAGACTATGCAGGTGTGATCGATTCGCTCTCTAAATCTATCGCTGAGGAGCGTAAGCGATGCGAAAAATAAGAAGTAAATTATATGAAGTCTAACGATGAATTTATCTGGGGTGTTGCTACCGCCGCCCACCAAATTGAAGGTGCATGGCTAGAGGGAGGCAAAGGCCTGAACATCTGGGATGCATATTCGCATACTCCAGGGAAGATCACCAATGGAGATACTTCGGCAATCGCCTGCGATCATTACCATCGTCATGAAGAGGACATTGACCTGATTGCTGATCTCGGTGTGGGTGGTTATCGCTTTTCGATCAGTTGGGCACGTATCATCCCAGATGGTAAAGGTGCGGTGAATCAGGAAGGGATTGATTTTTACAACCGTCTAATTGATGGTTTGATCGCCAAGGGGGTGACTCCATTTGTGACACTCTATCACTGGGATTTGCCTTTGGCACTGCAGGTGGAGGATGATGGTTGGTTGAGTTACAGCACAGCTGAAGCCTTTGCTAAGTTTGCAGAGGTTTGCTTTGAGGCATTTGGTGACCGCGTCGAACATTGGATGACCTTCAATGAGAACTGGTGCACCGCTGTTTTAGGCCATGGCACAGGTCTATTCGCTCCAGGTCGTACTTCGAAAACGGAACCGTATTTGGTCGGGCATAACCTCTTGCTTGCCCACGGCTTGGCGGTCCGATCGTTTCGTAAGGGCAAATATAATGGACAGATTGGTATCGCCAATAATTGTGATTTCCGCGAGCCTTTGACAGATTCGGATGAGGATCGTGCTGCTGCCCAAGAGAGTTTAGAATTTTTCTATGGCTGGCTCACTGACCCGGTGGTTTTCGGCGAGTATCCTGCGATCATGCGTGAGCGTTTAGGGGATCGTTTGCCGGAGTTTACGCCTGAGCAAAAAGAATTACTCAAGGGCTCAGCCGACTTCCTAGGCTTAAATCACTATACGACGCATTATGCGTCTCGCTCGACGGAAGTTGAGAACGCTGTAGATTCGGAAGATGGCAATGGCGGCATGAGCGAAGACCAGAATCTGGTACTAAGTTCAGACCCTGAGTGGCGTGTCACTAGTATGGGCTGGTTCGTAGTGCCTTGGGGCTTACGAAAGATGCTAAAATGGATCCACCAACGCTACGACGGCTTACCAATTTACGTAACCGAAAACGGCACTGCCTTGGCGAACAACGACGTCGAGACCGCGATCGATGACACTGAGCGATCAGATTTTATCAAAAGCTACACGGATGCCATGAATCAAGCGATCGAAGAGGATGGTGTTAATGTCCGCGGTTACTTTTGTTGGACGCTAATGGATAATTTTGAATGGTGCCGCGGCTACGATATGCGCTTTGGTCTTATATTTTGTGATTTTGAGACGCTGGAGCGGACGCCCAAGGCGTCGTATTATGCTTACCGTGAGATAATTCAAAATTACAGGTCAAAATAATACATTCTATACACGTAGGCAGAGGCGAAGGTTTTGGTCGAGCCGTAGTCAGTCCTTAGCCTTCGAGCTCTAATGGTGGTGCACTTAGGCAGTAGGGAGGGTCCAATTTTGACTGATTAAGTATCTTGTTTAAGGTCGAATGAATAAACAGCGTGATAATCATATTGCTGTTTTTTACCTATAAAAAACCAAACTAAAAATCATGAAATACGGTTACTTTGACGACGCAAATCGCGAATATGTTATCACAGATCCACGCACACCAGCTAAGTGGATAAATTATGTCGGAACTTTAGCTTTTGGGGGAATTGTGGATCACACTGGCGGATCTTTGATTTGTAAACAAGACCCTGCCTTGAATCGTATTTTAAAATATGTACCGCAATTGCCTGACTCTGATTTCAAAGGTGAGTCACTTTACATTCGGATCAAACGTCCAGATGGCTCTTATCAAGTCTTTTCACCATTCTACACGCCGACTCTTGATGTGATGGATTTATACGAGTGTCGAGTAGGGCTCTCGTATCAGAAGATTACATCCGAAGTTTACGGTGTGCGCACGGAGGTTACCATATTTGTGCCACCTGGTGCGGATGTGGTCGTGCGTGATATAAAGGTCACTAATGTCGGGAATCATGATCTGGAGTTAGACCTCATTCCAGTGGTTGAGTTTAGCCATTTTGATGCCTTGAAGCAACTGGTCAATGCTGACTGGGTGCCACAAACGATGCAGGTCGACGCCGAGCATCAAGAGGGCGGTCATGTCGTATTACGGCAAGCAGCCTTCATGAAAAAGGATGCACAAGTTAATTTTTTTACTTCTAACCATGAGGTAGATTCGTTTCAAACGGATCGCGAGAAGTTACTCGGTAATATGGGTTACGGAAGTTGGCGCTGGCCTGAGGAATTGCAAAATAAGCAGCTCTCAAACTACGAAGCACGGCGTGGTAACAATATCGCAGCCTTACTCCATAAATTTAGCATTTTGCAACCCGGTGAATCTCGTAGAATGATTACGCAATTGGGACAGGGGGAACCATCTGCTATAGGTGCTATGATAGAGCAATATCGTTCCGAGGCTGAAGTCGATAAGGCCTTTACTGGCTTACATTCTTTTTGGGATGACTATCTCAACGCTTTTCAATGTGAGACGCCGGACCTTGCTTTTAACTCGATGGTCAACATACACAATCCTCGCCAGTGTCATACGACGCTTAACTGGTCGCGTTACCTTTCATTGTATCAACTTGGTTATGGTGCTCGGGGTATCGGTTTTCGTGATTCGTCACAGGATGTGATGGGGGTGCTTGCCAGTGCTCCAACAGAGGCAAAGGCACTTTTGCGCAAACTATTGAGTGTTCAAAATCCGAATGGATCTGCGATGCACCAATTTTTTCCGCTTACAATGGAAGCAAATGAAGGAGACTCGCGCGAAGAGGGCACCAAGCGTGTGTATGGTGACGACCACCTCTGGTGTGTGCTCGCTGTTTGCGCTTACCTCAAGGAGACTGGCGACTACGACTTCCTCGAAGAGAAAATCACTTTTTATGACAAAGATTTACCCCTTTCAGAGCGTGAACAAGGAAGTGTTTCAGAGCACCTGCGCCGTGCCGTGGCCTACACGAAGGCAAATGTCGGCCAACATGGACTTCCGCTTCTTGGTTTCGCAGACTGGAATGACACGGTCAATCTTCACGGCGACGCCGAAAGCCTTTTCATCGCTAACATGTATGGTGCTGCACTTTGTGAAATAATAGATCTTTGGGAGCACATAGGCGAGTCGAGTGAGGTCGCCTTATTCCTCGATGACTGGAAGGAAATGCGTGATGCGGTCAATACACACGGCTGGGACGGCGAATGGTATGTGCGCTATTTTGAGGAAAATGGGACTGCCATCGGTTCGAAGCATAATCTCGAGGGAAAAATCTTCACCAACGGTCAGTCATGGCCAGTGATTTCCGGATTTGCCTCGGATGACCGCGCGCAGACTGCGCTCGATTCCGTCCATGACCACCTCAATACAGAACACGGCATTAAGCTGAGCGGTCCTGGGTATACAGGCTACGACCCAGAGAAGGGAGGGGTGACCACCTATCCCCCAGGCGCAAAAGAAAACGGCGGCATTTTCCTGCATTCCAATCCATGGGTGATGATCGCCGAGACTAAGCTCGGCCGTGGCGACCGTGCATTTCAGTATTATTCGCAGATGAATCCAGCCTCGAAGAATGATTCAATTGAAAGCTACGAGGTCGAGCCATACTGCTACGCGCAGAATATTCTTGGAGATGAGCACCCGCAATTTGGCCTTGGTCGCAATAGCTGGCTTTCCGGTACGGCTTCTTGGACCTATCAAGCCGCATCCCAATACATTCTAGGCGTGCGTCCATCGCACAAGGGATTGATAATCGACCCCTGTATTCCAAAGGCGTGGGATGGGTTCTCGGTGGTCCGTGAATTCCGTGGTGTGACTTACAAGATACAGATCAAAAACCCAGATCACATCTGCAAGGGCGTGGCGCAACTGATCGTGGATGGTTCGCCAATTGAAGGTGATACAGTTCCGTTTACAGATTCTGGAGCTGAAGTCAGCGTTGAGCTGATCATGGGTGATGCCGCAGCGGCAATTTCCTAATCAGATTGCGATTAGGTTCCAGTGCAGCAGCTCGAGGAATATAATCGAGCATGACGCGACTCCCTCGGACAGTCTACTCCTCAGGTAACCGTTCCACCGTCTGGTCCTTGAATAACTTGGATTGTTAGACATTCCACGGTTGGCCTTTCGCCGATTATGTCGAACGAACCTAGCGCGCTATAAAGTAGCGGGATTTCGTCGTCAGTCTGTATTTAGCGATTACGACCTCGGCTGCGATTACTGCGTTGGCCAGCTCCTTTTTGGAAGCCGCCCGTGGGGCGACTGTCGCTCTTTGGTTTTGGATTGCCGCTGCTACCTTTACCACCTCCTTGTGGGCGACTCCGTCCGCGACCACCTTGTCCGCCTTTGCGATTTCCTCCACCGTTTCGAGGACCACGATTGCCTCCGCCACCTTGTTTTGGCTTTTGCGCGGGGGCACCGCTGGTATGGTGATGCTCAATATGCGCGGCGTGATAATCGTGGTCATAGATCGGTACCTTACGTTTGATCAGTTTTTCAACTTCCCTCAATAGAGCCACTTCATCCTCCGAACAGAAGGAGAGTGCTTTGCCGCTCTCACCAGCGCGGGCGGTACGACCGATGCGGTGTACATAAGCGTCAGACTCCATGGGTAGATCGAAGTTGATCACAAGTGTGATGTTTTTAACATCAATGCCACGAGCGGCGACGTCGGTCGCAACGAGTACGCGGACTTCGCCCTTCTTGTAGAGATCGAGCGTCTTTTGGCGCGCGTTTTGTGATTTGTTGCCGTGAAGCGAGTCGGCTTCGATGCCTACGCTGCAAAGTTTCCGAGCCAGGTTTTTTGCTCCGTGTTTGGTGCGGCTAAAGACGAGGCTGAGTTCGTTATTTTTCGAGCTATCTTGGTGCTCCTGAATGAGGTCAAGGAGCAGATTTTGCTTGTCAGTCTTTTTGACGAAAAGCACATGCTGGTCGATATTCTCAGCAGTTGTACCTTGTGGGGCGATACGGATTTCCTTCGGGTTGTGGAGGAGTCCGTTGGCTAACTTAGTTATCTCCGGTGCCATCGTGGCAGAGAAGAGTAAAGTGTGGCGTTGCTGGGGGATGGCCGCGGCAATTTTTTGAATATCGCGAATGAAGCCCATGTCGAGCATGCGGTCAGCTTCGTCGAGGATGAAGGTGTCGACCTGAGAAATATCGATGTGGCCTTGCTGCTTGAGATCTAGCAAGCGACCGACGGTAGCTACGAGTATATCGAGGCCACCGTAGAGAGCTTTAATCTGTGGCTTCTCGGAAACACCGCCGAAGACCATGCCGACCTTCAAGCCTAGACCATCACCGTAGGTCTTGAAACTTTCCATCACTTGTACCGCAAGTTCGCGCGTGGGTGTTAAGATGAGGCAGCGGACGCCACGACGGAAGGGTTTGCGTGGATTACGTGCAAAGCCATCGAGGATTGGCAGAGCGAAGGCTGCGGTTTTACCGGTGCCTGTTTGGGCGCATGCGAGCAAGTCGTTCCCTTCAAGGAGCACAGGAATCGCTTGAGCCTGAATGGGGGAAGGCGTGGTATAGCCTTTTGCTTTGAGCGCGCGTTTAATCGGATCCGCTAAAGCGAGATCCTGAAATGTAATTTCGGACATAATATAAAGTGCGCCATTGGAAAATTGCAGGCGCAGGAACAATCGATGACAGTTGTAATTAGCTTAAATCAACCGCTCATCGATGACGGACCGAAACAAGTTGGCAGACTACGCGAGAACGCGCTCCAACCAGAAAGCGCGGGAGGAAGACGCCATAGATGATTAATAGCAAGCTTCATTTTTACATAAGCCGCAGGCTGTAAATTTGGTAAGTTTAGAAGTTAAACTACGAGAACAAATTCGGGAGCCAAGAGCTCTCACTATAATTTCACATTTGGTCAAAGATGTCTTCAATCGGGTAACTCCAGATCTCTGAGAGTGTGGGATGATACCAGTGGACTTTGAGTAGATCCTTTACAGAGGCTTTCATCGTGACGGCGACGGCCATGGAGTGGATGAGTTCACCAGCATCTTTCCCCACACACTCGGCACCAAGGACGATTCCCGTTTTCTTTTCGGCAAAGACTCTTACATAGCCATATTTGGCTCCCATGAGAATGGATTTTCCGTGATCGTCGAAGGGGTAGTCAGCGCTCAGGTAGTCTAGACCGCGTGCTTTGAGTGTGGCTTCGGTCAATCCGACGATACCGACTTGTGGATCAGTGAAGACGACGCCTAGGAGGTCGTCGTAATGGACGGGAGCAGCCTTGCGATTGGTCGCGTGCTTGGCAGCGACTTCCCCTTGCATGATGGCTATATGCACGATCTCGTGCGGGCCTGCTACGTCGCCGCAAGCGTAGATCTTTGGGTTGGCTGTGCATTGCATTTCGTCACATTCAATGTGGCCTGTCTTGCGTGTCGTCACACCTGCGACTTCTAAACTAAGGCCTTGGGTTGCGGGTCTGCGACCAAGGGCGTTGAGTAAATGCGGTGCCTCGACTTCGACCTTCTGACCATTTTGAACAAATGTGACGGTGAATCGGCTATCTAGGTGTGAAATCTCCTTGAGTGAAGTGTCCGTGTAGAGCTGGATGCCTTCATCTCGAAACGCAGTCTCAACCACAGTGGACGCTTCGTGCGACATTTCTTTGAGTATGTGTGGGCTGCGTTGGATCTGGATGACTTCGCTACCAATGCGATGAAGAAATTGAGCAAGCTCGCAAGCTACGATTCCACCGCCAAGTATAATAATCTTCTCGGGGAGGAAGTTGAGGTCTAGAACGTCGTCGCTAGTCCAATAAGGGGTATCTTTGAATCCTGGTATTGCTGGAACAGATACGACGGAGCCAGTGGCGATCATGAAGTAGTCGGCAGTCAATTGTAGGCCGTCGTTAAGCTCGATCGTATTGGCGTCGACGAATTTAGCGTGATTACGAAAGAGAGTAAAGTGGTCGCAATTGAGCTGTTCTTGGCGGTATTCTGCAAACTCCTTAATGGTATCGACCTTGCGCTGGTGTAGGGCAGGCATATCGACTGCAGCAATAGGGATTTTAAGGCCAAAATCTTTAGCTTTTTGTGAGAGGTGAAGTAATTCGGCAGAGTAGATTAAAGTTTTCGAAGGCATGCAGCCTTTTAAGATGCAGAGGCCGCCAAGTGTCTCCGAACTATCGACGATAGCCACGTGTTCGAGTTTCTCACGTGCTGTGCGTGCAGCTGCATAACCGCCACTGCCGCCACCGATGACAATATAATCAAAATGTGAACGACTCATTTTTCTTCCTCGCGGTATTGTTTATTGAAGTAGGGAACTCGGCGCTTGGCATCAGGCGTTACGAGTAGAGGGCGACGTGCGTCGACCTGGTCGACCTTATTGCGGCTTAATTCTGCCCAGCGTAGCGCGATGAAAAATATCGTGAAGAAACTAAAAAAGACAGCAGGCGACATGAAGGGCACATCGCACAAAGCAATTAAGAGTACCGATCCGCAGCCGATTAGTAGGTGGTTCGTGAGGCGGATATTGCGAAGTCTGAGTAAGTATCTTAAAATAAACGCTATAAAGAAGCCGAGTGAAATTAGCACTCCGAAGATGCCAAATTCAGCCAGAAACTGAAGTAAATCAGAGCTTGCGCGTTCGTATCTTTGACCAAGCAAGAGATCATTGCTATAAAAGGGGAGTAGCTTGCTGTAGCTATCAAAGCCCCAGCCAAATATAGGGTTGGCTTTAAACATGTCAAATGCGGCGCTACGCAGGGAGAACATATTGCTTGTGAAGGCATCGTCTTGAAATATACGGGCAATTCCTCCAGCAAAGCTCATGCAAGCAGCGAGGCCAGTAAACAGGGCGATAGATTTTCGATGTATGTCCTTCGAATTGGTTAAGAAATCGACTGTTGTGATCAAGAGCATGGCTGAAAGAGTAAGTAGCAGAATAGCTGAAGGAAGCAGTGCTTCAACGAGCATGCCAGAGGCGCCTAAGAGTGTTCCGCCCGTCAGATACCATGGTCCGACCGATTGGATGAAAGGTAGGCTGTCATCGTAACGGTTGGAAAGGAGCATCATTGCAATACAAGTACAGCACCAAAGTGTGGCGAATGCTGCCCAGTGACCATCATATGGGAAGTAGGCAAAGAAATCATTGGCTCCTGTGCCGTTGGTAAATAGCGGCTTGGTCAAGTCTAGGCCCTTTTGAATATATCCAAAGACACCAACAATTACGGCGCTAAAGCAAAGTAAAGGTAAGATGCGCTCGAAGAATGAGCGAGATTTTGGCACGATGTAAAGTGTGCTGGTCAATAAGTAGATCGCTACAAAGCCGATTATGGTGACCCAAGTCGAACTATCGGATGCGGAGCTAGGGAGCCAGATATTAACTGGTTGGACAATGTTGAAAATTGATTCACCGAGGATTAGCGTGCCGAGTGGATTTTGTGTTAATCCAATAATGAATTGAAGTAAAAATATCCAAGCGGGTGCAGTGCAGATCCAGAATTTAGGCCACAGTAAATCAATGAAGAAGGGATGCGTTTGTTCGTGCGTCTTTAAGATGACAGGGGTTAGGCAACCAACTATGATTAGGCTACCTAGTAACCAAAATGATCGAGGATCACCAATCCAGTTTACCATGGAGGCCATGATTAAGGTGACGCCGAAGAGTAAAGTTTCGGCTGGCGTAAAATTGTCGCGCAGTAACTTGTCGCGCGGTAGGATCTGATCGGAGTTTTCCAAAGTAAAGGTCGTTGAACGGGTTGAGTTGAGTGATCAGTTATGTGTACAATAGATCCATGCGGCACTCATTGTAGCTCTCCTTGAATGAAAGGTAGGACGATATTCCAGTAATCATCACCCGCAGTTTCAATAAGATCTCCGTGTCCCGCGCCCTGAACGAATAGCTTCTGCTTGGTGCCTTCGATTCGCCCCCAGTTTTTTTGTGCGTGGGTGAAAGGCACTACGCGGTCGTCGGTGCCGTGAATAATCAAAATCGGAGATTTGATATTTGGCAGGCGTGCATAATTATCGAATTTATCCCATGAGAGAAGCTTGATGCCCGTCATCACACGAAAGGTTGAGGTAAAGGCACCATCTAGTATGAGCCCTGCCACGCCCTCCTGCTCGGCAAGCCATGTCGAAGGACCACTACCAAGTGAGCGCCCATAAAGCGTGATTTTTTCAGGAGTGTAGCCCAGTGATTCAGTCGCATATTTAAAAGTGGCTTCAATCGCGGCGTAAGTCCCGGACTCGCTCGTTCTTCCTGTGCTAGTGCCATAGCTAGGGTAGTCGTAAGCGAGTATTGATGCCCCAAGTTGCTGGAAATGCTCAAGGAGTGGACGAATTTGACCAATGTCTTCGCCATTACCATGGCTATAAATGAGCAGTCTATCGGAGCTGTCATTCTTGAGGAAGTAGGCCGAAATAGATTCCCCATCGCTGGCTTGTAATTTTAAGATTTGGTCGTCGTCTTGATAGCTACTGGGCGGTGCAGGGAAAATCATGTTATTCGCACAGATCGCAGCATAGACATTTAGACCAGCGTATGCGATACACAGGCTGGTGACCAGAAGGATGGAAACATTGCCAATCATTTGCTTGAGGGATGAAGAGAGAGACGCCACTCTTAACATTTTAATATCGAACCGCTTGTCAGATCAAACGCTATTCCAACTAAATGACCCATCAATAGTCGCCTATTTATTTTCACGCTTCGTTCATCATCCTAGATTTAATGGCGCTTGCTTTGACTAATCCTCGGGGTCGTAACCGGCCTTCCATTCGTTGACTGGAACACAGACGGGAATTTCGCCATTTTTAAAGAACCACGAGTCGACGGTGTAGTGATCGCCTGTCGCATTTTCATAAATCGAGGCGGTGTTGTGAGGCAGTCGACCATGCAATAGACCACGGTGCTGTGGATGACCCACAGCATGGTATCTAAGTAGATTTTCTTTTTCAAAAAGCAGTAGTGCAACGGTAGTGTTGGCAGCCTCGGCGATGCAGTCGAGCTGCTTGTCGTCACCATGTTGATGGTTGCGAGCGGCATCTAATGATGTGCCATTTTTGGTGCCGATCATTTGTTCCATTTTAGCGACGGCGATCTTGATCCGCTCGCGCTCATCGGCAGGGCTGGTCGACGCTGACTCGAAAACAGCACAAATTATTCCCCACTCATTAGCTGTGTAAGCTAGTCGAGAAAGTTTGCGGCAACCTGAAGAAGCGCAAACTTCGAAGTCACCGACTTGCGGCTGCTTAATGTCGAAGTAAGAAAGGTAGAGCTGCGGGTGACGACTCGACCCGCAACCCATTAAGAAAAGAACGATGAATGTTACGAATATTACTGAAATTAGGCGCATGGTCTAGAATAGCGTATATTTATAAACCACAATGGCTAAATCCCTCACTTTAGGATCTGCTTGGGCATGACTAGGACAATAGTCCCTTCTTTAGCCAAGGTACAAACTTAAGAGACTACTTTTTATACTTTAATGCGGCTGCAATGAAGTTGGCGAAGAGTGGGTGCGCTGCGTTGGGTTTCGACTTGAACTCTGGATGGAACTGCACGCCTACATACCAAGGGTGATCGGGAATCTCTACGATTTCGACGAGGTCACGCTCGGGGTTGACGCCACCGATTCGTAGGCCAGATCTGACGAACTGGTCGCGGTAATTGTTGTTGAATTCGTAGCGATGTCGGTGGCGTTCTTGGATATTTTTCTCACCGTAAGCGTGATAGCTAAAGCTGTCTTCGGCGAGCTCGCAAGGGCAGGCACCAAGACGCATGTTACCGCCTTTAGTTGTCAGGTCTTTTTGATCCTCCATGATGTCGATCACGGGGTGCGCTGTCTCAGGGTCGAATTCAGTGCTGTTGGCATCTTCGAGCTTGGCCACGTTGCGCGCATACTCAATGACCGCAATCTGCATGCCGAGGCATAGGCCGAAGTAAGGGATACCGTTCACGCGGGCAAATTCTGCTGCGGCAATTTTACCCTCAGTGCCACGGTCGCCGAAGCCGCCGGGGATGAGGATACCGTCGAGATTACCGAGGTGTTTTTGCGGGTCATCCTCGATCAGCTCTGCGTCGAGACGTACAATGTGTACGGTCGCGTCATTCGCGATGCCGGCGTGTATGATGGACTCGTAGACCGACTTGTAAGCATCTTGCAGCTCGATATATTTACCGACGACACCAATTGCGACTTCGTGACTAGGTGCTTTGAGGCGACGAACGACATCGTGCCAAACCTTCATATCACTATCAGGCGCGTTGAGCTTGAGATGGTCGATGACGAGGTCGTCGATGTTCTCGGCTTTGA
>Ga0302121_10000440_pt1 | contig 22792 bp, 21 predicted proteins | sample CB21_surface_MG_FD_203120 | JGI IMG/M metagenome (GOLD analysis project Ga0302121, IMG submission 203120) | Marine microbial communities from Western Arctic Ocean, Canada - CB21_surface | ecosystem: Environmental > Aquatic > Marine > Oceanic | place: Canada: Western Arctic Ocean | collected... | reverse complement strand
TTGTTGCTCATGCGCTTCAGCTCGGACTCGGCCTGTCTCAACAACATCTGCCGGCGCTTTTCGTACGCCACCAGCCGCAGAGGCACGAACGCGTCCATAACCGCCTCGGGCGTCGTGTACTTCGTAATGACGCCATCCGCGTTGAAGCAGTGCATGTTGGACATGCTTATTTTGCTCGTGAGCTTGAACTTCTTCTCGATGCCTTCTTTCTGCGCTTGTGCCATCTTCTCAGGGGTCATCTTCACGATGAAGTGCACCGTCGTGTCCGTGTGGTGTTCCTTGTAATCGGTGATGAACGGCACCGCGCCCTTTTCCTTCGGGCACATCAACCCCTCCAGGAAGTCCTTGTAATCCGTGGTCCAGCTGCGTAACGGCAGCTCGGAAATAACAAGCGTCTGCTCATCCTGAACCTCGTACGTACCAATGATGTTGTACCGCACCTCGCCCTTCAAGATCTCCTCCACGATCTCGCCCTCGAAGTTCTTGTACCACGGGTGCATGCGCGCGGTCGGCGCACCCGCGAGCTTCGCGCGGATGTTCGCCACGATGTCCCTTGGGTTGTAGTTGGGAATCGACGTTGACCAGCCCGTGCCGATACCTTCCGCGCCGTTCACCAACAACAGCGGCAGAATTGGGAGGTAGTGCTCGGGTTCGATAACCTGGCCATCCTCATCAAGGTAATCCAACAAAGCGTCGTCGCACTCGGGGAAGATGGCGCGGCAAATAGGCGCCAAACGCGTGAAGATGTAACGCGGAGACGCGTGGTCCTTGCCGCCTTGCAGCCTCGTGCCGAACTGCCCGGAAGGCACCAAAAGGTTCACGTTGTTGCTCCCCACGAAATCCTGCGCCAGCCCCACGATCGTGGACGCAAGGGACGCTTCGCCGTGGTGGTACGCGGAGTGCTCGCTGACGTACCCGCTGAGCTGCGCGACTTTGATGTCTTGTTTCAGCTTGCGCTTGAAGCACGAGAACAGCACTTTGCGCTGCGACGGCTTGAACCCGTCCACCACGGACGGAATGCTCCTCAACAAGTCAGCCCTGGAGAACAAAATCAGCTCTTTGTTCACGAACTCGTCGTACTTGATATCCTCGGCGGTCATGTCAAGGAAGGTTCCGGGTTCGTACGCGGTGAGCCACTTCTTCCGGTCCTCGACCCTTTTTTTGGAAAACGCCATGTCGATGAGGTCGCCGTCGTTCTCCGTGCTCCACGCGAACGTCTTCTTGTGGTGCGCCAGCTCCGCAAAGTACTCCTTGGCTTCCTTCGCCGTGCTCGTGCCTAAGCCTTTGTAGTACTTGATGATCCACCCGCGCGTGGTGCCCCCGTTCGCCGCTTCTTTCCAGTTATCGTACTCCGGAAGCGTGTAGAACACCTGGCTTTGCTTCCCCTTGGTGGCTTTGATGATCGGGGTGATGAACTCTACTAAGAACCCGGGGATTCTCAAAAGCGACGGGAAGTGCGCGTGCAGGAAGTTGATAAGCAAACCTTTGATGTGCGACCCGTCGTGGTCCTGGTCGGTCATGATCATGATGTGGCCGTACCGCAGGCTCTTCACGCTGTCGTACGCGGTGCCGTGCCGAAGACCCAAAATCTGCTTGATGTACGTGATCTCCGCGTTGTTCATGATTTGGTCGTGCGACGCGTCTCTGACGTTTAAAAGTTTCCCGCGTAGCGGGAAAACGCCGTACCGGTCCCGGCCCACCACGGACAAGCCGCTCACCGCAAGCGCCTTCGCGGAATCGCCTTCCGTCAAAATCAACGTGCAGTGCTCGGAGTTTTTGCCACCTGCGTCGTTGGCGTCGTCCAGCTTGGGAATCCCAGTCAGGCGCGTTTTCTTCGCCCCGTCCTGTTTCTTCAGCTCCTTGGACTGCTTGAACGAGGCCCAGGAAAGAATCTGCTCCACCACGCCGCTGGTCATCAGCTTTTTTATCGTCGTTTCCGCGCAGACGTACTTGCTCCCGAAGTTCGCCGCGCGCGTGTTCAGCGTTTCCTTGGTTTGCGAATCAAACGCCGGGTTCTCAATCAGCGCGTTGACGAAAACCCAAAGGTGGTTCTTAACGTGCGTAGCTTTCAAGTTCTTGCAGCTCTTCTCCTTCTTCTTGATCTTCTCCAGGAGTTTCGACGCGACTTCATCCGCCACCGCGTTGACGTGCGTGCCGCCTTCGTCGTGAAAAAAAAGTGTCAGTCTTGTATGGGCAAACAGTCGTTGGATCTGGTGAAAGCCCCAAGGCCGTACCTTTCATCGTGCAGATGCCGTTCACGAACGAACACTGCTGGAAGTTCCCGGTGTCCGAAATCGTAACACACACTTCCCAGCGGTCGTTCACCTTCTCGTAGATCTTGGGTGCGTTTTCCCGTCCGTCCAGGTACAAATCCACGTAATCGCTGAAACCCTTGACCGCCAGCTTTTCGCCGTTCAGGAAAATCTTGGTGTTCTTCCCGATGTTCCCGGCGGCGTCGTACACGCCTGCGGTTGGGAAAGAAAAGAAAAGGGTCAGTCTTGTGAGTCTTGGGTTGTACTGTATGGGCAAACAGTGCACTTGTGATATATTCGTAACAGTTGCCAGTACTGGTAAGTGTTACTAGTAGTTGCAACTGCTACATAAATCACGAGTAGTGTAGTCAAAAAGAGGGGCGGTAAACGTTGCGTGTCGGATTTGGGAAATGCAAAATACGTACGCTTGCACATCAGCGCCACGGTGTCCTCTTCCAAAGTCTCCATGTTGAACTTCGCCAGGTCTGGTTTGAACGTGATGCAGGTCCAGTTGTCCGTTTTCTTGCACTTGGTGACCACTGGTGCACTCTTTTCGGACATGTTGTTCCTGAACACCTGACGGTACCGCAGTTCCCGCGCCCCGTCGCAGGTTTCAATGACAAACTCGCTGCTGAAGATGTTCGCCAGCTTCGCGCCGTACCCGTTGCGCCCGCCCGTGACCTTCTTCTCGCCGTCGTCGTAGTTGGATGAGGTCAGCAGGTGCCCGAAAATCAACTCAGGGACGTAAACCCCCTCTTCCTTGTGCATCTCAACCGGAATGCCGTTGCCGTCGTTGTACACCCGGATGACGCCCTCGGCTTGGTCGATGTCCACCTGGTTGTAAAAAAGAAGTGTCAGTCTCTCGTGATGTGTATATCCGGGATTGGTATTACGTAAACAGTCGCCCGTAATCGAGCCGAACATTCGTGGCAATGGGCAGAGGTAATAGTCCCTTCGCAGGACGAGTATGGGCAATCGCAGAGGCGGAGCGTGTTCAATGGGAAATACGTACCCGCAGCGTGACCATCGACGGATCGCGCACTTTGTTATCGGTCGCGTTGACCAGAATCTCGTCGAAGATCTTGTACAGCCCTGGCACGAAGCTCATCTGCCGTTGCACGAGCTTGTTCGAGGTCTTGTCATAAACCCACGCAAGCGCCTCGGTTTTCTCACAAGACCCGACGTACGTATCGGGCCGCAGAAGGATGTGCTCCAGCTGTGTTTTCTTTTGGTAAATCTGCTCCACGGACTTACCGGACGACTTGCCCCCTGGGGCCCCCTTGGGGGCGGCGTTGCTTGCATCGCCGAGGGGGGGTTTCTTGGCCTTGGTCGCAGCGGCCTGGGGGGTACGGTGGGGAGGACACGGGGGGTCAGCGCTTTGAATCAAGGGGCGACGCGGTGCGTGACGCGTCGCATCTCGCGTGATGAGGGGAAGAAGCGGTGTTTGGCGGTGTCGTGGCTTTCGTCATGGAGTCGTCGCGACGCGGACGCACCTTGGCGGCGGCGACGGGGTTCTCGGTGGGCTCGAAATCGAAATCCGCCATGGTGACGGCGCGCGATATGCGTCGAGCGGACGGAGGGAGTGGGGTAGGTGCCTTCGCGACTGCGCGGTGCGCGTGCGTCGGGTTCTGCGATGGTTCTGCTGCGATGGTTCTGCGATGGCGAGGGGAAAGAAGCGTTTCTTCCCCTCCGAGATTTTTTTTTCGAAAGAAAGTTCCGTTCGAAAAACGGCGCAGTGGCAAATAGTCACGTAATTCACCCGAAATTTACAATTTTCGCCTGTCTAATAACTCAAGCACCGCCGCCGAAACGCCCCTCGAGCGATCTGAAATTCGAGGTTGCGAGCGTACCGGGTTCGTCCTCTCCACTTCTCCCCCGCCACCACCGCGGATTTCACGCACGCACAAGTTCTTACACACCATGGGAGGCCTGCGCGTAGGCTTTGTGGGTTCCGGCATGATGGCCGAGGCGTTGGCGGGCGGGTTCGATGCTTCGGGGGTGGCGAAGTTTGTTGACATGAGCTGCATCGACCGCAACCAGCCCCGGCTGGATCTGTTCGCGTCCTGGGGGGTCACCCCCCGGGCGAGCAACCACGAAGTCGCCGCGAACTGCGACGTGGTGTTCATCGCGGTCAAGCCGTACGGCGTCGCCGCGGTGCTTGAAGAGATGCGGCCGGTTTTGGGGAAAGACACCCTCGTCGTGTCAATCGCGGCGGGCGTGACGATCGCGACGATGGAAGCGGCAGCCGGGCCGGGCGTGCCCATCGTGCGTGTCATGCCCAACACCCCGTGCCTGGTGCAGTGCGTCGCCGCGGGGATGTCCGCTGGTACTTTTTGTGGCAAAAAGCACACCGAGCTCGTCTCCAAGCTGTTCAACGCCGTGGGTAAGATCCACGAAGTGAAGGAAACGCAGCTCAACGCGGTCACTGGGGTGAGCGGAAGCGGCCCCGCGTATATCTTCCAGGTCATCGAGGCCATGGCGGACGGAGGCGTGTTAGCGGGGTTACCGAGGCACATCGCGCAAGACCTCGCCGCGCAAACCGTGATGGGCGCGGCGAAGATGGTGCTGGAAACGGGAAAACACCCGGGGGTTTTGAAGGTACGGGCCTTTCCCAATCACCACGCTCCGCCTCCCTGATTGCCCATACTCGTCCTGCGAAGGGACTATTACGACCAGAAGGGACTATTACCTCGGACTGTTAACCTGACTGTTTACGTTATACCAATCCCTCATACACATCACGACCGACTGACACTTTCTTTCAAGGACGGCGTCACGTCGCCGGGCGGCACAACAATCGCGGCGGTCCGGGTTTTGGAAAACGCGGGAGTAAGGGCGGCGTTCATCAACGCGGTGAAAGCAGCCGCGGACAGAGGGGAGGAACTGGCGAAGCAGTGAGGAGGTACGTTGTACCCGTGAGAAGGAAGAGATGCGGGTAAGTCAGAGAGATGCTAGTAACTCAGGTAGTACTTGCTTGTTGTGTTACGAGCGTACGTGTTGTTTACTTCGAAGGTAATAAGTTGTTATCGTTTATTAATTAAGTGAAAAAGAGTTCCACGTTGATACACGTTTCACCGCCGCGTCGGTGGGTCTATCCGGTTTTACGGACCCCACGTGCTTCCGGTGGTGCGGTCAAAGCAATAGCTAGCAATGCGGTCAAAGCAACTGCATTTCGACCGGGTCGAAGATTGAGCGCGTCATTTCCACGACCCGAATCCGGTCACCGACCCGTTCTGCCCGGCGGCGAGAATCGCGTGCGCCACGGCCATGTCGCCGGTCGCGCCGAACTGTTGCGGGAAGCCCCACGGCATGTTCACCTGACTATGGGCGAGCCTCGCGTTCTGTTCCAGGGAGATGTGCGCCTGAAGCGCCTGCAGCATGCTGTTCTGCGCGAAAAGAGTCTGCGCGTCAGCGCCTGCTGAGGACCCCGTGCTGGCGGGTGTCGCGACGTTCGGCGCGTTTTCGTTTTTCGTGTTGTTCGCGTGCGCCGCGCCGTCACCACTGGTTTGGCACGGCGCGTGGAACCCCGGGTACGCCACCGCGGCGATGCGCGCGATTTGCTGCTGTAACTGCTGCTGCAGCTGCATCGCGCTGAGCAGCGACGCGTGGTCGGTGAACATCTGCCCGGCGCGCACGGAGTGTTCACCGGCTTCCGCGGGCCCCGATGCCTCCGCCGCGCGCCACTGCTGCGCCCCACCCGCGACAAACGCCTTGGCGTGCGTGTCCCCTTGCATTCCCCCCCCGGAAGGCGAAGGCCGTTCACGTTTCTCCACCTGCATGCTCGCCTGCACCAGCTGTTCCAGCCCCATGATAGCCCCGTCCTCGTCCGAGGCGTCGTCGCCGTCCCCGACACGCGTTTCGGACGAATTTCCCGATTTTCCCGAAGCGTTTGGCGACCCTGGGGCGAAAAAACCGGGCGCCGACTCTAAACGGCGCCGCTTGCCCCCCATACCAGGGAACGGCTCCCTCGCCCGCGCCGCGAGCACGCGACGTAACGTGCTGTTGAAACGGTTCTTCACCTGGTTGTCCGTTCTGTTTTTTGGTGAGATGTGTGTGGTGAAAAGAGGTCAGTACGCGTGTGGTGGCAGTATGACTGTAAACACGATTTCTCGAGAAAAAAAACGCCCCAAATGACCCAAACTGAAAGGCGACTATGACCGACGTAAGGACTTTCGGTGCAGTCAACTGTCTTGATTTGACCCAGTTCTCACCGACCCTTTAATTTGGTCGTTCCAAAGAGACTGTTGAACGGTTTTAAAAAGCGCCACTGCAGAGACACCAAAAGAGGGGGTGCCTTGAGAAATTTCGTGTATTTTTCAGCGGGCGAAAACGACTCGGAAAGCGCGGGGTCGCGATTTGGAATCGAAACGATTCCAGTCGATCTCGCGCTTCGCGTTCGACTTCCGTGTGTCGAATTTCGGAAATGGAGAGCCGCGGGGGTGGTTCCTGGCGTACCTTCCCGGTATGCTCCGCGAGATGACCGCCCATTTGTTGCCGTAAACCGCGTGCGCGGCGAGGATCTTCTGGTCCTCCTCCTCGGTGAACGGCCCTCGTTTCACCGTGGGGTTGAGTTGGTTGCACCACCTGTTTGGAGCCGCGTTCGTTGGAAGGAATAACAGAATCCGAGGCGGGTGGTTAGAAAGGCGAAGGGACGCGGGGGTCGGGGGCGCGGATGGGCGGGGTACCCGTGATGTCACCCCGCGAAACCTGTTGTATGGGCCACTCGGGTGGAACAAGTGAATCGGCGCATTGCGTTTCACGAAACCACGCCCCTGAAACGGGGTAAACTCGCGCGCGTACCTCAGGCGGCAGCTCTTGCTGGAGCGACCCACTAACGCCTCCGCGATGGCGGTCCAGTTGCCCGGCCCGCCGTGCTTTTCGATTTGGTCTCGCAGCAACGCGTCTTCCTGTGGATGTGTCATTGGGTGGTCAATTTGGGTGTGGTATTGGGAGCGGATTCAGCCCGCGATCGCGATCGCATCCGGAGCCTCGGCACCGCGACCTTCCGCTGCCGAAGCCGGTAAAGCTGATTACCCATCAGGTTTAACGGTTGATGGCAACCGACGCGCGGTCGGATCTGTCGCGGCCGACCCGTCCGCGAGCGTTATCCCCGAAACGTACCTCAGGCGTCCACGAGTTCTTCACCACCCGCTCCGCATCTTCCTCTTCCGTGGACATCGCGCGACGCACAAACCGGGCGCCGAGCACAATGGCGCGCACGGCACGCGCGGAACTAATTGTTGAACTGTTTCCTGTTGTCGGTAAACTCGCGAGAAGACTTTTCCGACATCCGAAAAAGCGTGTGTCGCGCGCCTCTTCGGCACCTGTCGTTCGAGCGAAGGCCGGGGGTTGTACCCGGTACAGTATGCGCAAACAGTGAGGGTCGATTTTGGACGCGAAAAGATAATTTCCAACAACTCCCGGTGTCGACGCGAAAGACGAATAACTGTCTTTCCGCGATTTCAACTGTCGTCGTCTGGAAGGACCGAAAAGGAACAAAATAAAAAAATCGCGACCGGCTGACGGGTGACCGGGAAACCCACCCTTTGAAACAAACGGGAACGGTTTGACGGGCGGGGGGACGGGGTCAACGCTCCGGTCAAATCCAAGGGTCAACCGGTCGAGAAAACGGGTCGCGAGGTCGTCGCGGAGATATCGATCTCCTTGCACCTCGGGCACCAAATGGGATGCGTTGCTTTTTTGGCACGTCCTCGATTTCGGGATTTCTGGGAAGTCACGAAAGTCATCTCACAAAGCTACGACTCGTCTTCGCACGTCGTGGCGTGTGGAGCGCAGACGTAAGCGCGCGCGGAGGTAATAATGGTAGGGCAGAAGCGGTGCTCGCACGGAAGGCAGAAGCACCAGTGCAAGGAGTGTAACCCGTGTCCTCACGGCAAGGTGCAAAAGGACTGTGCCGCGTGCAACCCTTGCCCGCACGGGAAGGTGAAACACAACTGTGCAGACTGCAACCCCTGCCCGCACGGGAAGCTGAAGAACAAGTGCGTGGACTTCACCCCCTTCCCGCACGGGAAGCTGAAATACCACTGCGCGGAGTGCAACCCCTGCCCTCACGGCAAGGTGAAAAGCAACTGCGCGGACTGCAACCCCTGCCCCCACGGGAAGGTGAAACGCAACTGTGCAGACTGCAACCCCTGCCCGCACGGGAAGCTGAAGAACATGTGCGTGGACTGCACCCCCTTCCCGCACGGGAAGCTGAAATACCACTGCGCGGACTGCAACCCCTGCCCCCACGGGAAGGTGAAACGCAACTGCGCGCAGTGCAACCCCTGCCCTCACGGGAAGGTGAAGAACAAGTGCGCGGACTGCAACCCCTGCCCTCACGGCAAGCTGAAAAACGACTGCGTGGAGTGCACAGGGTGCCCTCACGGCAAGCGGAAACGCGGCTGCGCGGAGTGCAACCCCTGTCCCCACGGGAAGGTGAAGAACAAGTGCGCGGAGTGCAACCCCTGCCCTCACGGCAAGGTGAAAAGCGACTGCGTGAAGTGCACCGGTTGCCCCCACGGCAAGGTGAAAAGAGACTGCGTAGAGTGCAACCCCTGCCCGCTTGGCAAGGTGAAAAAGAACTGCGCGGCGTGTAAGTCAGCACGCGCGGAGCGTTCGGTTTCACCCGAGATCGAGCAAGAGCCCGAGATAAAGCTCGAGCCCGAGATCAAGCAAGAGCCGTTCGCGATTCGCGGCTACTTCGGGTTTGACGACGGCCGGTAAAACACACGCGCGCGTTTGCCTACGGGAACACCGTTGCCTATCCCTCCTTTGATGACATAAAAAATAAACTTAAAATCGGGCTCGAAATACAAAATACACTGCAGTCACAAAAGCTACGCTGCCCCCCCCCCGTTACCACCGCCTTAGACATCCCCATCCCCGTCCGGGTCCTCCGAAAAGTCGTAGCACATCGCGACGTTGTTCGAGCCGTCGCACAGTATCCTGGTTTCGTCCGCGCTGACGCTGCCGAGCCACACGGTGTGGCCGGTGACGGCGTAAAGCGCCTCACGGCGCTCGGCGACAAACGGGGAGGGCTTCGGGTTTTTTTCTTTTTCTTTTTCTTTCGCGTTGCTTTTATCTTCCCTCCCTTCCCCCTCCCCCTCCCCCCTAAGCAAGTCGTCAATCACCCCCGCGAGGTCAACCCCAACGTCCGTGCCAGGCGCGCCAGGTTCAGTGGAAAGCCGTGGCATGTCCCACACCCGAACCGTACCGTCGTGAGACCCGGACACCAGGTGCGCCGGGTTCCCCGTGCTCAAACCCACCACCGCCGCGACGTGCCCCAGGAGCTTTGACACGAGCCGGGGCGGCGCGTTCTTCCTGTTGTTTCCGGTATTTGTTTTGGCTCCGGTTCCGTGCGAAACAGCTCCATCGGATTCGTCCCAAAACAAACCGCCCCTGCGGTAGTTCCACGCGTAGATGGGCCCGGTGGATGACCCGGTCACGCACCCGCCGGCGGCCGCCGCGATGGCGCGGACGCCACCCGCTTCGTGCGCGCTCCATCGGCACAGCTCGGTTGCGTCATTTCCAGAGTCATCCACTCCTCCCTCCGCGTCCTGTCCCTCAAGCCCAGTCGTCAACCCACTTGTACCTGCGTCGAACACGTACGCGCCGCCGTCCGCGGTGCCGACGTAAACCACTCTCTGCAGCGGACACAGCGACGCGCACAGCGCCGGCGCGTGCGTGGCGTGCGTGGCGATCAGTTTTAGCTTTAACGAATCGGCGTCGGAGTCGGAGTCTTCGGCGTCATCCTTTTTCTTTTCTTTGTCGTCCTTCTTTTCATCCGTACCAGTGCCCTTCGGTTCCCCAGCGCCACCTCCGCCAACCTCCCAAACCCGCACCTTCCCATCAAGACACGTGGTCCACACGGAGTGCGTGCTCGGGTCCAGGAGAACGGAGGTGACGACGTTGGGGTGCGCCGCTTCGCCAAACGGGACGAGCGCGGCGCCGTGTTCCGTTTTGAACTTTCTTTTCGTCGGAGGCAAATCCATCTCGTCAACAGCGAGTCGCGGGACTCGGAAAATACGTAACACCCCATCACGGCCTCCCGAGGCTACCAACGCACCGAGAGTGTTGTTGTCGTTATTGTCCCCATGTGTCGTGTCGTCTTCATTTAATGAATCCCCGAACCTCGCGTCAATCGCAATCGCAGTAACCGCCCCTCCGTCGTACAGCCCTAACAGCGACCGCTCCCCCAGCCCTCGTTCATCCGCGTTGGCCCAGTCCCGTGAGTGCGCATCACTCGCGCTCGCGACTAACCGCTGTGACCGTTGTCGTCTCGAATCAGGCGACCCGCCGGTTTCCGTGCACTCGCTGACCAGCACGGCGCCGCTCGCGGTGCCCATCGCGGCGAGCGGCCACTGAAACGAAACCCGCCGGATCCATTCCGATGAACTCTCGTGCACAACCCTGGGGCGCAAACCGCCCTGTTTCCACCGCGTTTCCATCTCAAGCCGCCTGCGCGTGGTTTGCTCGCGAAGAATGGCCATGAACTGAGACTCAAGTGTTGTGTCCCGGGCGGAGGACGCGTCACCGGAGGTGTCGTCACCAGACCCGGACCCAGACCCGGTCTCGGCCCAAACGATGACGCGTCGCGCGCCGCGGCGACCGGGGGGGGCGGCATGTTTTGCGCGACCGGAACGCCCGGGACGAGGGCCTCGCCCTGTGGCAGCGCAAAACGACCGCGGCTCCACACGCGGTGAACACGCGGTCATCGCGCGGCACGGAGTGCAACCCTCGGCGCGCTGACGCTGCCAAACGAAACCGCACACGCAAGTGTTTTTCAAATCCTCGGAAAGGTCTGTCAACCACCTTCAAATCTGCACTACGATCTGCACCTTCGACGCGATGACCGGCCGCCCTCGGCGCGCCGCGGCCGTCGAGGCGATGGCGTCGATGAAACAGACGGGCGATGACGACGAGTCGCCCCCGGTTGGCGGGAGGAAATCGCTTCGCGCGCGCGGGCGAAGCGCGCGTGTGGATGAGGACTCGGATCCCGAGGACGACGAGGAAGGGCACTTCGTGCGACGCAGCTCACGCGCGGCGAAACCGGTGGTGGCGCGGCTGTCACCTGATTGGAAAGAGGACGACGACGATCTGGACGAACCAACGAGTGACGGCGAGGGGGAGTACGAAGACGGGTCCGAAACCTCGGAGCCGGACCCTGACGACGAGGACGGGGCGGAACCGACGCGGTACTCGAAACGCGAACGCGTCACGATTCAGCGGTACTCGCCTCCCAAACCAGCGTCTCCGCGACGGGACGGGAGCGACGAGGAAAAGCAGGGAGGCCTGGGATCCCGAGGACGGCCGGCATCCGGTAAGCAGGCAGGCCACCGACCGGCCGGGGGGTTCAAGAGAGACAAGAGGGACAAAAACGAGGCGCGCGACCGGAACAACAACAACCGCGGCGGCGCGCGCGGACACCGCTGGATGGACGACACGGACGACAGCGACTTGGACGGCGAAACTGACGCGTTTGGGGGCGCGCCCTCGCTTGCAGGCGGACAGCACCCGTGGGGGGGGGGGAACAACGGAGGCAATCCGTACCCGCTCGCGCCGCAGGGAGGGACGTACGGGGGCGACTTGGGCGGCGGCGGCGGCGGCGGAGCGGGGGCGGGCGGCGGTAACGGCGCCGGTAACGCCGCCGGCGCCGAGATAACCCCCCTACAAGTGGACCCCTCCCTGACCTTCGCCGAGGTCGGGGGGTTGTCGCACTACGTGCACAGCCTGAAGGAAATGGTGTTCCTTCCCCTGTTGTACCCGGAGGTATTCGCGAGGTTCAAAATGGCACCGCCGCGAGGGGTGTTGCTGTACGGCGCGCCCGGGACGGGGAAGGTACGCGTTGGGAGTTGCGCTCATCTTTCCCAATTCCCGGGCTCCCTGTGTTCCCATAATCGTCCTGCGAAGGGACGGTTATTACCTCTGCCGATTGTCCGCCCGTAATTACTCACTCACATTACGAAGGACTGACACTTTCTTTTATTGGTCTCAAGACCTTAATCGCGCGCGCTTTGGCGGCGTCGTGCTCGCGAGCGGGCGCGGAGGTTGCTTTTTTCATGCGCAAGGGCGCTGATGTGCTTTCGAAGTGGGTCGGTGAGTCCGAACGGCAGCTGCGGCTGTTGTTCGCGGAGGCGCAGAAGCGCGAGCCGGCTATTATTTTCTTTGACGAAATTGACGGTACGGCCTTGGGCGTTTCCCAAATCCAGGCACACCGTTTGATGCCCCTCTTTGACGTCCACGGCCGTCGTTAAAAGGAAGTGCACTACTGGTATCTCTTACCAGTACTCGCGGCTCTTACAAATATATCACAAGTGCGCTGTTTGCGGAATACAGTACACCCATACTCGAGACTCAAGACTGACACTTTTCTTTCCCAATCACAGGCCTCGCTCCCGTGCGCTCGTCAAAAACGGACCAGATTCACAACAGTATCGTCGCCACGTTGCTGGCGCTGATGGACGGCCTCGATAGCCGCGGGCGGGTGGTGGTGTTGGGCGCGACGAACCGGGTGGACGCGATCGACGGCGCGTTGCGGCGACCCGGGAGGTTCGACCGCGAGTTGGCGTTTCCGTTGCCGGACGCGAAAGCGCGGGTCGAGATTTTGCACATCCACACCCGGAACTGGGAACACAAGCCTCCGAGTTCGCTTTTAGGGCAACTGGCGGAGAAGTGCGTGGGGTACTGCGGGGCTGATTTGAAAGCGCTTTGCACGGAAGCCGCGGTGCACGCGCTGCGCCGGCGCTACCCCCAGATTTACGAAAGCGACGACAAGCTCGTGATCGACCCTGGGCAAGTTATCCCCACGCGGGTTGACTTTCGCGCTGCGATGGAAGCCATCACCCCGGCGTCGCACCGAAGCGCACAGGCGCACGCACGGCCGCTAGGGGCGTTGAGGCAACACCTGTTGGGGCCGGCGCTTGAAAAGACCCTGGACTACGTGCGGCGCGCGTTTCCGCCAGCCGCGATGGCGCACGAGGCGTCAAAGGCGACCGCGGCGGGGGGCGCCGTCGGGGGCGCCGCGTTCGCGTTTGACCTGGACGACGCGGACTCATCGGACGACGACGAGCTTCTCGACGTGCTTGGTCTGGAGAAGCCGTCTGGATCGCGAGGCAAGTCCTCGGGCGCCGCGGCGCTTGAGTTTGTGAACTGTCCTTTAGCCCGACAGCCTCGTTTGCTCGTGGCGGGCGAGCCCGGGTTCGGCCAAGCCCCCCTCGCCGCGGCGCTGCTGCACGAACTGGAAGCCTTTCCCGTGCACGCCATCGGGCTCCCCTCCCTGCTCGCGGATGGAGGCAGGTCACCGGAAGAGGCGCTGGTGGGCGCGGTGACTGAAGCGCGCAGAGCCGCGCCCGCCGTGCTTTTCCTGCCGCACCTGCGTCTGTGGTGGGACAGCGCGTCGCCCACGCTGCGGGCGACGCTGCGGGCGCTGATGGAGGACGTCCCGTCTGACTTACCCTTGTTGTTGCTCGCGACGTGCGACTGTGCGGGGGACGAGCTGGATGACGACGCCGCTGGTTTGTTCGGAGACGGCCAGGTGATTGCGCTGCAGAAGCCGAGCGCTGAGGCGAGGGCGGGGTACTTCGAACCAATCGTCGGCGCCGCGGCGAGTGCGGCGAGAACGGCGGATGCGAAAACGCGGGACCCGGCGTTTGGCGCCTCGGGGTCTGGCAAACAGAAAGCGAGGGTGGATTACGGAAAGGAGGTTTTGCAGAAAGCGGGCGACGTGATTGGCGGCGGCGGCGACGACGGCAACGGCGCCTCCAAAAAGTCAAGCGCCTCCAACGCCGCGACGACCGCGATGCTCGCGGAGGAGGACCGCGCGCTGCGGCAGCAAAGAATGTTCCTCAGGGACTTGATCACCACGTTGCTTTACAAAAAACAGTGGAGCGATTTCCACGTCCCGGTTGCGGACACCGAAGCGCCTGGGTATTTCAAAACCGTGCCTCACCCCATGGACCTGTCCACGCTGCTGTGGCGAGTCGACACGGGGTGGTTTCTTACCGTGGATGCGTTTTTGAAAGACGTCCGGCTGATCGTGGACGCGGCGAAGACGTACTGGGGCGGCGTCGGCGAGAGCGCCGCTGAGAGAAGCGCGAACCACGCCACGCGCGAAGCCGCGTCAAGACGGGCGGCGGACCCGGAGGGAAGGCAGCTCGTGTCGAAAGCGCACGCGCTGGAAGACACGGTGCGGGAGATGGTCGGGTCCCTGGACCCGGGGTTGGTGGGGAGGTGCGTGCAGATCGCGCGCGCCCGCGCGGAGCGGGCCGCGGGTGAGCGACGAACACGGGCGGGTGAAACCGGGGACTTGGGGCTCGCGAACAAGACCGGCGCGGTCTTGGACGAAACCTTTCTGGGCGAGCGACGCAGCCGGCGCGGCGGCGACGATGGCGAGGAGGGCGACACACACGTGGTGGGGGATAAAAGAAGCCGCGAGGTGTTCTCTCAGCCCGGGTACGTGGCGGACCCGGAGGCCATGGCGCGGGAGGCGAGGAAGAAGCGCGCGCGAGAAGAAGCGGCGATTATCGCGGCTGCCAAAACGGCGGCGGAGGAGGATTCTTTGGATAAGGCGTACGCCGCGGTGTCGGCGGCCAAGGCGGAAGCCGCGGTGGTGTTTGCGGCGGCGGAAACCGCCGCGATTAAGGCGGCGGGCGAGGCGGTTGCCACAGAAGCCGCGGCGGCGGCAAGGATGGCACAAGTCGCGCCCATAGAGGCTGAAAACGTTCATCCTCTTCCCTCGGACCAGGAACTCGCCGCGACGATCGCCGACGTGACCGCCGCGTTGACAAGTCACACCGACGATTTCGCGGCGGCTGAGATCGAAGCGTTCGCGTCCGAGGTAGGCCGCCGGGTCAAGGAAGCCGCCTCAGGGTCGGCGGCGGATAAATACCACGCTGTGGTGCGTGCGTTATCGGAAATGAACAAGAAGCGAGGCGTGGTTTTTAGGGTAATGTAAGCTGGAGTGTAAGTACGAGGTACGTATTTCTTGTTAAAAACCGCACGCGTGTCTCGCTAATCGTCTTCTCCGCCTTTTCCGTACGTATCGGCACTGCTCTTTTCCTGCGTATCAGTACCTGGGCTGTGCGTACTGCTGCTGAGTGTATTGCGGCTGCGCGTACTGCGGCTGCTGCGCGTATTGCGGCTGCATCATCTGCGGCTGCTGCTGCTGCGCGTACTGTGGCTGCCCGTGGACGGGCTGGCCGTACACTGGCTGTTGCGCGTATTGAGGCTGTTGCTGCATCTGTTGCTGCATGTGCATCTGCGGCGGTGGGGCCATGGGGTTGCGCGCGGGCGTGCCCGCCGGCCGCGCGTTGGGATCCCGGAGCTTGAGCTGTTCCTGGTGCTGCGTTTGCATGCAAGCGCACACGGTGCAGTAGGTAAGGTCCGCCATGCAGTCCAGGATGTCCGCGATTTGCTCAATCTCGTCTGATACGAGATCAAAGAAAGTGTCAGTCTCTCGTAATGTGTATGAGTAAACAGTCAGGGTAACAGTCCCTTCTGGTACGAGTATGGGCAATCGCAGAGGCGGTGCGTGGTGATTGGGAATACTTACCGTTCCCCGAAACCATCGCGGCGATTCGAAAAATGCACGCCAGCTGGTTCAAACACAACATGAACCCTATGATGAAGTTGTCGCACTTGGTGTTCTCCACGCGCATTTCGTCCTGAATCATAAACCGGTTCGTGGCCACGGCGCTGGGAAAGCAACAGAACGCCTCGACGCAGAGGCAAAACTCGGGGCAGCTTTTTTCCCCCAGCCGGCCGGAGATGCACATACCCCCGTTGCAGCACGTGTAGTTCGTTAAATCGTTGAACATGATCTCCTTGCGTTGCGAGTACGCCACGCAGACGTTACAACAAGCGGCGTAGACGCAGAAGCCAGGGTTCTTACAAGGCGCGCCCATCAGATCCGTGGTCCAGCTGTTCGAGTAACTCTTACGCGCATCCGCCATGACCATGCGCTTGTTCTGGCGTGGAGCGCCGAAGCCCCCGCCTTGCCCGCCGCCATACTGCATCTTCGCGAAACGGGTTTCAAGGGAAACGCGACGAGGTGCAAAGATGCGTTTGAGGTGCGCGCCAACCGACTGTGAAGGCGAAGAGACGAAGACCCGAGGTCAGATCCGAGCATCGACGCGTTTTAAAATGTTTTGGGAAAATCTGCCGGGTTCTTTCGGTGCTGCCCGAATCTGATGCCCTCGACACTGTCGGCGGCACATGTCGCTCGCCATGCGTTCGGCGATGCCCTCGGGCGCGACACGACCTATGTCTCCTGGTATGTGCGCGCGCCGTGCGTCGGGTCCGCGTTCGATCGCCCCCCAGTCTCGGTCCGCGTGGCGAACCCTGGGTCCGGACAATTTTCGGTCACCCGTATTCGCCACGCCCGCCATCCCGTCCCCCGTGGACGAATCCCCGTGGGCGCTGGAGGCGGAGGACCTGTGGTTAACGCACGGCACGCGGGGGGAGGCTGGTTCGATTGATGCGCTACGGGGGGTCACGATTCGGGTTCCGAGGGGGATGTTGTTCATGTTGCTGGGGCCGAACGGGTGCGGTAAAAGCACGTTGTTGCGTTCGTTCGCCGGGTTGAACAAACCGTGGAGTGGACGTTTGAGGGTGCAAGCCCCGAGGGCGTTCGTGTTCCAGAACCCCGATCACCAGGTTGTGATGCCCACGGTGGGGGCGGACGTGGCGTTCGGGCTGGGGAACCGTTTGGATTTGTCGGAACGTGAAATTGAACGACGCGTGAAAGCGGCGCTACTGGCGGTGAACATGACTGACCCGCAAATCCTGGAGCGGCAGGTATCGACGCTTTCGGGCGGGCAGAAACAGCGCGTGGCGATCGCGGGGGCTTTAGTTGAAAACCCGTCAGTCTTACTGCTGGACGAGCTCACTACGTTTCTGGATGAAGCGGACCAAGCCGGGGTGGTAAGCGCGGTGCGCAGAACCGTCGACGAAACCGGCAAGTATTTCCCAATAACCACATTCCGCAGACTGATTGCCCATACGAGACTGACACTTTCTTTTTTACATCAGGCGCGTGCGCGGTGTGGGTCACGCACCGGCTCGAGGAACTGGAGAAATGCGACATGGCGGCGTACATGGAAAACGGCGTGATCACGCAGGTGGGGTCGGGGGATTTCATCCGGGGGTACATCCGGGAACAGCAACGGGTGTACCCCGGGGGGGGGAGGAGGTAGGTAGTAGGGAGAGGTAGGGGGAGAGGTAGTGCCAGTTCTTCAGGTGGGACACACTTGGGAAATCTCCGGGACGCCCACAAAATAGGTACAGCTTTTATTTACAATGAACGCAACTTTGGAGTCGGGAGTCTTTAACTCTGACGACTCTCGTTCACCACTTGGAACTCACTTTCTGCCGTACTTCAGCGGCGTGGCTTTGAGTGTCGCGAGTTTCGTTGGCAGTTTCCGTGCTTTCTTCTTTTGCAAATCCGCGTCATCCGCAATCTCCACCACTTCGCCGCCGAGTTTCACGGAGTGAATGATCTCACGCGCTTGTTTTTCGGTCAAACCCGGGAACTCGTCGCGAAGCATTCCTTCGTCCCGTAGGGTTTGTTCAATCTCTTGAACTCGGAGTTGTCTATCCGCGGCCGCATTCGTATCCGTCAAGTACACCGCGCCGTCGTGGTAAATCGTCGGGTCACGTTCCACGTACAGACCTTCCCGGTTGATTGACAGGTCACGCGCTCTTTTTGCGATTTCAAAAGCGCTTTTTGCATCAAGTCCGACGAAACCGCCGTGTTCCTCAATGTCGAGCTTCGCTCTCTCCGCGGCACCCTTGAGTTGATTCGCCCGGGCTCGGTGTTTGGCATCGGGGGAGTTCTGGTACTCAATCGGCGCCCAGCCCCGAATCGCGAGCTCCAGGTCGTGCCACGACAACGAACACGACTGAGGGGGCGGTTTCTTTTGGCACACCTCGGTTTTGTCGCCCGCCGCGACCACGCGCAAGGCCAGGCTTTCGTACGTATCGATGTCTTTGTTGAAAGAGATCTGTAAGTTGCGACACAAACGCCGGCGCAGCGCGTCGTTGCCCCGCATCGCGTCCGATAAATCCACCGAATCCAGACGTAACGTCCCTGCGTTGCCTTTGGGAAGGACCTTGCGTTCCAGGTTCTGGGGCGACGAAAGCTCGTCAACCTCCATTTTTTCAACACCCGCATCTTTGGTGGTGTCAGTCACGTCGCCGGTAAGTTCGTCGCTAAGAACCACACCAGAATCGGGCTTATCGCCCTTATCAGGCGTGCTAGGCGCGCAAACCACAGTGGCTTCCAACGCCGCTAACGCGCGTTTCTTTTTGATGTCCAGAAGCAAACCGATGACGTTCTCAAGTTCCTTCTCTTCCCGTACCTCATCCGAAGTCAACTCTGATTCTTCGCGTTTGACACGAATCGAGACTTGCGCAGCGTGCGCCGCTTCAGCCGCGGAAACAGCCTCCGCCGCGGTCGTAAGCGCGGCCGTAAGCGCGAGCGTCGCCTGCGCCTTCAAAGCACGAGCCTTCTTAAGGGACTCCATGATGCGCGACGGTGGTGTGACTTGTGACTTGTGAGCCGGATCACCAAGACGCAGACAGTTTTACAAATGGTTCGTTTTCTGTGGAGTGGGGAGATTTCGAGAGATATTCGTCATCGTTTATCCGGCGCTTCCCACAGCGAGACGCGCGTCTGCGGCTGCTTGTCGGTGCGATGTCGTGCCTTTTCAGTACGCGCGCGTTCGTGTCTGTGCACGGCGAATGCGTTGGGCGCGCTCGCGTAACTCGGGTCTGCCTAATCCCCCACCGCGTCGCGGGTGGAAGCACCCGACGAGTGGCGGCCTCGGCACGTCCAACCGATTTCACGGAAACCGGCGGTGTGTTGGACTCGGGCCACATCCCGCGTCGCTCGGCGATGGGATACTCCGCGCTCGCGGTGGGCTTGGGGTTGTTCGGAACAGCACCCGGCGGCGCGAGGGCTGAGGAAGCCGCCAGCACCGAGGAAACCGTGGTCGCCGAAAACTCGGTGGGGTCCCCGCCAAACCCGGTGGTGGATGAATCAGATACGCCGAAAGCGCGGGATACCTCGCGCGTCGGCAACGTCACCCTGACTCGCTACGTGGACGAGACCTCCGGGTACTCCATCGCCGTCCCCAACGACTGGGTCCGGGACCAGCCTATGTTAAACACCCCCGAGTTCCACCCCGTGTCCGAGTACGGCGGGCGACGGTTCAGGATCGAAGTCTCGTCAGTTGGCCGAGTTCCCGGCGGCGGCGCCGCGTTGGTCTCGCTGGTGAACAGCGAGATGGAAAGTTTAACCGGTGCTGGGTTCGAGTCAGCGGCAAACTTCGCGCAGGTGGAGGCTACGAAATTCGCCCCGATCAAAGGCACCCCCGCGGCGATTGTCGCGGCGAAAGGACCTGGGGGCGCGGTGAGCGAAATTATAGACTCGAGCGTTTCCAGCGACGGCAAGTATTACAACTACGAGTTCCGCACCGACAGCATCTACCCGCTTCGTTTTTTCGGGGTCGCCGCGATCGGGCCGGGGCAAACCGGAAGCGCCAGGAAACTAGGCAGACGAGACATCGTGAAAGTGACGTGTCAAGTCCCGGAGAAAGACGCGAGCGAGTTTGATTACGACTTGTTGCGGCAAATCGCCAGGTCGTTCAGGGTGGACGCGTTTGAGGGGTGAGAAAGGGGAAGGTGTTTAGTAAGAGACAGGGGAAGATGTGTAGTAAGAGACAGGGGAAGGTGTCCCGTGAGTAGTGGAAGGTGTCTAGTAAAGAGACACAGGAAGGTGTCTCATAAGTAGTGCAAGATGTCGTAAGGTAAACAGACACAGGAAGGTTCATAATATTATTGGAGACTTCCGTATTAGTAAAAACTAGGTACAAATACCCCATACTATCGCTTCTTCCCCTCCGGCGTCTTCACCGCGAGTGTCGATTTCCGGTGCAGGGACTGCAAGTTCGCGATGTACGCCTCGATGCCGTCCATGGAGAACTTCTCCGCGGCGTCGGGTTCCTGGTGTGGCGAGTCATGGCCAGGGCCCAACGCCGCGGACGGGGTGACCGGGGATGACCCGCTAAACGGAGAGTTCCCTCCCGATGGACGCGTCGGTGACCCACCGATGGAGGGAAAACCTTTGCCAACCGGGGTGACGTCGCGCGGAGTACTGTCGAAGTCGAAATCCACGACGCGCGCCGAGGCGTGGATTGCGTTTGCGTCGCGCGATTCATTCGTCTCGTCGAGATTCTCGTCGCCGCCGGAGGTCTCGTCGTCATCCACGGCGCCTTCGTCGAACGCGTCCTTGCCGCTCGGCGAGCTAAGGCGTACCCTCGCAGCGCGCGCCAGCCGCAACGCATCACGCGCCGTGGGCGTCCGCGCGCCAGACCCCGCGACCCATCCGTCGCCGCGCGTTTTCTTCTTTAAAGAATCTGCACTTCCGGATTTCAAATACGAAACCGCGCTCGCCAAGGCGGGGTTAGTCGTTTTTTTCCGTAAAGGCTCGGTGGTTATGTCAGCGCTGGTACCTCCCGAGGTACCAGCTTTACCCCCGGTGGACGATTTCCACCCGCGTTCCAGCTCGCGTTCCTCGGTTTCGCGAATCGAGCGCGCCGCTTTCCCCGTGACCTTTCCCATCGTCGCGTGTTGCGCCAACAACCTTTTTTCAAGCGAAGCCGCGTAGCCGTCCTTCTCCCTATTACCGCACTCCAAACTCTCCACCCGTCCCACGAGCCACCGCAAACGCCTCGCCGCGCCCGCGAGTTGCGATTGCAGCCGCGCCGCTTTCGCGCCGCCGTCCTTCCGCGCCGCCGCAAGCTCGCTGTTCACCACAAACCGCGTCTCTTGAACCGACGTGACCGTCGCCCGCGCCAATCGCAGCGCTTTCCGCAAAGCCTCGTTCTCCACGTGCAGCTTTCTGCGCTCCGCGATTAGGGACCCGGGGACACCGCCGCCTGCTTTGGGGTTTTGGAAGGAGTAGTTCTCACTCGTAGGAGCTGTGTATGAACTGGACACCGCGACTAGCGGGTTTCGTCCCGCGTCAACCGGAAACACGCTCGGCGGCTTTGACCTGTGCAAGACGTCGGCGGTGAGGAGTTGGTTAAGTTTTTTCTCCCACCTCCCGTCTGGTAACACCCCCCGCGTTTCCTCTGCTCGCTGCAGACTCTTTTGCCCTGCTAGGTAAAGCTTCCGCGCGCCATTCAATCGATCTGCTAGCGTTTCCGCTCTCGCCTCGGCTTCGTCGCCCCGGTCCCGGAGCGTCACGAGCTCCGAGGTCAACAACACGTTATCCTTCACAAGCGCTTCGCTCGCCACGGCGAGTTCCCGGAGCGCGCGTCTTTGGCGCTCGCACTGTTCCACAAGCTTCGCGGCTTTAGCAGCACCTTCCCAAACCGCTTCTTCGCGTAAGCGATCCAACGTTCTGGATTGAAGCGAGAAATTTCCCTCGCTCTCCGCGTTGACGCGTCTGGCGCGTTCGCCCGCGGCGCGGACAAACGCATTTTCCTCCGCCAGCGCCTCCGCCCTCGCGCGCCATTTCTCAACCTCGAACCGAAGCTCCACCTCCCGTTTCGCGAAATCGCGAGTCAGCTCGCGGTCGAATCCGCGGGGGGGCTGCTCGGTGTCAGCGAGCGTCCCTCCCACACCACCGCGTCTTGGCGTTCGCGGGGACGTCCCCGGGGAGGACCGGGACGTCCCCGCGCGAAGAGGCGGCGAGCGCGCGCGTTTCGCAGGCGGCGGCGTGGTCGGTTTCGAAGGCGTCGAGTGTTTCGGTCGACGCGCCGTGGCCGCTGACGCGGCCGCACGCGGCGGGCGCGTCGTCGGCTTGCTCACCGGTTTCGTGGGCGACTCGGTCGACCCGTGTGCGGACGGCGGCGAGCCGGCGGTGGATATCATTCTCGGCGGCACCGGCGTCTGCGTCTCCGACGTTTTCGTGTCGGGTAAGCCTCGATCGAAGGAGTGGTCGTCTGACCACTCCAGGTCCGCGGTACCGCGCGCCGGGGTTTGAAACGTGGCCCTGTGGTGGACGCGATCGGAGGGATACGAGGTCAGGGGGCAGGCGGGTCGGGGGTTGAGGGTCAAGAGGCACACCGGTTCGAACGCCGAAGCATGCGTCTGGATGTTCGCTGCTTGGTTCGCGAAACGGGCGGACGTGTTTGGGTGGGACGTGATGCGCGCGGTGTGTTGGCGTGCGCACCTGAGGCTCGGCGCGACCTTGAGCAGCGCGGCGCGCTCGGCGGCATCTAGGCTCTGGAAGAATGATTTGCGCGAGGGTTGGAATCCCGCGTGTGATGCCGAGTGCGGGCGCGGCGCGCGTTCGGCGCTCCCGAGGACATCGCCCTGCAGGCGCCTGGCGCTCGAGCCGAAGGGGGCCATGCTTCCCGACGCACGCGAGTGAGTGTCGCTCGCAGCGAGGGTCGCGTGGAAAGGTCAATCCCGGTGCCTGTCCCGCACCACGGTCTCTCGCGTCACCGGACCAGGTCTGGGCACCACGAGTGTGTCACCGCGAAGAGGAGCGGGTTGTTCAACTGTCCTCGGGACGAATCAACACGCAGGCC
>Ga0302121_10000433_pt1 | contig 23088 bp, 14 predicted proteins | sample CB21_surface_MG_FD_203120 | JGI IMG/M metagenome (GOLD analysis project Ga0302121, IMG submission 203120) | Marine microbial communities from Western Arctic Ocean, Canada - CB21_surface | ecosystem: Environmental > Aquatic > Marine > Oceanic | place: Canada: Western Arctic Ocean | collected... | reverse complement strand
ACTGGTCTCGGTGCTTATATTGGTTTATCCAAAGCACACAACAATGGAGAAGACGGAAATCCAGCTGACGATACAATAACTTATACTGTAACATCTATTACTGATACTAACATGACGTTAGACATCCAGTTAGGCGCTGGCGCATGGTGGCGTTTCCTTTTCACAAAGGATGCTGCAGCGGGATCTGATGCCTCTTTAAGTGGTATAGACGTAGATAGCGAGTCTATTGCGGGGTTTGGCTCTGTTACCACATCTTATACCTATGCGGTTCCTACAGGATCTATTGTGCCTCAAATTACAGCCGCAACCACAACAGATACCAATGCACAAACTGTGATTACTCAGGCTACAACAATTCCTGGGGATGCAACAGTTTTAGTAACTGCACAAGACGGTACAACAACCCAGACCTACACAGTCTCTTATGAGTATGGTCCTCCAACACCCTCAGCAAGAGAAGCAGGGGATGTGATCTCTATTTTTAGTGAAGCCTACACAAATATAACGGGCACTAATTTTAATCCAGGTTGGGGTCAATCAGGAAATGGTACTGCAAATACCAATTATGTCACTGCAGATGGAAATACGCTATTACATTATCCAAATTTCAATTACCAAGGAATCGATTTTGCAACAAATGCTCAAGATGCCTCAAATATGGAATATCTTCATTTGGATGTAAAGACACCTGGTGATCCAGCTACTTTCATACTTAAAGTGACTCCAATTAATAATGGAACTGGAGTAGCAGAACTTTTACTCCCAATTACTTACACTACTGGCACTTGGTCTAGTGTAGATATTCCAATAGGAGATTTTACTGGGATGACTTGGGATAGTGTTTTTCAATTAAAATTTGATGGAGGTAATGGAAGTGATGCATTTTTTGTAGATAATATTTATTTCTGGAAAGAGCCTGCTGCCGCAGGAACAGATGCCACTTTAAGTGATCTGCAGGTAGATAGTGCCTCTCTTACCGGATTTAGTTCTGTTACTACAGCCTACACTTATGGGCTGGTAGACGGAACGGCCACTGTACCTCAAATTACAGCCGCAACCACAACAGATGCTAATGCACAGACCGTTATTACTCAGGCAACGTCAATTCCTGGTGATGCAACAGTTGTAGTGACAGCTCAAGATGGCACAACAATCCAGACCTATACAATATCTTATTATTACGCGTCACCTGCTACAGGGCCATCAGCACCTCCAGCAAGAGATGCAGATGATGTAATTTCTATCTTTAGTGATGCCTACACAGACATCACTGGCACAAATTTTAATCCAAATTGGGGTCAATCAGGAAATAGTACTGCAAATATTAGTTATGACCCTGGAGATGGGAATACGCTATTAGCGTATCCAAATTTCAATTATCAAGGAATAGATTTTGCAACAAATGCTCAAGATGCTTCAAGTATGGAATATCTTCATTTGGATTTATGGACCCCAGCTGATCCATCTGTCTCTACGATTAGAGTAACCCCAATCAATAATGGAACAGGAACAGGAGAGGTTTTAACACCGATTACTTACACAACTGGAACTTGGACTAGTGTTGATATTCCGATAGCTGATTTTACTGGGATGACTTGGGATAGTGTTTTTCAATTAAAATTTGATGGCGGTAATGGAACTACAGATGCAATTTATGTGGACAATATTTATTTCTGGAAGCCTGGATCACAAGCTGATGCTTCTTTGAGTGATCTGCAGGTAGATAGTGCAACTATTAGTGGGTTTGCTCCAGGGGTAACATCTTATTCCTATGAGTTAGCCGTAGGTGCTTCAACGCCTCAAATTACCGCAGCAACCACTACAAACCTTTTTGCAACAACTTCTATTACTCAGGCTACATCAATTCCTGGAGACGCTACAGTTGTAGTCACAGCATCTGATGGCTCCACAACTAGAGCCTATACAGTGTCCTACTATTACTCATCTCCTGCAACGGGAGCTCCAGCCCCACCATCGAGATATGCCGGTGATGTAATTTCTATCTTTGGTGATACCTATACCAATGTCCCTATTGAAAATTATAACCCAAATTGGGGGCAATCAGGACATGGTACTGCCAATACCAGCTATGACCCTGGAGATGGAAGTACACTCTTATATTATCCGAATTTCAACTACCAAGGAATACAGCTAGCGGGTGGACATGATGCTTCAGATATGGAGTACCTTCATGTAGACCTATATACATTATCTCCCTCAGCAATTAAAGTGAGTCCTGTTAATGCAGGAACAGGAGGTGGAGATGCTTTACAAACAATTTCGCACTCAATTGGGACCTGGACAAGTGTAGATATACCAAAAACTGATTTTACAGGTATGACTTGGGATAATGTCATCCAGATGAAGTTTGATGGTGGTAACGGGACTACAGATGCAATTTATGTAGACAATATTTATTTCTGGAAATCACCAGCGTGTGCTACTACAACTACTTGGGATGGTGCTGCTTGGAGCAATGGAGCTCCAGATGCAAATTCTTATGCTATAATTAACGGCACATACAGCACCGGAACTAATGGAGATCTTACCGCGTGTGTAATGCAAATTGATGCAGATATGACCATAGACACTGCTACAGATACAGCAGTAAGTGAAATTTTAGTTACTGCAGGAAATACCCTTACTATAGATGGAACATCTTCCTTAACAGTTTCTGGAGATTTCACCAACAGTGGTAGCGTTACCCTAAATTCTACAGCAGATGATTTCTCTTCTCTAATTGTAACAGGAACAGCTAGCGGAGATATTGTATACAACAGATATGTTAATGTATATGATGACGGTAATAGTGGTGGTTGGGATTTTGTAGGAGCCCCTGCCGGGATGACCATTGCAGATTTTATAACGGCAAATGGAGCTAATATACAAGTACTTGGTGATGATTATGCGTTTGCCCAGTATGATAATGCAACTGGACAATATACTAGATATGCTACAGACAACTCAGACACAGGAAACTTTACACCTGCACAAGGGTATGCAATGGCAATCTCACCAGAGGATCTGCCTCCACCTCCATCAGGTGGTGTGCCTGGAACTGCAGTAACATTCACTGGTGCTATGCAAACAACAGATCAAAGTATCAATATTATCAATAACGATGGTTTAAATAATGTTGGTAGAAGATGGAACTTGGTATCAAACCCTTTCCCATCATACATTGCAGGAAATACAGCTGCAGGAGTTACTAACTTTATAGATGCAAACAGCACTGTTATTGATAATGAGCGTTTGGCTGTATATGGTTGGAATGGCTCTGATTATGATATTTACAATCAGCTTTCAGGTGGTTTTTCAATGGCTCCTGGTCAAGGATTTTGGGTAGCTGCAGCAAGCACATCAGATGCCGCTCTTGATTTTACAGCTGCTATGCGTACTACTACAGGAACTGGAGATTTTGTTTCAGGACCACAGCTACTTACTTACAATGTAGGATTAAAGCTTTACAATGGTGAGATAGAAAGAGCAGCAACCAATTTCTACTTTAGAGATGGTCTTTCTCTAGGTCTTGATCCTGGATATGATGCAGCAGCATACAACCAGTCAACAAAACTAAGCACAAGACTGGCCGGAGGAAGCCAAGAAACAGCTTTTGCAATAAACGCTATGGATATTGATGATTTGCAAAATACTAGAGTGCCACTAGAGATACGGCAAAATACAGGACAGGCCTTTACTATTAGTATTGCAGATATGGATTTGCCAGAAGATATCTACGTATATCTAGAAGATACCTTAAACGGTTCCCTTACTTCACTAAAAGACCAGGATTTTGAGTTAACAGCTCAAAGTAATCTTAGCGGTGTAGATAGATTCTTTATTGTATTTAAATCAAACAGCGTACTCTCAAGTGGAGACACCCTTGGTATAGATGCCCTAAATGTATACAAAGCAAATGCAGACAGTTTTATTACCATAGCGGGCATAAGCCCAGATCTAGGACAGCTAGATGTTACGCTTTATTCTATGCTAGGGCAAACAGTGCATCAGGAGATATTAAACACTGCAACTGCAACCCAAAGAGTATCTACTAGAGGGCTGACAAGCGGTTTATATATTGTACAGATTAAATCTGGAAATCAGACTACTGTTAAGAAAATAATAGTCAAATAATTAACCTATGATAGTCTCTCCAGGTATCAAGATACTTGGAGAGAAATTAAAAAATAGTATGTCACAAAAAAATATCAACAACAAAGATATTACTAGAAAAGATGGGGTCTTACGCAGCTTTTGCAGCGTTAGGAACTATGATTATCCTAAACCCTCAAAAGGCGCAAGCAGTATCTTGGCCACCTAATCCAGGTTTTGGAGGTCTAAACAGTAATGTAAGAGGAGTGAGAGTAGATAGAAATAAAAAATGATTTTTCCCAGCAAGTAAAACTATAAATTGCATCCTAAAAGAAGCATTTGGCTGGCAGTCAAAGGGTCATCGGTTCGAATCCGATATTCTCCACTTAAAAGCAACATCTTGTCGGTGTTGCTTTTTTTATGATCTGTGAGGGCTAGCCAGGTTTTACTGTTTTGTAAATATTAAAACATCTTCATTATCGGTAATCGACAACTCACTTCCAAATTCTATTAATATAGCCGCTAGGGTCTCCCCAGATTCTGTGGTTAATATAAATTGGCTTGAACCCTCTGGGAAATTTGTGTAGGTAAAATTATCTGTGTCACCTAGAAAACAAGGTACAGAATTGCCGTTTTGATCTTCATTAAAATGAAAATATGCCGTCCCAGAGCTTGCAGCTGCAACGATGTAATTTTCATTCGCACAGGTTGCGATTATATCTACAGGGCCCCCTGCATTGACAATGGATGTTAAATTCCAGGTTCCTTCTAAGGAAAGTGTGATTTCATTATCTGAACAGGGTAAAAAAGAAATAATTTCACGATATATATCTCTCTCAAAATCTGCAAGTAAGGATGAACAATCAATATATTGGGTAAGGGCATCTTTGTATGTTAGACAGTTTTCAACATTTGAAACTGCAGTGTAACGCACCTCTGCCTCCAATAGGTCCGTGGTTAATGTAAGTTCTACAGGGCAACCGTTATCATCGGTTTCACAAGAGAAAATAAATAGGGCTATAATTACATAAAAAACGTGTCTCATAATTCATTGTGTTTGTTGTAATATAAATAATCAGATTAAAAGCAGCTATTATAATGCTCAAAAAAACATCATTTAAGCGCTAAAAAACAAAACTGTTTTTGCTACAACATCAGTAAGCGCCTTTGGCATACTAGCCTTGGAGTAAGGATGTTTGGCATTAAAAACATGGTTTGCGTCAGGGACTACAAAAAGCTCGCTAAAACTACTCCATTTGTGTAAATTTTGGGCCTCTTGCATACCCACAGTAGTGTCCTTCTCTCCATGAACCACTAGCAGAGGTTTTTTTAACTCTTGCGCAGCTCTTTGTAGGGTGAGACGCTTTTGGTTTTCTATGAAATTGGTGTAAAACTGCCAGTAGTGAGGCATCTGCTGCTTTGTTCTGGCGTTTTGCACATAATAAACGCCTTGTTTTTTAAATTCTAAAAATCCTGGCGTATTTTCTTGGAAACGCGCCCTATAATCACTCACCCCTGCCCAGGTAACAACCTTGTTTACCCTTGAATCTTCTTGGGCTTTAATAAGTACAATACCCCCGCCTCTACTGTGGCCAATTAAGCTTATTTTTGAGACATCTATCTGGTTACTATAGTTAGAATCTGCGCAAATAAAATCTAACACCCTATCAACATCATCAAGCTCAATGGTATAGTTGTTTTGCGCAAAAGCTTCTACATCTGGAAAATCAATGGGTTGGTGTACAGTTCCGCCATTATGAGAAAAATTAAATTTCAGAAAAAAGAACCCTGCCTTTGCAAAGGCGGCGGCAACCAAATGCCAAGGACCCCAATCTTTAAAACCTTTATAGCCGTGACAAAAAATTACTACTTCTTTAGCCTTGCCGTCATTTTTAAAATAGGCGTCATACACAATAGGTTTTTGAGCTTCTTGTAACGGGGCCAATACTTGATTTTTAATACGCTGCATCTACACCTCTTTTTCTTGAAAATCTATGCTCATATCACATATTTCTTGAATTAGAGCAACGAGTTGCTCCTTAAATAAAACCAGTGTGTCTTGAGTGATGGTCGTGTCTTTTTTGTCTGTTTTTTCTGTGAATTTTAAAAAGCCACCTCCTAAGTTTTTAAAAGAAATAATACCTCCAAATGCCTGGGTAATTGGCGCTGTGTCATTGTATATAAGCGCGTAGGTTAGTACCTGGAACGCTTTACTAAAGGAGTATTCTTGCCTAATTTTTTCCCAGTGCGAAACTACCAGATCCTTTTGCTCTACTTTTCCTGTTTTGTAATCAATAATACGCATCTGGCCGTTGTAGTGGTCTATGCGGTCTACCTTCCCGCCAACACGAACCGGAAAATCAAGCCCCGGCACCTCAACGCTGATGCCTAAGTCTGCCTCAAGTGCTTTAATAATAATTTTATGACCAGCCTTTACCTCTTTGATTTCAAAATCAATAAAATTGGAAACATACTTTTTTGCAACTTCAAAAATGAGTAGGTTTTTACCAGTAGAGAAATCTCCGCCCTTGAAGCTTATTATAAACTGTGCCGTGATCTCTGCCGAAATTTTAGGATAGATGCTCTCTAAAGCAGCTACCGATAATGCCTTAGAAACAAAGGGTCTGTATAACACATCAAGGGTGTCATGCACTATGGTTCCTAGGGTGTTGGCCGCTACGGTTTCCTCTACTTCTTGGCGTTCTTGGATTTTTAACACTTTCTGAAAATAAAAATCTATAGGGTTTCGAATATAACTGGTAAGAGAAGACGGAGAAAAACCCACGGAAGCTATTTCTTGCAAACGCTCTAAAATTTTCGGGGTTTTCTCTATGCGTGCCATTGTTTTTTGGCCCATGCTTATTGTTGGGCTCACGGTAGTATGAGTGATGTTGTGATTGGCCACTTTGGCCACTTCAAGTTGTAATAAAAATCTACTTTTCTCTCCTGTATTTAATCCCTCTGTGTGGGTATTGTATAGTAGGGTGGCCGTTTCTACTCTTTGTAATAGATGAGTGAAATGGTAGGTGTAAATAGCGTCTTTGTCTTTAAAGCTTGGCAGGTTGTATTGCTTTTTTAAATCATAGGTAATAAAAGAGTTGTTCGATTTTCCAGAGGGTAAAGTACCTTCGTTTACGGAGGTCATTATTACATTTTTAAAGTCTAAAACCCTTGACTCTAACACCCCCATGATTTGAAGCCCCAGGTAGGCCTCTCCTTTAAAATCTAGAGTTGTATTTGCTATGAGTTCTCTGTATAGCTGTTGCACTGTCTTGAGTGTTGTTACATAGCTATAAGAATTATTAAGAGCGGCAATTTTCAAAAATATCTCTTGCAAATAGGATACAGAAACTTCTTCTATAGAACTTAGATTGCGCGAGGTGGCACGCTCCAATAATTTATTGCAACAGGTGATAGCTGCACCGCTGTCAAGGCCCCAGTCTTGAAATAGCAACTGTAAAATTTCATGATCCTTTGGCTCAGAAATTGACTGTAAATACCCCTGAGTACTATGGGTTATGTTTTCTTTTTTTATCTGGGCTAAAATACCGCTGGCACTAGCCATCATGTTGCCTATAAAAGGGTGGCTTAAAATAGATTGTACATCTTTATAGTAATAACTGCTAGCAGGTTTTGCTTTTACCGTGAATAGAATTTCAAAAAAAGTAGCAAAGGGCATCGTTTTTAGGGCTACCCCCATGGTAATATTTACCTTATCAACGTTTTCTGGTAATGAGTGTAACAAAGGCACTAATAGGTTTTCATCTGCCAAAACAATGGCAGTGTGGGACAGTTGTTCTTTGGTGTATGTAGCCAATAGATTGCCTACATATTTAACTTGCCCTATATTTTTTTGAACCCCAACAAAAGAAAATGTCTTGGGTTTTGTAAAATTACTAGCGATGTTGGTGAATGGTTTTTTTTGGTAGTGCTTCCAATTATTTTTGTACCCTCTTAAAAACAATGACGCACTGTGAGTCGTGTCTTCAAAGAAATAACTGTCTGTGTCCCAAATAACCTCGTTTTGGTCTAGTTCTAGAAGTTCTTGGAGTATGTTCTGTTCTGCGGTATTAAGTGCGTTAAAACCTATAAAAACATGCTTGGTGCTTTGGTTGGCCTCCATGTAATGAGAGATATCTTCGGCAGCTTTTCTATACACAAGCCCTTGGTAGCCTAGATGGTCTTTTAATAAGCTATCTTTGAGTGTCTTGTAAAACTCATGGAGGCTGTTCCAAAAAGCAAGGTATTTTTCTATAAGCGGGGTTTTATCGTCTCTAAGATACCAATGATTTAAATCTTGAATATCATTGAGATAATTAAAAAACGAATGGGTGTCTAAAAGGTAGCGGTCTATCTCGTTGAAATCTCCCAGTAATGTAGCGGCCCATGTGCTATAGGTGTCAAAACTTTCTTTCTCTGGGATACTATCTAGTTTGAGATAAGTTTCATAACTTTTAAATAACAGGGCCGTTGGGTCTATGATCTGTAGGTCAGAAACACTTTCAATAAATGTTTCTATGCTAATAATTTTAGGGGCGAAGCTAGTGCTTAGGGCTTGCTTCTTTAAGTAATTTAAGAGAAACCCACCCGCTCTTTTACTTGGAAGAATAATAGTGAGCTGTGATAAAGACCCGTGTTTTTTTGTGAGGTATTGAATTGTTTCTTCTAGGAAAGTATGCATGTTATAAAAATAAGAAACGCCCCCTTAAAAGGAGGCGTTTTCTAGTATTTATTTGTGGAAGATTACTATTTAGAAGAAATCTCTACACGTCTGTTTTGCTTTCTACCAGCTCTTGTGTTATTTGAAGCAGCCGGATTAGAAGTTGAAGCACCTTCTGTAGATAATCTACCTGCAGTAAGTCCTAGTGATTCTAAATATGTTTTCACAGCCATAGCTCTCTCTTCAGAAAGTGTTTGGTTTTTAGTATCGCTACCAGTGTTATCTGTGTAACCAGTGATCACAAAAGAAGCATCTGAATACATACTCATGATATCTTTCATTTTTTGAAGTGTATCATAAGAATCTGAATGTACTGTAGATTCTCCAATATCAAACAAGATAGTTTTTGACATGTCATTAAGGTCTTTCATGATCTCAATAGTTAATTGAGGTATTTCTGGACATCCTTTGTTTGCAACAGTACCAACTACTGCAGGACATTCATCGTCTTTGTCTAAAACACCATCGTTATCACTATCTGGCCATGGGCATCCTTTGTTAGCTTTATCACCAGCTTGATCTGCACATGCATCATCTGCATCAGTAACACCATCACCATCAGCATCTGGACAACCATTCATAGAAGCTAGACCTGCAACAGTAGGACAAGCATCTTGTGGATCTGCAACACCATCAGCGTCTGTATCTGGGCAACCTGCAAATTCTGCAAGACCTGGAGTATTAGGACACGTATCTTCTCTATCTTCTACACCGTCAAGGTCTGTATCAGGACAACCGTTAAATTGTGCAAGACCTGCAGTTTCTGGACAAGCATCTTCGTGGTCATACACACCGTCTGAGTCTGTATCTTTTCCGCCAAACTTAAACAATACACCAACAGAGTGTTGGAAATGCTTAGCTCCGTAATCTTCGAAAGAATGCTTATAAGTAGACTGGAAATTTACAGCTAAAGATTCTGACATCCAAAACTTAACACCAGCTATACCATTGGCAGTACCAAATCTGGCATCACCAAGCCAAGTGTAACCTCCACCAATACCGATAGATGGGTCAACCCAACCGTTACCTAGCATTTCTCTGAAGCTATATTTAATTTCTCCATCAAAGCCGTAGTATGTTATACTTTCTATTTCAAGTGTTCCTAATCTTTCAATTTTGTTCACAGTACCTACTGCGCCCATTGTAAATCCGTCTCCTAGGTAGTACCCTACTGCAACTCTAGATACAGAAGGAAGAATATTGTAATGATCTTTTACATTGAAGTATTCAGAAAAAAGAGTCCCGTTTTGGAAATCTTTATCTGTTTGTCCGTCTCTAAGACCTGTTGGGAAAGTATCAACTGCGTTTACACCTACCTCGATAGCCCATGGATTGTTTTTATCTTGAGCATTTGTTACGCCTGTTACTAATAGAACAAGAGCAGCAACTAAGATACTTTTAAGATGTTTCATAATTATTTATTTAGTTATATGTATTATTTAATGCAAAAGTAAGTTGTTAAAGTTTATTAACAAAAACAAATCTATTAAAATTTTAATAATTTCAAAGTGTTTTTGCGTATTTATATCTCCTTGGAGGCTATATTACATCAAGTTTCTTACCCACTTTAATAAATCCTTGTATAGCTTTGTCTAGATGTGCTTTGGTGTGTGCTGCAGATAACTGTACCCTAATTCTGGCCTTATCCTTTGGCACCACTGGGTAGAAGAAGCCTATCACATAGATCCCTTCTTCCAGTAGCATGTTTGCCATGGTCTGAGAAAGCTTGGCATCATACAACATTACTGGAACAATAGCAGAGTCACCATCTACAATATCAAACCCAGCTTCTTTCATCGCTTTTTTAAAGTAATTCGTGTTATTTTCTAAAACATCTCTTAGCGTGGTATCACTCTCAAGCATTTCAAACACTTTTATGGAAGCCCCTACAATTGCAGGAGCCAATGAATTTGAAAATAAATACGGGCGAGAACGTTGGCGTAATAACTCAATGACTTCTTTTTTGCCGGTAGTGTATCCTCCCATGGCGCCTCCCATAGCTTTTCCTAGGGTTCCGGTAATAATATCGATACGGCCCATAACGCCTTTGTCTTCAAGGGTTCCTCTACCTGTTTGACCAATAAAACCAGTTGCATGACACTCATCAATCATCACAAGTGCGTCATAGGCATCTGCTAAATCGCAAATTTTATCTAGAGAAGCAACAACGCCGTCCATAGAAAAGACCCCGTCTGTTACAATGATTTTAAAACGAGCGCCATTTTCATTTGCCTCTATGAGTCTTTGCTCAAGCTCCTGCATGTTATTATTTGCATATCTGTATCGTGCTGCTTTACACAAACGCACACCGTCAATAATAGAGGCATGATTTAGAGAATCACTAATTATAGCATCTTCTTTACCTAGTAGAGGTTCAAAAACACCTCCGTTAGCATCAAAAGCAGCGGCGTACAATATAGTGTCTTGGGTGCCGTAAAAATCTGCAATTTTAGATTCTAATTTTTTATGGATGTCTTGGGTGCCACAAATAAAACGAACCGATGACATTCCAAAACCATGGGTGTCCATAGCGTCTTTTGCCGCTTGTACAACTTCTGGATGAGAAGAAAGCCCTAGGTAGTTGTTTGAGCAAAAGTTTAGTACTGTTTCTCCAGTATTAATTGTTATTTCTGCGCCTTGAGGGGAGGTGATGATTCGCTCTGTTTTAAAAAGACCATTATCCTTAATGTCTTGTATTTCCTTTTGTAAATGCTCCTTAATGTTTCCGTACATGTGTGTGGTTTACGATGATTTTAAAAAAGCAAAGTTAAATTTTATTTATTAGTATTGTTTGATTTGTATACACCAAAATTTTGTCTTTAATGGTGTACCCCATCTCTACAAGAGCGGCGGCATAGCCGTTAATTTGATCTTCATGCTCATAGTTTGGAGTCCCTGTTTTGTAATCTATAATAGATACCGAGTTTGTTTGAGGATGAAAGTTTAATCTATCAGGCCTTAAGCTGTGCCCTTGCTTAGTGATAATATCACGCTCATTATATACATGGGCATCATTTTCAAATAAGGGATACAGAGCTGGATCTTGTAATACGGTTTGCACCTTTAATTGCAAAGCGGCTATTTTTTCTTCAGAAATAGTGGCTAGGCGTCTTAATTTCTGAAAAACAAATGCTTCATCACCATGATATTTAATTTCCTGCATGGTGTCATGAAAAAGATTTCCCTCTACAATAGCTTCTTTTATTTTTATATCTGTACCAACTCCCCTGTTGTTTATGATATGCAAATTATGTCTTTGTGGTGTACTACTTATAAATTTAGGTGAAACCCTCTTAGTGGTTTGTTTGGTTTTACCGTGAGCCTGAGGGTTAAAATTTCCGAAGGTATACACCTTTTGATTTTCGTCCCACGTGCCCTGATGCTTTAAAAATTCAGAAAAAAGTTGCTGAAAATTTTGCAAGTTATCTTTAACCTCTTTGGGATTCTCTGTAATGATATATAGCTGCTCTATGGCGCGCGTAAGAGTTACATACAATAGGTTGTAGTTGTCTAGGGCTATGGTTTGTCTTCTTTTTGTATGAATAGCCGCGCCTTGTGGGTTGTAATCGGCAATACTTTTATTGTAATTAATAAGTGTTTGATCAAAGTCTTGGCTCCAAGTATCTGGAACCGAAATCCAAGTCTTGGGTTCCTGCTCTTTGTAGAGTTCTATATTGGCGTATGGAAATATGACCGCGGGAAACTCTAGCCCTTTGGCCTTATGAATAGTCATGAACTGCACCCCGTTAGTATTTTCTCCACAGGCAATAGAGGCGGTCTGTCTTTTTGTTTCCCAAAAATCTAAAAAGCCTAAGGTATCTGCCTGTGGTTTTTGTTGGTATTCAAAAACAAGATCCATAAAGCCATATAAATAGGCATCTGCAATTTTATCTAGACCAAAGTGTTTTACAATATACTCAGCGCCTTGATATAAAGATTTTTGCGCCACCTGCTGAAGATCGAAATCAATACCATATTTTTTTAGTGTTTCAGAAAAAAGAGCTCCTTGCTCCAAAAACGAAGTGAAAAAGGAGTGCTTATCTATGGCTATTTTAAAATGAGTGTGCAAAAAATCTAGCACCCGTATTTTGGTTTGTGTGTCTGTGGGTTGTACACTAAATAAAATGGTGTTGTAAATACATTTAACCACATCTGCATTTTCTAGCAATAAGGTCTCTGAGGAGATAACATTTATATCATGCTCCATAAGATAGGTGCTTAAAAACACCCCGTCATCTTTCTTGCGGGTTAACACGCAAATATCACTGTAGGCAAATCCTTGCTGGTTTAGTTGCTTGACAATAGCAAGGGTTTTTTCTGCGTATAATTGGTTTTTTTCTTCCTTGTTTTGTGCTTCAATAAATTCTAAATTAACATATCCATTTGCTTTTTCATTACATCCTTGATTGTTGCCATCTATATATAATTTTTCATGCTGGGGGTCTTCTAAGAATTGGGAGGCGTAGGTGAAAAAGTTGTTATTAAAGTCAATAATCTCTTTTAAACTGCGGTAATTTTTAGGCAGGTTTTCTATCACAGGACGTACCGTGTCAAAAGCAGAATTTTCATGGATGAGTGATAAAAACTGTTCTGGGTTACCGCCCCTCCATCTGTAAATTGCTTGTTTTACATCTCCTACCAAAAGAAGTGAGCCTTCTTTGGAGGTTTGGGCCTGAGATAGGGAGTTGTCCAACAAAGGAATCATGTTTTGCCATTGCATAACAGAGGTGTCTTGAAACTCATCAATGAAGAAATGGCTATACCGCTCTCCCAGGCGCTCATAGATAAAGGGAGCCGGCTGGTCTTTTATTTCTTTATGTATTAGAGCATTAAACTGTGCAATGGGAACAAGGCTTTGCTCCTCTTGTAGTGTGGCAAGTTCTTTGCTCACTAGATTAATTACAGAAAGCGGGGTGAGGTTTTTTAAAATGGCGGCAATAAACCTAAGGTTGTTTACTTGTTTTTGAGCAGCGGCGATAAAGGCTTCAAAGACTGATTGGTTTTGATCTATAATCGCTGCAAGGGCTTCATTTTTTTTTGCCCAGGTGACCCCATACATTGGCTTGTTTGCAAGGTCTTGTATCCACATGGCTGAAAAATCTATCTTGCCATACTCTTTGCTTTTTAATCTTTCTATAAAGGTGATAAATGAACCTCTTGAGAAGGATTTTTTGTCCAGGCCATGGGTTTCTATAATATCAGTAACAACTTTGGTCGCTTTTAAAATAGTAGCTTCACCAAGGTGTTTGTTTTTGTGAAGTTCTTTTTTAAAGTCTTCAAAGTCTGAGAGTGTTTTGTCTTTAAAAAGTGTAAGGTGCGCCGCATCATCTTCATTGTTTAAGAGTGTTGCTGCTTTAAAAATATCTTTGGAGATGTCCCAAGATTTATCATCATCGGCTTTTTCTAAGGCAAAGGCAACTAATACCTTTGTGATGGCTTGGTCTACCCCTGTTTTGTCTATGAGTTTATCTACTGCCTCTTTGAGTAATGCCGTTGGATCTAAAACCACCTCAAAATTACTAGGCAAGGAGAGATCTTTCGCAAAAGTGCGAATAAGACGGTGGTTAAATTTATCGATAGTCTCTACACTAAACCCTGCATAGTTATGTAGTATGTGGTTGAGTATTGCCTTTGCGCTTGCCTGAATTTTTGGAAGCCCTAGGGACAACTCTGATGCAAGATCTTGCATCATCTGTGGGGGGTTTGCTACAGAAGATGTTGAAGAAAAGGCCACCAAATTTTCAATGATGCGATCTTTCATCTCTGCAACAGCCTTATTGGTAAAGGTAAGGGCCAGTAAAGATTGGTAGTTGTTGTTTTTTTGTTGATTCAACAAAAACCCCAGGTACTCTTTTACCAGGGTATATGTTTTACCGCTGCCCGCTGCGGCGTCATAAATTAAAAAAGGAGTGTCGTTTTTCAAGATTAATATTTTGCACTAAATTACGTAAAAGTAGATGTCAATAAAAGCTTTCTTGGGAGGTATTAAAACCTTAATATTTCTATAACAGTATATTTAGCCCTTAATGTGTAACTTTGCATAAGATTAAAAACAATAATTTTAAAATTTCTTATTATGGCTTTTCAATTACCACAATTATCATATGCACACAATGCATTAGAACCAAATATAGACCAAAGAACCATGGAAATCCATCACGGAAAACATCACCAAGGATATACCAACAACCTCAACGCTGCTATTGAAGGTACAGACATGGAAGGAAATAGCATTGAAGAGATACTTCAAAACCTAGACATGAACAACAAGGCCGTAAGAAACAATGGTGGCGGTTTTTACAACCACTCTTTGTTTTGGGAAGTAATGACACCAAACGGTGGAGGTGCTCCAACAGGAGCAGTAGCAGCGGCTATTGACGCCTCTTTTGGGAGTTTTGATGCTTTTAAAGAAACTTTTGCAACAGCAGCCAAAACACAGTTTGGCTCTGGATGGGCATTTTTATGTGTAGCTAAAGATGGGTCTTTAGATGTATGTGGTTGCCCTAACCAAGACAACCCACTTATGCCAGGTGTTGGTTGTGGCGGGACACCAATTTTAGGTATTGATGTTTGGGAACACGCATACTACCTAAACTACCAAAACAGACGTCCAGATTACGTAAGCGCCTTTTTTAATGTTATTAACTGGGATGCTGTAAATGCTCGTATGGCTAATGCATAACCCCTAATTATAATACACATAAAAACCCCTCAATGAATTGAATTGAGGGGTTTTTAAATTATATAGAGTTTTTAAAATAGTGCTGGCATTGGGACGCACAGGGTTTTGGTGGTTAATTGTTATTTTTTTAATTCTTGGTTAATTAATAGTAAAATTTCTTGGTTTTGATTTTTAATGTCATTTAACTCACTGAGGTATTCTTTGGCGTATGCACAAGAGCGTATCGAATAATTTTCAAAGGCTTTGTCTTGTAAAAGTCCTTTAAAATTGGAAGGGGTTTTTGGAGAAAGCATATCAGGAAAAATGGCTTTCCATTCACCAATAGCACTTATATAGTTGGCCTTCATAACCAGAGACTCATATTGAAACTTGCGAATGGTTAGGGCCTCCTCATCTGAGTCTTTAATTACATCTTCCCAGGAAAAGAGGATTTCAATGAGACGCTTGTTTTTGATTAAATGGATCTCACTTGATGATATTGCAGATCGCAAAGCTCCATTGCTTGGATTAAAGGTATAGGTCCAGCCAAGTCCCAAAATAAGATCATTATACTGGGCTGTCGTATAATTTTTATGTTGGTTTTTAATCATGCTGTTACCAACAAAATATGCCTTTGGGACCTCTTTATTGTAAAAAATAACAGTATCTAGCTGTCGCAAATTGGCCTCAAACTCGAGTTGTAATGCGCTTAAAACTTCTTTTTTTTGGGTGTTATTACTGTTTTGAAGGCCTAAGTCGTTTAGCTGTATGGCCACTAGAATACCAATAACCACAAGTACAATTTCTCCAAGAGCATACTGCAGGTATTTGCCTTTTTTGTTTTTAACCAATAGGCTGGATCTTACTTTTCTGAAAAGTTTCATAATACAGATGTGATTTATATTTATAAGATTTTTAGTACTGCTCCTTATTGTAAAAACTTGAGCGGATTTCCTTTTTCTAGTATGTACTTTCTCGCCAATAAAGTGGCTCCACTTGTATTGAGGTGATTTCCATTTCTGTAAACAATACTGTTATCTATCTCATAGTTACAGCCTGTGTCAAAACACATAACATCATTAAGATTAATAATGGTAACCTCTGGGTGTTTTCTGTTAATCTCGTAAACGATATATGTGTCAGGGCGCTTTTCAAAAGGGATTAATAGATCCTGCTTTACTATAGATGGCCCATTATTGGTTTTTAATAATTTCATTTTATGAAGATTCATCTCACTTACTGTTCTTAGAGGGTCTATAACAATTACATTTTTGTCTAAATCTATTAGCTCTTTAATAGTTGACATTACTAGCTTATAGTTTTTAGACTCTTTATCAATGAATCGTTCCCAGTTGGTTGCCACAATGATGGTTTTAAACTTTTTGGCATACGCCAATCTTTTCTCTCCGTAGGCAGTATCTCTAGTTGGGGCGCCTGTCTGGTCATCTACATCATACAGCAGTGGGTATCCCCCAGCCGCACTGTCATGGAAATAGAGGCCAGAATCTTTTGCCAAAACGTCTATAAAAGCTGCAGAATGATTGGCAAAAGAGTCTCCAATAAGCACACCATCTAAGGTGTCTTTTTTAACTCCTAAACCACACTGATCACAATTCCCTACTTTAAAAACATCATAACAATTTCTTCTTAGTTTATTAGGATAATTGTTTTTCTTATCAAACTCAATCAAGTTAGGATGACGCTCTGGAAAGCCGTCTTTGCCGTCTAAAACACCATAAATAGCTCCAATAATGAGAAGACTAGGCAATAAGATAACCAAAATGGTTTTTGAGAAATTATATTTGAATCTATACCTAAATGGTTTTTCGATAAATCTCCATGAAAAGTAAGACAACAGCACAGTTAAGGTGAGTGCAAGTATTAATTTATCTAAGGTGAGTTCAAGCCCAAAATATTTAATAAAAGAAAAGATAGGCCAATGCCATAAATACATAGAATAAGACAATAGCCCCATAAAGACCAATGGCTTAAAGGCTAATAATCTGTTTATGATTCCTTTTTTTTGTGTGTCTTTTCCAGATAATATAAGTAACACGGCTCCCAGAGATGGGTAAAATGCATTAAACCCCGGGAATGTGCTCAAGCCATTTAATAGAAATACAGGCAATAGTATTAGCAATAGTCCTACAACAGAAATCCCATTGTTTTTATTTCTTGACAGCTCAGGTATTTTATCCCAAAACAAGGCCAGTCCAGCCCCTAGAGCAAGTTCAAAGAGTCTAGCTGGCAATAGGAAATAAGCTATTTTTGGATAATATGATGCTAAAAACACAGACAATCCTAAACCAATTACAATAAAGAAAACAATAAAATACAATCTGTTTTTAAGGTTTAAATACCGATGTAATAGTAGTAGAATTGGCGGCCAGATAAAGTAAAATTGTTCTTCAACAGATAAAGACCAAGTGTGCAATAGGGGCATTAATTCTGTATTTCCAACAAAATAGTTACTGCCACTTATCCATAAATAAAAATTATTTGTGCTTAAAATAGTGTGAAGCGCTGATCTTCCAAATGCCTCTAAGTCATTGGCAAACAAAAACATACAAGCAGGTACGGTTATCACTAACATAACAAATACCAAAACAGGTATTATGCGCCGTATACGTCTCAGGTAAAATGCCTTGAATGAAAAAATAGTGCCCAGCATTTCTTTATCTATAGACCTTGTAATTAAATATCCAGAGATAACAAAAAACACATCAACACCAATAAACCCACCTTGTATCCATAGTAAATCTGCATGAAATAATATAACAACAAGCACAGATATAGCCCTTAAGCCATCAATATCAGGCCTGTAAGAAATTAGTTTACTCATTAAGGTGGTGTTTTATTTTTTTCAAATATAGATGATTTGTACTATAAAAAACCCGCTGCAATTGCAGCGGGTTTTTGTAGTTTCTTCTTTGATTAGATTTTAGAAATCAAGGATTTAAATTACTCAGCTTCTTCAACTTCTGGGTCTGCACTAACGGCCATCATCATTCCTGTAGCGTCAAAGAAATCTCCAGAAAGCATAACTTTACTGTCTTTAATTTCAAAATAGTGGTAGCTATCAACAGAAAAACTTTTCCCTGTAGCTTTACTAACACCGTTCCAAGTTCCATACACTCTAACACTGCCGTCTGCTTTAAGTGTCTCGTTATTTACACCTGGCAACCAAACTGCATCATCAAAAGTAACATCTGAAAAATTAGACATGTAATAATTTGCTTGCTCAAGTACTTGATCATAGCCTACGACACCTGCTCCATACATTGGAGATTGATGCTCTATTTTTTCGTCTAGCATAGACTTAAACTGTTCGAAATTTGTAGGAGAAGTGTAACTTTCTACTACTTTTTGAGCAATAGCTTTGTTTGTATTAAAAAGGGTTAAGTCTTGCTGGTCTGCGCAAGAGAAAAATAACAGTGATGCAAATGCAATAAGTGCGTAGTTTTTCATTTTATTTTTAATTTAGGTTAAGCTCAAACTTAAACAATTTTATTGAATTAAGAGTCCGCGAACCTCAACCCAATATCTATAAATGGCCTCTTTACAACTTTAATAACTCTCTATAATTGAGACAATCCTCTATGAGAGGAAGTTTAAGCTATTTAAGGGGGTTAGAAACAGCTAGATTAAGGCAACAAGGATATGGCCTATGGTTTAATAAACAAATAATAACCGTATAGATTGTTGTTTTTTAATTTCCTTTCAAAGTATCATAAAGACCTTCATTTACTTCAGAATCTGATGTCAAAATTGAGTTCATATAATCTCTAAATTCCACAAAGAAATGAGACTCTCTATTCTCCCAATATTCCTGCCACCCTGGCTGGTTTTTTATGGCACTAATAGAGGCGGTAAGAGATTCTTGTACATTCTGGTCAAGAGTACCCTCATTTGCTAAATAGTAATTGTTTTGAAACGATAATATTAAGCCGTGCATTAATATAGTAGCTTGAAATTTTTCAGCACTGGTTGTTATACTTTTTGGGTCCTTTATATAATTCCATAGAAGTTGGCTTGATTGTTCACTATTACCGGTTTCAGTATACCAAGAAACAGTTATTGCGTTTGCGGCGTTTGCAGTAGCAGATTTTGTTGCTATCGTATTTTCTTTAAACCGAACACCAACAAAAATTAGTGATATAAATAAAGCAAGCCCTCCAATTATTTCAGTTATTAACGCAATTTTTTTTAAAGGGTATTTCATAATCAAATTAGTGTAACCTATTTCAGGGATTAGTAGTTGCTAAATTAAAGGGCGTACAGATACACTAATCTAAAGACAACATAGCCTAAGGTGGCTATAAATATTTTTTTTCTGTTTTTAAGATACCATTCCATTTACCAATGCTTTTTTCAAATATAATCAATGTAAGTGTAACCAATTTAAAAGGTATAGAAATAGCTTAATTAAAGCCGGGGGGGATACGGCCTAAAGTTTAGTTGTCCAATACACTACCGCGACAGTAACAATGGTTACAACAATTACATATAGAACCCCTAACAAATTAGATGTTTTTGTTTTTTTGTTATAAATAAAACTTTTGAGACCCATAATAATTTAGTTTTCTCAAATCTAGCCCTTACTATTAATTTAGTAGGGTTTTTTTTATGTAATTTAACTAATCAACTAATTATCTGTATCTTAGCAAGACAACAAACAACCTAAATAAAACAAATATGGAAAATGATTCTTCAAAAATGTTATTGGCTCAAAATCAACTTGCAAACAAGACAAATACTTGGTTACTTTTTCTTTTCTTAGGATGGAGCTATGGTTCTTTAGATAAAATTGGCCTACAGATACTATTCTATATTACTCTCGGAGGATTTGGTTTTTGGGCGGTAATAAGGCTATTTACATTAAATGGAGCTATAAAGGAATATAACAAAAACATCTGTATTAAAGCTGGACTTTCCGCGGATGAGATGTTGATGCTAGGTGTAATATAAAACCCAGCTTTACCAACTGTACTCCATAAAAATTAATAACACCCAATAACCCTTACTATTAATTTAGTAGGGGTTTTCTCTTTTTAAATTCCTCTTTAGAGCAGATATGTTGGCACAACATAGGTTGTTAAAGATTGTAAAAGGCGAAAAGAACATAAATGTCTGTCAAAAATCTGTCAATTTTTAGTAGTTTTATACTGTTCTTTGAGTTGTATAGATAAAAGTGTTATAAGCCTTTTAGAAGGTTTAACAACTGGTTAGCCCCTATAAAAAAAGCCCTCACATTGCTGTGAAGGCTTCTAATTTTCGCTCCTCTTCTTGGGCTCGAACCAAGGACCCTCTGATTAACAGTCAGATGCTCTAACCAACTGAGCTAAAGAGGAATTTCATATAGAAAAATAAAGACTATTGTCTCTAGCGATACCCAATACCAAAGTGTTTAAAACCCTTATGATACTTAGGCGGGTGCAAATATAAATTAATTTTTATCTGTGGCAAATACTTTTTTTGTTTTTTTTAACCTCCAAAGAAGTATCTATAGATATCATTTCCGTTGGCAAATAAAACCAAGGCAATTAACAAGAAAAAGCCAGCCATTTGGGCAAACTCCATAAATTTATCATTGGGCTTACGGCCACTAATCATTTCATATAATAAAAACATCACATGCCCACCGTCTAGCGCCGGGATCGGTAAAATATTCATAAATGCTAAAATAATAGATATAAGGGCTGTTGTTTGCCAAAAACTAGTCCAGTCCCAGGTGTCTGGAAACAGGCCGCCAATGGCTCCAAAACCACCAACTTGTGAGGCTCCTTTTTTAGTAAACACATACTTAAACTGTGTTACATAATCTTTCAAGACGTCCATACCATACCCAACACCTCCAGTGATACTCTCTCCTAGAGTGTACTCCTTGCGTATAGAGCTGCTGTAAGGCATTAGCCCTATTTGTCCTGTCTCATTTGGAGTTACTTTTAAAGTGAGCTGCGCTCCCTCACGAGATATTAAAAAAACATTTTCTTTTTGTCCGTTTTCTTTTACTAGTTTCTGAAATTCATGCCAAAATACAATGGGTGTACCGTTTACCGCCAAAATGGTATCATCTATTTTAAACCCTGCCGCGGCAGCTGGAAAGGTCTCGTCTCCAATCACGCCCATTACTGGCGCTACTCTTTGGGTGAAGGGTCTTAGCACATCGTTTTCAAACATTATAGTTCCAATGTCCTCGGGCATTTCTATGGTCTGCTCTTGGCCGTCTGTGTGCAATACTTTAATACTATTTACATCTCTTAAAAAGAGATACTTATTAATTGCCGTTACATTTTCAAAGGCCTCGCCGTTAAGGCTAAGAATTTGATCCCCATCTTCAAACCCATAGGCGTTAAAAGATTCATGCACAGCAAAACCATTTGGTAGCTGCTCATTGGTTGTGATGTCTTGCCCATAGAAATTTAAAATCCCCATGTAAATCACAAATCCAACAATAATATTTACCGTAACCCCACCAAGCATAATGATAAGTCGCTGCCATGCCGGCTTAGATCTAAACTCCCATGGCTGTGGCGGCAAGGCCATTTGTTCCTTGTCCATGCTCTCATCAATCATTCCAGATATCTTTACATATCCTCCTAGTGGCAGCCAACCTATACCATACACCGTATCTCCTATTTTTTTACTGAAAAGCGCAAACTTTACATCAAAAAACAAGAAAAATTTCTCTACCCTAGTTTTAAATAATTTTGCGGGTATAAAGTGCCCTAGTTCATGAAGAACGATCAAAAAAGATAGACTTAGTAATAATTGTATCGCTTTAACGAAAAATGGACTCATAGCTCAATAAAATAGATTGTTATTTTCTGGTTTATTTCTCTAAAACCAGACCAAAAAAAAGCAAAGCCCTTTGTAAAACATGCAGGCTTTCTCTTGGGCACAAAAGTAACTTATTATATAGTGCAAAAAAAATGTTGTTTTTAGACTTTTTGTAACACCAAAATAGCAGGGGTCTAAGCAGCTTAAATCATTTTTAGGTCGTATTTTTGTAGCCTATTATTTTAGAGTCTATGCTACACTTTTTTTCAAAATATAAGCTCCTTGCTATTGTTTTAACGGGTTTATCTGTGGTTATAATTTCTATTATTTACAGCGTACTTAAACCCTTAGAGGTACTACCGGTATACCAGCCCTCTTTAGTAAGCGCAGCATTGGTCGCCCAAGATATAAGACACCAAAAAAAATACCATACCATCTCAGATTTTAGCTTGACCAACCAAGAAGGTCAAACCATAACCCAAGACACCTATGATGGTAAAATGTATGTGGCAGATTTTTTCTTTACCACCTGCCAAACCATCTGCCCTGTAATGACCAGCAATATGCTAGAGCTGCAAGATAAACTTCAAGACAATCCAGGAGTGCTGCTGCTATCCCATACTGTAATGCCAGAGATTGATACGGTCTCCCAACTTAAAAAATACGCTACTCAAAAAAACATAAACCCCAAAAAATGGAACCTAGTTACGGGTAGTAAACAAGAGATTTACAATCTTGCTAGAAAACAATATCTGGTGGCCAAAGAAAACCCTGATGATCCTCTGGGGCTAGTGCACACAGAAAATTTTGTTTTAATAGATACCCAAAAAAGAAT
>Ga0302121_10000428_pt1 | contig 23177 bp, 24 predicted proteins | sample CB21_surface_MG_FD_203120 | JGI IMG/M metagenome (GOLD analysis project Ga0302121, IMG submission 203120) | Marine microbial communities from Western Arctic Ocean, Canada - CB21_surface | ecosystem: Environmental > Aquatic > Marine > Oceanic | place: Canada: Western Arctic Ocean | collected... | reverse complement strand
TAACATATTCCTGGTGTCGGCCTCTTCTACCTCATCACCGCGCAGGAGCACTTTAATTCTATCCGCCATCTGCGCAACAACTGCAAGATCATGGGTGATATAAATTGCAGCGGTGTCAAATTGTTCAACAATATCACGGATAGCTGCCAGAACTTCAATTTGAGTTGTCACGTCCAGCGCGGTTGTTGGTTCATCAAATATGATCAAATCTGGTCGGCACGACATCGCCATAGCGGTCATCGCACGCTGCAATTGCCCACCAGACACTTGGTGCGGATAGCGAAACCCAATGTTGTCTGGGTCTGGCAAACGCAGGCGACGGTACAGCTCAATTCCATCCAATTCGCTATCGGCCTTCAACTGCAACCCATGTTGAGTGGGCGCTTCGGTGTGTTGGTCCATCAATCGGTGAGCTGGATTAAAGCTAGCAGCAGCAGATTGCGCCACATATGCGATTCTTTTTCCAAGCATGCCGCGCTTTACTGCAGCCGAAGCTGTAACCAGATCAATCCCAGCAAACTCAACCAATCCGCCAGAGATCCGACAGCCATCTCGGGTAAACCCCATAGCGGCCAACCCAACTGTAGATTTACCAGCCCCAGATTCGCCAATCAACCCAAGTACTTCACCTTTTTTCAGATCAAGATCTATCCCGTTTACAATCGGGTTCCAGATTTCATCTGATTTGCCTTCAATCTTCAGACCACGTATTTTAAGAAGCTGTTGTGTCATGCCCTTATTCCTTCAACCCCGAAGATTTGTGCAGCATCCAGTCCACCACGAAATTCACCGCCACAGTCAGCAGGGCAATCGCCCCCGCCGCCAGTAAAGGTGCTGTGGCCACATTGGGAGCAAAGGCAGCAAAATTGATGAATTGTGATAAATCTTTGACCATGGTGCCCCAGTCAGCCAGCGGTGGCTGGATGCCCACACCAAGAAAGGACAATGACGCAATTGTTAGGAACACAAAGCAAAAGCGCAGACCAAATTCAGCCAAAAGCGGGGCCAGAGCATTAGGTAGGATCTCTTTGAAGATCAGATACCCCATGCCCTCACCGCGTAATTTTGCAGCCTCAATATAATCCATCACCACAATATTTTGACCCACAGCCCGAGACAGGCGATATACCCGGGTGCTGTCAATCATCGCTATGATCAAAATCATAAATATGGTGCGGTCAATGCCAAGCTGATTGGACCAAACGCTGGCAATGGTCATCAACAACAACGCAAAGATCAAGGCAGGAATTGCCATCAAAACATCCACAGCACGCGACAACAGCTGATCCATCCATCCACCCACAATCGAGGCTAAAAAACCCAGTGACCCACCCACGAAAAAAGCTAGGCATGTGGTCGCAAAGGCAATGCCCACGGTATTCTGGGCGCCATAAATCAGGCGGCTATAAATATCACGGCCAATTTGGTCAGTACCCAGAGGAAACTCAGGGTTACCACCCAAAAGAGGGTTGCCACCCGGAACAATATTAGAACCGGCCAAAATCTCCTCCTGACCGTAGGGCGCAATCGCCCCAGCAAAAATTGAAACAACCGCATAGATAATAATGACCAACACACCAAAAGCAGCAGTCAGCGGCATGGAGCCAAACAGCTTGCGTGTGCCCGCTGTACCCACATAGCGTCCAAGAAGGCGAAACAGGTAGGCCACAATCGCAAAGCCAACAAACCCTTGCAAAGCCCAGCGGAAAAAAATCACCCCAGCTGCTGGCACACCGTTTTTGTCAGTGGGTTGCAAATAATAGATTATAGCACCCACCAAAACTACGCCGCCAAAGACATAACCAAAAGCAATTACAAATGGCATATCACGGTAAAACGGCTTGTTTCCCGTAAGCTGTTGGCCGGCGAACCGAAACATCCAAGCGACAGCACCCGTCGTGGTTAGGATCAATATCAGGTAAATCCACCAGCTCATTTTGGGTGCCTCAGTCTTGGGTTGGAGAGAATAGAGAGAATATCCGCCATGAGATTTAGCAAAATATAAGCTGCCGCAAAAATCAAACAACAGGCTTGCACCACAGGAATGTCTCGGATTTTTACGCTATCAACAAATAACTGACCAATGCCAGGATATACAAAAACCACCTCAACCACGACCACCCCAGTAATTAGGTAGGCCAGATTAAGTGCGATCACATTTATAATCGGCGCTAGGGCATTGGGAAGCGCATGGCGCACAATCACCCGCATCGGGCTAATGCCTTTAAGCCGCGCCATTTCAATGTAGGGGCTGGCCAAAAGGTTGATAATCGCCGCCCGGGTCATCCGCATCATATGCGCGGTCACCACCAGCGTAAGCGTTAACGCTGGCAACATGGTCCGGTTTAACTTTTCGCCCAAAGCCATGCCCTCATAAACATTCGACAGAGATGGAAACACCGGGTTTAACACAGCAAGCAGGAGGATCAGGATATAGGCGAGGAAAAATTCAGGGCTGGAAATTGACGACAACGTGGCAATGTTGACAGTTCGGTCAAACAGAGAATTACGATACAAAGCTGCCAAAATACCTAAGGTGATAGAAATTGGTACCGCTATCATAGCTGTCACACCGGCCAAAAACATCGTGGCACGAAAGCGCGGGGCAATTTGCTCGGCCACGCCCACTAATAAAACTTGATCGCCCCCCATACCAGAGGCGAAATTCATTTGCGCAAAGCTGATACCAAGGTTGCCAGTCAAAATGTTCCCGAGCCAACCAAAATAACGCAAGAAATAATTTTGGTCCAAGCCCAGATCAACCCGAATCTGTGTCACCGCCTCATCGGTCGCACCTTGACCCAAAATGGCCTGAGCAAAGTCACCAGGTAAAGCGTTCACTGCTACAAAAATAACCATCGAAACTATCAGCAGCGTCACTAACCCCAGCGCTAACCGTTGAAGAATGATCTGAAAGATAGGCCCCACCAGACATCCCCTTGTTTTAAATTAGTGTGCAAGAGAAGTTAACTGCTGTCAGGCTTATGTAAAGCCTTTAATCCAGCTTTTTGGCTATGCACGCAAGGCATCCATGATTTTCACCAATTCCACGCTAATAGGAGTTTCTGAAAGTGCGTGGCCAGCCTTTGCTACCATTTGCAGCCGGACTTTTGGCCAAGCCTGCGCCACACGCCAAGCCGTTTGTGGTGGGCATATCATATCATAGCGACCCTGCACAATATGGCCAGAAATATCAGAAATCTTGGAGATATTATCTAAAATGGCCTGATCAGGACCCAAAAACAACTTGTTGGAAAAGTAATGGTTCTCCAGCCGGGCGAAAGCGCGGGCATATTGAGACGGCGCATCTCCCGACATACCGTTTGATTCAATAGAAGCCAAAGCATTTTCCCAGCCCGCCCAAGCACGAGCGTAGCGAGCTTCAAGCATCACATCACCGCTGAACAGCCTCTTGGAATAGGCCGCAATCAGATCGCCGTGTTCGTCAGCAGGGATTAAATTCGAGAATCGCTGCCAAGCCTCTGGCCAAAACTGCCCCGCGCCACCGCCATAAAACCAATCCAACTCAGCCTGTGTTCCCAAAAAGACCCCCCGCAAGATCAAATGGCGTACGGCGTGGGTATGTGACTGTGCATAAATCAACGCCAGGGTTGCGCCCCAGCTCCCGCCAAAAACCATCCAACGATCAATATCAAGAGCCGACCGAATTTGTTCTATATCCGCCACTAAATGCCAGGTGGAGTTGTGCATAACCTCCGCATGAGGACGAGAACGACCACAACCACGCTGATCAAACAAAATAATTCGATAATGACTTGGATCAAAATATCGACGCATTGCTGGGCTACAGCCGCCGCCCGGGCCACCATGTAAAACTACGACCGGCACCCCATCCGGCTTGCCGCATTGCTCAACATAAACGTAATGTCCATCACCAACATCTAATGTTCGCTGATCAAAAGGCTCAATCGGCGGATAGATAAATTGTACTGTGCGTTTTTGACCTACGACTTTGTCCATAGCTGCCCTATATGTATCAGAGTAGAGTGCCGCTCTGCCTTTTAAGTTAAATCCATATGGAGATCGGAATGCAAGGCAACCAATCGACAGTCGACCCAGCAGAAGTTGCAAAGTTTGAAGCGATGGCGATGGAATGGTGGGATCTTGAAGGTAAATTTAAACCCCTACATATGCTCAACCCCTGCCGCTTAGATTATATAACCCAGCAGATTGCTACCGAATTTAGTTGCGATCTTAAAGGTGACTTACCGTTCAAAAGGCTGCGCATCTTGGACATTGGCTGTGGAGGCGGTCTATTGTGCGAACCCATGGCACGACTTGGCGCAACAGTTGTGGGCGCCGATGCTGCAGCTAGAAATATCCCTGTGGCACAATTACATGCACAAACGTCTGGTCTTGAAATTGATTATCGCCATATCACCGCAGAAGCCCTGGCAGAGGCTGACGAACAATTCGATATAGTTTTGAATATGGAAGTTATCGAGCATGTAGCAAGCCCCAAGGCTTACCTTTTGGCCTGCCAGAAATTACTGCGCCCCGGTGGGCTACACATTTGCTCAACCCTTAATCGTAACCCAAAGAGCTTTCTATTTGCCATTATTGGTGCTGAATGGGTGATGCGTTGGTTGCCAAAGGGCACTCATGATTGGAATAAATTTATAACCCCAGATGAGTTATTTACCATGATATCTGCGGCAGGACTAAACCCAGTTGATCGCAAGGGCTTTGTATTCGACAAACTAAGATGGAGCTGGTCGCTCTCAACGCATGACCTTAGCGTAAATTACGTAACTGCAAGCATCAAACCCGCTTAAGGCGCTTTAGCCAAATTTGTACGCAGCTCTCGTAATATCGGCAAAATACTTTTAAGGTTTTCTGAGCCTGCGGCGCCAGTTGCTTTTGCCAAAATTGGACCAATTTGCGCGAAGGCATGGTCACGGGCTGATCTACCAGCCGGACTGATCACAACTTGCTTGCGCCGCGCATCATCCCAATCTGGCCGGATGTGTACATAGCCAGACCACTCAAGTTTAGTCAGCGTATTAGTCATGGCGCCACGGGTTAAGTTAAATGATTTTGCCAAATCAGCTGGTGTTCGCTCCACACCAACATGAGCTAGGTGATTAAGTACAGAAAAGTGCGACAGCTCCATACCCTTTGGTAACCCCTTAGAAATCCTACTGCGGAGCAATTGATCGAGCGCCAATATCTCAGAAAATACGCTTACGGAAAGAGTTTCAATCGGATTTGTCATGACTGGGATAATATCTCATCTCAAAGGGCCGGTCGTGATGCAAGGATGCCATACGCACCCGCGCTTTGTCCACGTCACTTAGATCAAGTTTAGCAAAATACAATCCCGGTACTTGCCCAGCGTCCAAAATTACCTGGCCCCATGGATCCACAATCAAACTGTGGCCATAGGTTTTACGTCCAGAACCTGGGTGCTCCCCAGTTTGTGCCGCGGCAATCACAAAGCACCCCGTTTCGATAGCACGGGCCCGCAGTAAGACATGCCAATGCGACTCTCCCGTGGTTTGCGCAAAGGCAGACGGAACAACCAAAATTCTAGCTCCAGCCTGCGCCAAAGCGCGATAAAGCATTGAAAAACGTAGGTCATAGCAAATACTCAACCCCATCCACCCCCAAGTGGTTTGCGCCAAAACAGCAGAACTTCCCGGCCTATAGCTCCTCGACTCGCGATACTGCTCTGTGGCGGAAATACTGATATCAAACATGTGTATTTTGTCATATTGCGCAACCACCACCCCAGATGCATCAATCAGAATAGATCTGTTCGCATAGCGGCCATCTACATCATGCGTTTTCAGGGTAATCGAGCCCAGCGCCACCCAAAGGCCCGTCTCGCGAGCCCTTTCACAAACAGCATCAATAAACCGGTTGTTATCGAAATGTTCCAAAACTTGGGTCTGATGTGCCCGATCAAGCGACACACAATTAGCAACTTCTGGCAGAAACAGAATATCTTGGTCAGCAGATTGATCAATTAACGTCAGAATTAACTTTAGGTTTTCTGCCGGTTGGTCGCTCGACGTTATCTGTCCAACAGCTACTCTCAATTCGCCAACATAGCCCCTAACTTGCCAGAACGCTCCAACGCGTACAGCTCATCACAGCCCCCAATGTGCTTATCGTTGATAAAAATCTGTGGCACCGTACGCTCACCATTAGCCCGCGCCAACATTTCTGAACGCCGTCCCGGATCACGCGAAATATCAATCTCTTGAAAAGTAGTGCTTTTGCTGGTGAGTAACCGTTTCGCCGCATGACAATACCCACAATAGGGAGAAGTATATAATTCAACAATTGACATGCGCTTATGCTCCCTAAATCCTTTGTTAGTTTATGTCTCTTTTACCGCGCAGGCTAGTGTTAAGATGAGCAAAGCACTAGCCCCCACCAGCCTTCAAACATGGGTAGCTTCAGAAAATGTCTCGCCAGAGGTGAAAGCATCACCATAATTGCCATCGCCCAACTTTTGTCTATGTCATATATTTATCCAACACATATGTGGACTACAGCTTTGAATACGGTGCGCTGTCCACCAAAAAACCTGGGCAAAAGCTTGGGGCTAATTTCACTAGCGCTAGCATCCAGAGCATTGACGTAGATAAATCAATCTCAACAACGCTTGCAATATAGACGGCTCCCTTTTACCCAAGCCCAATGAAACCGCCCGAGCTTTTCAACATCAAAGTCCGATCCGCCAAACGCGCCCGCACGACTGTGGAGGGCATGTTTTTGCAGGAATTGGCCCGGGATGAAATCTTAGAGAGGCTGGGCGCTGTTAACAGATCTTTTAGTGCGGTCGCGATTGTGACTGGCCATCCAAAGATTTGGGCTACAGCTTTGCCCGATGCAACCATTATACCTGATGACGATGTGCTGGATTTGGAGCCAGCGTCCTATGATCTGGTGATCCATGCCATAGCACTGCACCATTGCAATGATCCCGTTGGCCAAGTTGTGCAATGCCGCCGTGGCTTACGACCAGACGGGCTTTTCCTGTCCAGCTGCTTTGGGGGGCAAACTTTGGCCGAGTTGCGCGCAGCCTTGTCTGTGGCAGAAACTGATCTGCGCGGAGGATTGTCTCCAAGGGTGTCACCGATGGCTGCGATTCGCGAACTTGGGGCAATTTTACAGCGCGCTGGTCTAGCATTACCTGTTGCCGATTCCCTAAAAATTCCTACCTCATACCGTGATATATTCCACCTGATGCGAGATCTCCGGGCCATGGGGGAGACCAATATCATGACTGCGCGCGCCACACGCCTTACCCCCAGGACGCTTTTCGAGCGCGCACAAAAAATCTATTGCACAGAATATTCCAACTCTGAAGGCCGGTTGACCTGCACTTTTGAATTGGTGTTCTTATCTGGATGGGCGCCTGATGCCAGTCATCCAAAACCTCTAAAGCCCGGATCGGTGAGTAAAACACTACAGCAAGCCCTAGATGAGGTAAAAAATTCGTCCAGCGATTGACGGAACGGCCTATCCAGTTATTTGGATAAGGGAAGCATCGAGGAATTAGCAGTGACAGATTATCAACCAACGTATTTGCCCCTTACTACAACCCCCGCTGAACATCCAAAGGTTAAGTCTCCTAAGATTGGAGTTTTGCTATCCAACCTAGGCACGCCAGACAATTATGATTATTGGTCCATGCGGCGCTATTTGGGGGAGTTTTTATCAGATCGCCGGGTCATAGATTACAGCCCTTGGCTTTGGCAGCCATTGCTGCAGCTGGTTATTTTAACCAAACGCCCATTTTCATCTGGCGCAGCATATAAATCAATCTGGAACAATGAGGCCAACGAAAGCCCCTTGGCAACAATCACTAAAGCGCAAACCAAAGCGGTCCGGGCCGAAGTTATCAACCGTCATGGCGGCGAGGTGATGGTTGAATATTGCATGCGCTACGGTAACCCATCCATAAAATCCGTTGTTCAAAAAATGGTTGATGCAGGGTGTCAAAAAATCTTATTTTTTCCACTCTATCCACAATATGCAGGTGCCACCTCTGCCACCGCAAATGATGAATTTTTCCACTGCTTAATGAAGCAAACTTGGCAACCAACGGCGCGGACCGTCAGCCCCTATTTTGATCGCCCTGACTATATTAACGCCTTGGCGGCCTCAATTGAGAAAGCCTATGCAAAAGCAAAAGTTCGGCCAGACGTCTTGGTGTGTTCATATCATGGGGTCCCAAAACGCTACCTAATGCAGGGCGATCCTTATCATTGCCAATGCCAAAAAACCACGCGCCTGCTCAAAGAGCGGTTGGGCTGGAACGACACACAAATTGTCACCACCTTTCAATCTAAATTCGGACCAGAACAATGGTTGCAACCCTATACTGTTGAGGAAGTGGCTCGTATGGCGGAAAAAGGACAAAAGAACATTGCAGTCTGCGCCCCTGCATTTTCTGCAGATTGCATTGAAACGTTGGAAGAGATTAACGAAGAGATCAAGGAAAGCTTTGAGCATGCAGGTGGGGAGCACTTCAACTATATTCCATGCCTTAATGATAGTGAAAATCATATCACAGCTTTATGCAACGTAGTTTCAGAAAACTTGCAGGGTTGGGTGTAATCGATGAATTGAGAAAACTTTATCAATAAGTACCTACCCTATAAACGGTAGGTACTTCTGATTTCTTAAAAGCAATTTAGGTGGTTCAGAGGCCAATTAATCCAATAGTGATAATTAATAGTGGAATGAACCAACCTTTAGACGGGCCGGATACCTCCTCTATTGTAGAGGCTACAACTTTTGCATCCATTAAGGGCTTACTAATACCGTCAGCAAATACTGTTGTTGCAGATACTGCTAAAACTGCTGCCAAAACTATATTTTTCATATTACTCTCCAAAGCATCGATTTTTCTTTTTATTTAATAGCCAAATTATTAAAATACAAAATACCACTCTTCAAATTATTAAAACCTGGGTGCCAAGTTTCGTCAAATTAAATAATTCTGCAATTTGCTCATTATAGAGCCCAATGCATCCATTAGAAGATTTTCGGCCAATTTTGCGAGTATCATGTGTTCCGTGGATACGGTAGTATGTCCAAGATAGATAGAGCGCGTGAGATCCCAGCGGATTGTCGGGACCAGGGCCAATGAATTCAGGCCATTCTGGATTGCGTACGAGCATCTCGGGAGTTGGTCTCCATGAAGGGCCTACCACTTTTCGAACTACCTCAGTCCGACCTTTTCGTGTCAAATCATCAGTAATAGGAACAGAAGTCGGATATAATTTGTAGATTAATTCATCTTCTGTCCAGAAATGTATTGTACGGGAACTAATATCAGACAGAATTGCCCCATTTTTTAAGGTCTTAAAATAAGGGCGCCAATCCAACATTCGAAAACTGCTGATATTGCGCCGAGACACTCCAGTAACTACGTTCTCTTGCTCAAGATCACTTGAGGGCTCTACGTTTTGCGCAAGTGCAATAGTGCCAGTCAATGATGTCACTCCAGCCAAAAATACGCGCCTCGGAATCGGTAGGCTAGGTTCACTCATGACTTCACTCCAGATATGATAGTACTCTGTTAAGCAAGAAACGCCCCTGATACAAACCAAAGAAGTGTTATTTAACCATTTTTTCCCAATATTGGGTTTGATTGGGGGCACATTCGGTCTATTACATTTCGAACAAAAAGGGGTTTAGCATGGGTTTTCGCATACTAGTGGCAGTTACTTTACTAATTCTAGTAGGATGTACTCAAAACACAGAAGCTAATTTGGGTCCAAACGGCCTTCCATATCAGCGTACGTATCTTATTACAGAGTCAGACATCAGCCGGATCCAATTTAATATGTTGGACGGCATAAATAGTATCCGCATCGCGCGGAGCCTTAAAGCCCTAGTACTCAACCCTCAACTCAACGCTGCAGCAGCTACACACTCACGCGATATGTCAATGCAAAACCGGGCTTGGCATTTTGGATCAGACGGGTCCTCACCCCCCGAGCGCCTTCTACGAGTTGGCTATGATGGTGATCTGTTGGGTGAGAATATTTCTGAAACCTTTGAATCTGAGCTGGAAACACTAGCTGCATGGATGGAAAACCCTGCGACCCGAGAGATTGTCCTTACCGGTTCGGCTGAAGAAATGGGATTTAGCTGGTTTCAAGAAGATAGCGGCAAAATTTGGTGGACCTTGGTCATAGGCTCTAGAAAACCGGATTAAGGAAATATCCTAATAGTTGTTCCAATGTCAACCATCGCATAGATTTCCTCAATATCTCGATTGCTTACTGCGATACATCCCCAGGTCCAGTCCTTAAACATAAATTGAAATATCCGAGGGGTCCCATGAATGAATATGTCCCCGCCAGGGTCTTTGCCATTTGCTGCCGCACGATCGGCGGCATTTGGGTAAGAAATTCCTACTGAAAGGTAATACCGGCTATTTGGGTTTTTGCGGTTAATATAGTACTGTCCCTCTGGGGTTTTCCCATCGCCCTGAAACTGCTTGTGGCCAATAGGCGCAAAACCAAGCCTAAACTTATACTCTTTGATAATCGTGTTTTCATTCAGCAGCACCATCCGATGCTCTGCTTTAAACACCTGAATCTGAGTAGCCTTTGGCAGCGACCGTCGGTCAAAAGATGAACAGGACCCAAGCGTCAGCGCGAAGCAAATCATCGTAATATATTTAAATAACCCCATCGTACTTACCCCACATCATCTAAAGGCATCTCTATCTTAACTTGGTCAAAAAGCAACTCAGCCCTCGGCGTTCATCCGCGCCTCAATTGTACTGCGGCAGCTATCTATTTTTGGCCAACCTTAACGGCTATAATAAAATTGCGAAAGTGCTGAAATTCATGCGCTTTATGTATAAAAATCATAACACTTTAGGCCCTGTGGAAGTGGGCAACAATCTCGATGTGGGGCGACCAACGGAATTGGTCAACCACCTCCACCCATTTTAACACATATCCACCGATGCATAAAATATTAGCATCACGAGCAAAGCTGACTGGGTTGCACGACACCATTGCGATATCAGGCACACTGCTTTGCGCCAATTGCTGAACCTGTTTTTCAGCCCCAGCTCGCGGAGGGTCAACAATTGCGGCATTGAATTTTATCAAATCGGTATGATCAACTGGGTTGTGATATAAGTCACGGGCAGAGGTGGTCACGCTCTTAATTCCCTGAGTATGGCGCACACCATGGGCAAGCGCATCCAATAGGCCTTTGTCATTTTCCACACAATGCAACGTCGCAACCCCTGCCAAAGGAAGGCTAAGTGTGCCCACTCCCGAGAACAAATCAATCACTTTATCTGCCCCAGCCAAAGCTAGGCCGACAGCGTCTTGCAGTGTTTTTTCACCCTGCGGAGTAGCTTGCGTAAATGCACGCGGCGGCGTGGAAACCGTAACCTTGCCAAAGGTCAACTGTGGTGCTTGATGTTGACAAATTGTTTCATCACTAATCGAAAGACGCGCTATTCCATTTGATCCAGCCCATTGCGCGAATAGCCCAAGATCCGTTTCTAATTGATGCTCCATGCCCTCAACTGAGACGTCAATTCCGGTATCCGTCGACAACACCCAAAAACCAAGCTGCCCCTTACGGGAACCAAATTGCACAGTGAATGTCTGAAGGGCTGGAATAATCGCCAAAATTTCTGGTGCCAAAACCTTGCAGGGCTCAATGGCTTGAATGATGTTGCTAGCCTTACCAAAAAACCCGACCGTCGCACCCTTTTTTGTGCGCCTACCGCTAAGTTTTGCACGCCTACGGCTATTTTCTGGTGAGGTGTGGATGGCTTGAATTTCAACCTTTACGTCCTGGGCCGCCAATGCGCGGACCACCACAGCTTGCTTCCAATCTGCTACAAAATCAGGGTGGGCATGATGTAGCGAGCAGCCACCGCAGCGCTTGAAAGCGTCACAGCTTGCCGCGATACGGTGCTCAGAGGGCTGAGTGATACGAACGTTTTCTAATCGGTCTCCAACCAGCTCTCCAGAAACCACCTCTCCAGGTAGCGCACGGTCCACGAAGATTGGCCCTGCGGCCAAACCATCGCCCAGGTGTCCCAAGCGCCCAATAGTGATTTCCATTAGTGTTTTTCCATTGCCAAAAAGCCGCCAGACTGATGCTTCCAAAATTCAGCATAAGCCCCTTCCGCCGCCAATAAGCTGGCATGCGTTCCTTCTTCTACAATATGCCCTTTATCAAGAACAACAATACGATCCATGCGTGCAATCGTGGAAAGTCGGTGTGCGATAGCTATTACTGTCTTACCAGCCATCACTTTATAAAGTGTTTCTAGAATTTCAGCCTCCACAGCACTGTCGAGTGCTGATGTTGCCTCATCCAATACCAAAATTGGCGCATCCTTCAAAATCACTCGTGCCAAAGACACCCGTTGGCGTTGGCCACCAGAAAGCTTCACCCCACGCTCACCAACTTGCGCGTCATATCCAATGCGTCCTTCTGGATCTTGTAAGGTCAGGATGAAATCATGTGCTTCAGCCTTCTTCGCCGCTTCAATCATTTCAGATTCAGAGGCATTAGACCTACCATATAAAATATTATCCCGCACAGAGCGATGCAAAAGCGAACTGTCTTGCTGGACCACACCAATCTGCGCGCGTAGGCTGTCTTGGGTAACTTGCGAAATATCTTGACCATCAAAGTGAATTTGGCCCGATTCAATATCATAAAATCGCAACAACAGCTTTATAAGTGTCGACTTGCCCGCACCACTTGCCCCAACAAGCCCAACACTTTGCCCAGGCTTGATCTCAAGCGAAATCCCTTCGAGCCCACCAAAGTCTCTTCCATAACGATGGGTTAGGTTTGAAACCACAATTTTTCCCGCCCCCATCTGTAAGGGCTGCGCATCAAATACATCCACAAGCTCAATAGGGAATGAAATTGTTTCCATCCCCTCACGGATTACACCCAATTGACGAAAAACTGTTGTTAACGCCCACATAATCCAACCAGACATGCCATTCATACGGGTGGTAAGAGCAGCGCCTGCCACAATTACTCCAACACTGGCGCTGCCAACAGTCCAGAGATAAATTCCCCAGCCCACCACACTTACAACCAATAATCCGTTAAGTATCACAAGCCCAATATCCATAAGCGTATAAAGTCGCATTTCATACTGGAATGTGCTGCGAGCCCTTTCAATAGCCTCAACCCCGTAATTCAACTCCTGATTATCTTGCGAAAACATCTTCACCGAATGAATGTTTGTGTAACTATCTACCACCCGCCCAGTAACGGCACTGCGCGCATCAGAAGAAGCTGTCGATGCTGGTCCAACCCGTCGCACAGTCCAAAAAACTAGCGCCCCATAAAGCCCTGCCCAAATAAGCATGGGAATGGCCAGCCGTGGATCGGCCTCCGCCAATAGAAAAATAGCGCCGATCAGGTAAGCAATCGAAAATGTGACCGCATCAAAAGCCTGAAATACAACCTCACCAGTCGCGGGCGGAGTTTGCATAATCCTGTTGGCAATACGACCCGCAAAGTCATTCTCAAACCAGCTGACCGATTGTGATAAAACGTGCTTATGTGCCCGGTAGCGCACCAAAGTACCAACATTGGGCAACATTGCGTTATTTTGTAGCAATGTATCAATAGCTTGAATAAGTGGCCGAAGTGTCAAAATGGATACGGCTACTAAAATAAGCTCCACTTTATGTGCCGCCCAAAATACAGTGGGTGTTGTATCGGACAATAGGGTAACTAGCCGACCTAGATACCAAATCAACCCAATCTCAATGGCAGCCACGACGGCTGAAAAACATCCCAAAAACCAAAATATTTTTTTGAATGGAAAAAGGTAATCACGCAAAAATGGCCTAAGCTGTCTTGGCGGCGTGTTGCTAATGGGGTAGGCTTGATAGGGATCAACTAATTTTTCAAAAAATCTAAACATGGCCACTTTCAATACATACGGACAGGTTTTGAAAAAATACAAAGCCCATCCTATTCCTGCTGCAGACGCATCAGTGCAATCAATTCAGCCCTTTCAAGCTGCATATGAGAATTAACCCAGGCTGCTTGCGCCTGCTTCAATGCCGCCCCAAGCGCCGGGCCCTCAAATAGGTCCTTGAGGTCTTCGGCCCTCACTGGAAATTTGGCCTGGGCCCCTGCTGTAACTGCATGCCGGTCCTCTGGCGTTGGAGTTTTCTCCAACCAAACACAACGAAGCAACCAAGACGACCAACCATGGTCAACACCCAGTGCAAACCCATGCCCCAAGGCCAAGTCAGTATTCTGCCCATGATAACGCAACTGTTGCACATGTTTTGCCACAGAATTACTAAGCCGCAATTGTGGTTGTAAGTTTTCGCCGCCCAGAAGGGCTAACCGCCTCAGGGCATCAGGTGTCGCATCATGTTCCAACTCACCTAAAAACGCCATTCCTCTAGCCGTAGCCCCAGGCATAATGCGCATAAGAATACCCGTGGCCTCCATCGCTGCCAAAGCTGGCGCTGGGTGTACTGCTGCCAAAAGCTTTAAAAGCTCGGCGCCAATACGTTCTTTTGAGATACCATCAAGCCCAGGTTGCAACTCTGCGCAGGCTGCAAGGTCATCAGGGTCTATGCCCATTTTAGGATCCCCGTACCAAGCCCAAAGCCTAAAAAACCGCAAAATCCGCAAATAATCTTCCGCGATGCGGCTACTAGCAACGCCTATAAACTTAAGCTTCTGACTTTTGGCATCTTCCAATCCACCAAGAGGATCTATCAGATTGCCCATAGCATCAGCGTAGAGCGCATTCATTGTGAAATCACGGCGAGCCGCATCCACCTCGACAGATGTCCCAAATGACACTGTTGCATGTCTGCCATCAGTACCAACATCCTGACGAAAGGTAGTGATTTCGTATCCGTTTTTACCCAGCTGGAAGGTCAAGGTGCCGTGTTCCTCTCCCGTTGGGACCACACGGATCCCCAGCGCCTCTGCAATTTTACGCATCTGAAGTGGCGTGGCATCAGTGGCCAGATCAATATCCGTGGCATCTGCCACCATCACAGCATTTCGAACACAACCACCAACGTAGAGCAGCTTAAAACCAGCATTAGCAAAACCCGTAAATATCGGTGCTAAAATGGTTTGATCCAACGTGCCTGTATTGATCCTCATAATGCACTCATCTGTTCTGCAAAGCCACGAAGAATGCGGGCCGTCGCCCCCCAAATATAATAGGGGCCGTATGGCACGCTATAATATGCGCGGTTTTGCCCATTCCATATTCGCGTTTGAACCTGAAAGTTCCGCAATTGTAAAACGTGACAAAGGGGAACTTCAAAAATCTCAGAGACCTCGCCCAGAGCTGCAACTATCTGCCAAGGCTGCGAAACCCAGCCAATCGTCGGGGTCACTTTAAAACCAGTGACAGTGTCATGCACAGGCAAATGCCCCAAAACATGAACAAGCTTCGGGTTCAAACCAGTTTCCTCATGCGCCTCACGCAACGCTGTAGCTGCAATATTCACATCTTCTACATCTCTTTTACCGCCTGGAAAAGCAATTTGGCCTGGATGAACGGCAAGATGAGCGGCGCGTTTGGTCAGGACAAGATGCATTCCACTTGGCCGCTCAATTAATGGAACCAAAACTCCAGCTTCCCGCATTGGGACAACACGACCTACTAGCCCTGGGTTCAGATCAAAATCTGAGGAGGCTGCTGCAGGGCGGTCCAGCGCACGCAGGATATTAGCTTGTAGCTGGATCATTTTTTTCAGAAAGTTTGGCCTCAAACCCCAATGTCTCAGGGTCAAGGATGTAATGCGCACCACAAAACTGACAATCAGCAGTAACCTGATTATCATCAGTGGTCATGTGACCAATATCTTTAGCTGAATAAATCGATAAGCTTTGTCGCACACGATCGTCAGAACAAGTGCACCCAAAGGTGACAAGTTGAATGTCATAAATCCGCGGCTGTTCTTCATGAAATAGGCGTAACAATAATTGCGTCGGCTCAATCGATGGACCTACAAGCTCAAGCTGATCTACCGTATCAAGCAAGATATTAACTCGGTTCCAGTTTTCGTTTGCATCACCATCCAACAAATCAGCTGCACTCAACAAACCACCTTCTCCCCTGGCTTCTTCAGACGTTACATGTGCACCAGCTGATGGCAAATGTTGCAACATAATACCGCCCGCACGCCAACCATTGCTGCCGTCTGCTTCCTGTGAGTATCCAAAGGCCAATGAAAACCGGGTGGGGATCTGTTCCGATTGCGCAAAATAAGCCTCAGCACAGGACGAAAGCGAGGCGCCGGCGATGGGCGTGATTCCTTGATATGGCGTTGTATCTTGGCCCTGGTCAATCAAAATTGCAAAATAGCCACTGCCTACCTGTGAAAATCCATCAGCATTGAGATCGATTAAATCTGCATCATAGCTTGCATACGCACGGATCCGGGCGGGTTCTCCATCATCCGTTGATCCATAGTAATCGGTTGCGATCAAGCGAACCGGCCCACTACCGCGCACCTGTAGCGACAGCTTCCATCGTAGCTTCATGGTTTGACCGATCAATGCCGTCAATAAAGCCATCTCCGCCACGAGCGCTTCTACGACAGGCGGGTACTCATGCTGTGCAAGCACTTGATCTAGAACCCCATCCAGGCGCGCCACACGGCCACGGATACCTGATGCATCTAATTGAAACGGCAAAACCGTATCATCCCAACTAATTTTTGCAGAACGTGTCATAATTTCTTTCCATAGATTGGCCTTGCCATAACTTGTACATATAAGCAGGTCCAGACAGACGCCAACCCTTGGAGATCAGATTGAAACGTTTTGGTACCACACCAGACCCCAAACGCAACTATACAGCCCGCCCTGGTGTCTATGCAATTTTGCCCTATTTAAATGGCATTCTAACAACGTTCCAAGCTGGGATACATAATGAATATCAATTGCCTGGGGGTGGCATAGATCCTGGTGAACAGCCACTACAGGCCCTTTATCGTGAGGTTTTTGAGGAAACTGGCTGGCATATCACACAACCACGCATGTTTTTTCGCTTCAAGCGTTTTGTGTTTATGCCTGATTATGATCTTTGGGCTGAGAAAATATGTACAATCTACAGCGCAAAGCCGGTTGGGCGGTATTTAATACCACCTGAGCCAGAACATCGCCCTGTTATTTTGCAAACCTCTGAGGCAATAAACTGCCTCGCTGTTTGCGGTGATCGCCACGCAGTATCACAATTTTTTAAGCTTAGGCCAGGGCCCAAAAAACGCTCGTGGACAGACTAAATAATCAGGTCCACCATAGCTTCATCCCCAGTGATATCACGAATCGACATTCCAGCATTTTCCAAACGCTCCAAAAGGCTGACAAAGTTTTCGGGCGATGAGGTTTCTACCCCGAGCAGGACAGTCCCAAAATTTCGTGCTGACTTTTTAAGATACTCGAACCGTGAGATGTCATCATCTGGTCCCAAAAGACCCAAAAAGTCTTTCAACGCACCGGGTCTTTGCGGCATGCGGAGAATAAAATACTTCTTAACACCTGCGAAGCGCTGGGCACGTTCTTTAACTTCTGGCAAACGCTCAAAATCGAAGTTCCCACCAGATGACACACAAACAACCGTTTTACCTTTTATATTTTCTTTCAAATCTTTTAGCGCGTCCAGCGCCAGAGCCCCCGCAGGCTCTAGTACCACGCCTTCAACGTTGAGCATTTCCAATATCGTCGTACAAATACGGTCCTCAGGAATCGCTAGGACGTGGTCGGCGTCAATACCTTTAAGAGCTGCAAATGTATGCTTGCCAATACACGCGACCGCTGCACCATCTACAAATGTATCAACATTTTTAATCGTTGTAGGCTTGCCAGCTAGTACCGCTGCCGCAAGACTTTTTCCTCCTGTCGGCTCAACATAAAATATTTCTGTGTCAGGGGACCGCTCCATCAAAAGACGGCGTGCAGAGGAAGAAAGGCCGCCCCCACCCACAGGTACAACCAAAATATCCGGCGCGCCCTCAAGCTGCTCGAGCATCTCGTGGATCACCGTAGCCTGGCCCTCGATCACATCCTGATCATCGAAGGGCGATAAAAAATGCCCTCCCACTTCAGCACAATAGGTTTGACTGGCGCGCAGGGTGTCATCAAAATAGTCGCCAATTAAGCGCACCTCGACCCACCCCCCACCAAACAACTTTGTTTTGCTTATCTTTTGCTGTGGAGTGGTCACAGGCATGAATATCACACCATTTTTGCGCATGTGTTTACAAACAAAAGCTACGCCTTGTGCATGGTTGCCAGCACTCGCGCAAACAAATACCTGCTTATCCGCCTGCTTGCTCATCGCGTTATAGGCACCGCGTAGCTTATAGGAGCGCACCGGAGAAAGATCTTCACGCTTGAGCCAAATATCAGCGCCATACGCAATCGACAAATAGTCATTGCGTTGTAGTGGTGTTGCGGGAAACAATTTCCGCATACGAAGGGTAGCCTCAGCGGCTTGGGTACTAAAGTTTGTCATAACCGTGACTAGTGACTCAAACTACCAAAATGCGCAAGTTCTAGGTCAGAACCTCTTTTTCGGTCGATAAGTCATAAGGGCTGGTTGGGCTCTTCAAAATTTAGGTTCGCCAACTTGCCGCGCAACCAAAAACCATATACCTCCGCGCGGATCGTACTTCGGCACATTTGAATTGGAAAACGCATGTCAGCCCCTAAGAAAGTTGTTCTGGCCTATTCAGGCGGATTAGACACTTCAATCATTCTCAAATGGTTGCAAATCGAATATGGTTGTGAAGTTGTAACTTTTACGGCTGATCTGGGTCAGGATGAAGAGCTTGAGCCAGCACGAGCTAAAGCTGAACTAATGGGCGCCTCTTCAATCTATATTGAGGATGTACGTGAAGAATTTGTTCGCGACTTTGTGTTTCCAATGTTTCGCGCCAATGCTCTTTATGAGGGCCTTTATCTTCTTGGCACCTCAATCGCGCGGCCACTAATCTCAAAGCGCTTGGTTGAAATTGCAGCAATTGAAGGTGCGGACGCTATAGCACATGGAGCCACTGGAAAAGGTAATGACCAAGTGAGGTTTGAGCTAGCGGCCTATGCACTGAACCCAGATATAAAAGTGATCGCTCCCTGGCGAGAATGGGATTTGTCCAGCCGCACCAAGCTAATCGACTTTGCAGAAAAAAACCAAATACCAATCGCTAAAGACAAGCGTGGCGAAGCGCCCTTTAGTGTAGATGCAAACTTACTGCACACTTCTTCAGAGGGTAAAGTGCTGGAAAACCCAGCGCTAGAGGCTCCAGAATACGTGTATCAGCGCACAGTACGCCCTGAAGATGCCCCAAATACCCCAGAATATGTTGAGATTGGCTTTAAGGCTGGCGATGCGGTGTCTATCAATGGCGTTGAAATGTCTCCTGCCACCATTTTAACAGAGCTAAATACCCTGGGAGGCAAGCATGGTGTTGGCCGACTTGACCTAGTTGAGGGCCGTTTTGTTGGCATGAAGTCTCGCGGAATATATGAAACTCCAGGCGGCACTCTACTCCTTGAAGCCCACCGCGCCATTGAATCTATAACTCTTGATCGTGGCGCAGCACATCTTAAGGACGAGCTAATGCCAAAATATGCCGAGTTGATTTATAATGGCTTTTGGTTCAGCCCTGAGCGCGAAATGTTGCAAGCAATGATAGATAAATCACAAGAGCATGTGACCGGCACAGTACGTTTGAAGCTATACAAAGGGTTGGCAAGCACTGTTGGCCGTTGGTCAGACTATAGCCTATATTCCGAGGCACATGTGACCTTCGAAGATGATGCGGGCGCTTATGATCAAAAAGATGCGGCCGGTTTTATCCAGCTCAACGCTTTGCGATTAAAGCTTTTGGCCGCTCGAAAAAATCGAGTTAGCTGATTTCATCATATCTTTGAAATGAGGTAAAACTTATGGGACTTTTTTTATATTTTGCAGTGGTTGCATAAGTCAAAGATTCACAACCGAAATGGCCTTAATGTTTAACATACCGCCCAAGTTGTCGGCCTCAATTATACCCATTAGGCTAAGAAGATTTATATCTTAGGTTCCTTGCTAATCACATCAAATTTTTGGTATATTTCTTTTGCTTGCTCCAGAATTTCTGAAAACTCAGGGGCCACAACTGGTATAGGCCCCGGCACAGCACCAAATCCAGTAGATTGGTGCACCGCATCATACCAATGAGACGCCCAAACACCGTCTTCAGCACGCGGCCCGGCAGTCCAACTTAGCATTGCTGAATCAAACCCGATTCCAAGGCCAGCACAAAGCCCCAAAAGGGCCGTTCGTGGGTTGGAAAGTATATCATCGCTATCAATCACGATTGGCCTCTGTCCCAGAGCCACACAATGATCATAAATCCGCTTTTGTTGTACAAACCCAAGATCCTCTAGAGTTAGGGTTTCACGTTTGCGCTCATAGCTCGCGATTACTCTTGCAGGCTCTCTTATCAAAAACACATTTTCTTGCTGTGCAACCCAATCCACCGAAAACTGTGGAAGCATATGGTGGGTAAGTTGCTTTTGGTACCATATCGCATGACCACCAGGCACCGGGCCTGTAACGTGCGCACTTATCAGCTCTGGATCATGCGGCAAGCTTTCAAGAATTGCATCGTTCATCGGGTGCTGGATTCCAGAGTGGTGCAAATAGGCGCCATAATAAGGTTCATCCACAACAGTCGTATCTGCCCGGTTTCCAAAAGCATACATCATGGCCGTAGAGAGGTTGCGCGGCCCAGACCACATAGCAATTCTCATGCAGTGACCCTCCCAATAAGGTCTTTATAAAGCCCATGGATTTTGGTCGTGACCAGCCCCATACCCCCATCACCAATAGGCCGTCCATCAAGTTCAATCACTGGCGTTTGCGCACCAAACGTACCCGTAAGAAAGGCCTCATCAGCACCATAAGTATCAACTAAACTGAAGTTCTTTTCATAAATAGGGATATCATGTACACGACACAAATCGATCACCTTTTGGCGGGTAATCCCATTCATGCAATAATCACCTGTACTAGTCCAAACTGTACCCTTCCGCACAATAAAGAAATTGCACGCGTTCGTCGTGTTCACAAAGCCATGGGTGTCGAGCATCAAAGCCTCATCCGCCCCAGCCTTTTCCGCCGCAATACAGGCCAAAATACAGTTGAGCTTTGAGTGTGAGTTAAGCTTTGGGTCCTGGGTCATCGGTAAACCCCGCAAATGCGGTACTGTCGCCAACCTTATTCCCCGTGGCAAGCTAGGTTGTGAGTGCTCCATGATAATCGTGACGGTTGGGCCTAATTGAGAAAGTGCAGGGTGCTGAAATGGACGCTTTTTTACACCTCGCGTAACCATAAGACGTGCATGGGCATCTGTATGCATATCATTGGCAGCCTGTGTGTCCAGCAAAGCCTGCACTACACTAACACGGTCCATTCCAATATCAATATCAACAGCCTTCGCAGCCTCGAAAAGCCGATCCAAATGTTCATCTAGAAAGGCCCAAGTTCCATTATACAGGCGTAGCCCCTCCCAAACGCCGTCCCCCAGCATAAAACCGCTGTCATAAACGCTGACTAAAGCACGCTCCTTAGGGACCAGTGCACCGTTCAGGTAAATCTGGATATTTTCATTGCGGATATCTTCCGCGGCTTGGTGGGTTGTTACATGATCTGTCATAATTGAGATCGTAGGCCGTGAAACAATTGCCGCCAAGTGGTAAAACCATTTGTGATGCACAATGTTGTGATGCACCAAAAAGCTGCTTATTTTTAAGTTCTGTTGATCGTAAAAATACAATAGCCAGGTTACAAAACAACTACAAACATAGTGCCAACTCTAGTAGAGTATACAGGCATGACCATAATGGTCTGCAAAACACTATCTATCTAAACTAAATATGAAACTAACCGACCACACCTTTAAAAAATTGTTTGAAGCTGTTCAAACCCCACAGAAAAATGAAAATTGCATTCTAGATATCTTTTCGATTATGCTTAAAAAATGAAAGAAAATAATAAGCCCCGTGTCGCTGCGCGCCTCAACGCTTTCAAAATTGGTGCTTCTGAGTATTGGCCAGGAAAAAATTCAATCACGACCGCTGATCTTCTGGCTCGTGCCGCAACAGCAGGCTTAAATGCCGCGGATTTGAATTATCCAGATCATTTCCTTGACGATAGCACAGCTGATCTGACGCGCGCCTTAGATGATAATGGGATGATACTCAACGGCTTGGCAATGCGATACTATACCGAGTCTGGCTATAAGTTGGGGGCGTTTACGCATCCAGATCCTACAGTTAGGCGGGCGGCAATTGATGAAACAAAACGTGGGTTAGATGTCTTGGCCGAGATGGGTGGCAATCTGATGACGCTATGGATGGGGCAAGATGGTTTCGATTATTCTTTCCAGATGGATTATAAGCGAGCATGGGGCGACACGATTGAAGCAATGATTGAGGTGGCCGATCACATGCCTGCAATCGATATTGCTTTGGAATATAAGCCCAACGAACCGCGGGCCTTTGCGTTGATGCCTGATGCAGCGACAACCCTTTTGGCAATCAAGGAGATTGGGCGTAATAACACTGGCGTTACTTTAGATTTTGCACATGTGCTCTATGCTGATGAAATGCCTGCCTTTGCTGCCGCCTTGGTTGCACGCCACTCACGTATACTTGGTGTACATTTGAACGATGGCTACGGAAAGTGGGACAATGGATTAATGGTTGGAGCGGTTCACCCAATCCAAACGGTCGAATTGCTCGTCGAGCTAGAGCGTTTGGGGTATGATGGCGCTATCTATTTTGACACATTCCCTGACCATTCTGGCCTCGACCCTGTTGAAGAAGCGCGAACAAACATTGAGGTTCTGCAGCGGCTGCGTGCGACCGCTGAGAAGCTGGTGGGTAGTGTCGAACTGCAGTCAGCGATTGCGAGACAAGACGCGCCAAAGGCAATGCGTCTAGTTCAGGCAACAATGCTAGCATGAGCTTACTAGTCGCAGGATCATTACACTTAGATGTCGTGTTGCGCGCCCCACACCTCCCAGGTCTCGATGAAACTGTGTCAGGGAGTTCTGTCGACTACGTATTTGGTGGGAAAGGTGGAAATCAGGCGATTTCTGCTGTGCGCATGGGGACTAAAGTGCATTTCGCTGGGC
>Ga0302121_10000427_pt1 | contig 23194 bp, 23 predicted proteins | sample CB21_surface_MG_FD_203120 | JGI IMG/M metagenome (GOLD analysis project Ga0302121, IMG submission 203120) | Marine microbial communities from Western Arctic Ocean, Canada - CB21_surface | ecosystem: Environmental > Aquatic > Marine > Oceanic | place: Canada: Western Arctic Ocean | collected... | reverse complement strand
GATCAATCTCTCCGTTGCCGTTTAAGTCGTATTCATTTGGCATTGCCTACCCCTTTGACTTAGCTTCAAAGCAATACAAAGCAGTTGTGCTGCCCGTAATTAAAACAACAGCGTCTTTCTTTTCGTCCATGCACAACTCCTCAGTTGGGAATTGGCCTAGATTATAACTGGTGATATTATTGTTGACGAGTTGGAACCAAAAAAGAAACCACATTATTTAATCTCCTCCGCCAGTATAGCCGCACCCCAAAACAAACCAGCAGTGCCTAGACCGAATAGCAAAACAGAAAAAACAACGGTAATGAGATAGAAAATCCTGTCACGCTTTGCAGCTTCAGCCTCAAGCGCATCCTTGCGTCTTTTACGAGCTTTGGCCTGCTCATGGACAACGCTTTCCCACATGCCCGGCGCTCCATACAGCCTGCACACAGAGCGGAGTTCATCCATGCATTCTTTATGTTTCATCTTAGCTTGAGCAATAGCGAAGCCCTCTTCCTCTGTGGAAGTCAGGCGACCCAGTGGGCCTTTGTGTCTACCGCTCTCAGCAATAGCAATTTCAGCTTCAAGATTAGCCAGCTTGCCAAAGGCAGGCATGATTGAGTTGGCATCCTTACCAGCTTGGATGGCACTAGATATGCCACCAGCAATTGTGCTGACTGCACTCGCTAACGCCAGTACCTCTATCATCTTACATCTTCATCAGGACTGCGACTAAGAGCGCAATGATAGACCCAGTAGCAGCAAGCATGATACTTTCCATGCGCTTGACACGACCAAACAAATCTTTGAACTGGATTTTTACCTCAGTTTTGATAGCGATCACCTCTTTCTCAAGACCATCGATGCGCTCATGCGCGGATGCTACTGTTCTTTTATCCATAGTTCTTAGACTTCCTGAGCTTCTAACATTGCAGCGTAGGCAGCTTTGACAGCATCCGTATGTACCGCAGCGCAAATGGCTTGTACCTCAGTGGACTCACCCGTGATGTCAGCATCTGGTGCAACTACATGGCGGCTGAACGCACGGCTGATTTCAACATCGTCACGTTTGATGACCGTGGCTGTTCGCACTTGGATGTGCTTGTAGTCGCCACAAATCTCTATTTTGTCTTGTACTGTTTCTTCTGTTAGTGCCATGATGGCCTCCTATTTTATCGTGGCGTTGTTGCCACCTGTCCGACCCCTATGGTGTGGGGTTAATTCAAACTATAAGTTAACTGCATAATAAATTGTCTGTTGGCCCCGCCAAAGGCACTGTTTAACACAGTAGCTGTGCTTGCATCATGTCTGTGAAAATAAACTTCTGAACCAGTATTAACCAGAGGCGCACTCCAATACCGTGTTTCTATGCCACCTGTGTAGCTAAGCGTTCCGCCTCCATGATTGTCACTTGTACCAGCAAAAGGAAGACCGCCAATATTAAATTGAGTACTGTTATTAGTTGGGTTTAAGTATACATTACAATAAGCGTTCACTAAGTTTCCAACTTTGGTATAGACAGCCTTACTTATTGTCCCGACTGTGCCACCATTAGGTAAAGTAGGAGTCCAAGTCCCCTCCTCATAGTCATCCAGCTTATTAGCCGACCCAGTGCCGCCAAGGTAGACACCGCCTGAGAGGTAGAGGTCTTTGAAGCGGGAGACTGACTTCCCAAGATTAATTACGTTATCCCTAAAACTTCCTTCGTGGGCGCAAGGGGAAATCTCATTACTTTCAAACCGTAGAAATGCGTCAGACCCATCTAGGGTGCCAATGTAAAGTTTGCCGCCTGTTGTCCCAATACTCCCCACCGTGGTGTTGTCTTTGCGGAACTGTGCAATAGTACCGTCTGAAGTATTACGATTCAGAAGTAACGGCTCACCGCCGTCTCGTGTAAGAATAGCACCGTAAGTTCCAATTGCTGCACCAACAGAAGTTGTATCAAGGACAGTCTTACCCACCAAGACATTCTCTGAGCTATCAATCGTAATAGCCGTGGCGTCAGCCGCGCTGGAATTTAAACGGTTTATCTGATCCGCTGTGTCTCTTGATCTACTCATTACACTGCCTCCAATGCGGCTAATCTTGTTTCCATATCGTCAATCTTAGTGAGTGCTTCGCGCAAGGCTGCCGTCAGCAAAGGTACGATTTTGGATTGGTCGATTCCCTGCATATCTGGGACACTGCGAGTACCCATGACTGCTTCAACTGCGGCTGTTAGTTCGTTGCCATCGTCATCATAGGTAGCCTCAACCGCAGGTGTGACTTCATACTCTTCGTCACGCATGGCGTCTTTGGTGCCTGTGACACACTCAGGAACTACAGCCTGTGCTTCATGTGCAAGGAAGCCATCGACACGAGTACCCGCTGATATCCATTCAAAGTTAACTGGGTTAAGTGCTTGAACACGATCGGATGCGCCTGTCATTGGCTGGACATCAGTTTTTAGGCGGTAGTCTGATACTGTGTTGAAAGCAATGGTTGTACCATTGTCTGTAATCGTTCCTACGCCAGAGCCACTTCTATAGAAGAATATATGGTTTCCAGCGGAGTTATCACTTGAAATGCCGTAGCCACCGCCAGCGTCATTTTCAAACTTAGCTACAAAGTCAGAGTTTTGATTTCGGATTACATTAAATCTTCCACCATTAACACCAACAGTGCCTGACGAGTCAATGGACATACGTTCTGAGCCAGCAGTATAAAACTTGTAACCCGTAGGGCCACTAAATGTAAGATCGGGACTATTTGCGATAACATTTACACCAATTTTATATTCCCTAGCACCCCCGTTTTGACCTTCAATAATAAGGCCACTATCTTCTCCATTAGTTGTGTTTTTTATACGCAATAAAACATTGTTAGAACTCGCAGACAAGTTCTGAACATCTAGCGAAACAGTAGAGGCTGGGGTACACCCAATTCCCACGGAGCCTGACGAGTCGATACGCATACGTTCACTGCCACTTGTGAAAAAGTTCATCACATTGCTACCACCATTCGTTTGAATAGAGGATGCACCAGTACCAGCCTTAAAGTAAAAACCATCATTTGTTGATGCGTTATTCAAAAATATAAACTGGTTTCCAGCTTTTTCAATGTGCAGATTATAAGAAGGAGCAGAACCAATACCAACATTGCCTGACGAGTCGATGCGCATACGTTCTGTTAGCACATTGTTATTAGTCGCATCGGAGGACTTAATGATAAAATCTCCTGTCGCAGCATTATCTCGGCCTAGTCTCCAGTCTCTTCCACCAGTGTTTGAGGTGTTACCTAATATAATCTGTTCGGTAGAAGAGCTACCGTTGCGGACGGTTAAAGTGCCTGTTAGGTCAATTCCGCTGGCGCTTGTTGCGAGTTTTTTAACATCGTTATAATATAAATCAACTGAACCATCAGCCGTTGCAACTAAACCAACTTCACCAGTGTATTTCCCTAAAACGACACTGTTGCTTCGCATATACAAAGAGCCAGTGCCAGCATCATCAATGAAACTATCTGACCCATCATGGTAAATCTGTAGGTCAGACCCAGCGCCGAAGATGGCCTTGTCGTTATCACCGAAGGTAGCATTGGCGCCGAAAGCTACATTAGCAGCAAACGTACCACCAGCAGATGCAGACACCGTGTCAGACACAGTAAAAGACTTAAACGCATACACGTTCAACAAGTCGTTTGTTGTTGCGCCTGCCCCTAAAACCACGCTTGTTCCGCTAGACGCAGTGTAATCAGAAGGATCAAGGATAACACCGTTCAGAACTACCTGTATGTTGCCAACAGTGTAGCCTAAGGTAGCACTGTTATCGTCAGAACCAGAGAATGTAGTCTGGTTATTAGTCGCTGTGTATTCGTACAAGATAAGAGACGCTGTGCCAGCGGAGGAAGCAGCAATCCAGTTGCTTCCATCATAAACTTTCATACCATTCGAACTGCTATCAAAATACAAAGCGCCTTCAACAAGCGCATTGCCGTCATTGTCTACGGTAGGAGCAGACGATTTGCTCCCTAGATATCTGTCATCAAAAGAATCAAACGCTGCTGCCGCAGCCGAAGCCGAGTTCGCAGCAGCCGTTGCTGATCCAGCGCTTGCACTTGCAGAGCTTGCAGAAGCTGTCGCTGAGTTGGCAGCATTAGTTGCATTTGTTCCAGACGCAGCAATAGAAGATGCAACATCCGCAGCGGCAGTAATATCTGAAGATATAGCAGCAAGAGTATTTAGATCAGAAACAATGTCAGTTGTAGCCAAAGTGTTCATGTCGGCTACTGCATCAGTAGTACCTAATATAGCTAAATCAGCTACTACAGCAGAAGTTCCAAGCAAAGCCATATCTGTAATTACATCTGATGTTCCAAGTAAGGCCATCGCAGATAAATTTCCAGAAGTAGCAAGCAAGTCCATGTCAGTAATTACTGCGCTAGTTGCCAGCAGGCCCATGTCTTCAATAACAGCCGCAGTTGCTAGCAAGCCCATGTCTTCAATTACAACAGACGTTGCAAGTAGGTCCATATCTTCTACGACAGCAGCAGTTGCTAAGAGATTCATATCAGTAACGATGTCACTGGTAGCTAGTATAGCCATGTCAGCTACAACATCGTCTGTACCCAAGATCGCCATGTCTTCTACAATAGCGCTAGTACCAAGTATTGCCATGTCGGCAATAACAGCATCAACCCCTAGCTTTGCCATTGCGGCTACATTGCCAGATGTACCAAGCAGCCCCATGTCTTCTACAATTGCGGTTGTAGCAAGGATGCCCATGTCTTCAACAACAGCGGCAGTGCCAAGAAGGTTAATAGATGCCGTTACTTCAGACAAACTCTGGACAGCAGTGATGGACGGCCCAGCTTCCACGTTACCTGACGTTGCATTGAAACCAAGAACAGTACCTTTGCGGTTATCAACAGATGGAAGAACCAAAACAGGGGTAACTTCAGATACCGGAGCAGTGATTGACCTATCAGCGCGGTCTTTATTGTCAGCAGCAATAGCCGTGAGGGTGTCTAGCTGCGTGTTTAACGCTGCCCGGTTGATATCAGTGCCAGAGGAAAAGTCTGATGTACGCTCTATTGTAGTGTCTCTAACAATTACGACACTAGAACCACCTGAAGCACCCGTTACGCTCATGGTAACGGTTCCTGTGGAGCCTGAGCCACCACTCAGGGTGTAGTGCGTGGTGATAGTCTTCAGAGTTCCGTCAACATAGACGCTCAGATCGCCGTCCTCAAAGAACTCAAAGGAAACTGAGAAGGAAGTTACCGTTGCGCCAGCACTTACCGTGTAACTGACCCGTGCTGCATTGTCTGAGATATCAATTGTCATGTTTATCCATCCTCTTTTCCCTGTTATCACACAGAGAGTAAATTGTTATCAACGCACAAACCAACTAGGACAAGTTAATACCTTCTGTACCCAGCGTTTTGGTCTTCGTCCATGTCTCTTAGCATTCTTTGAAATGACTTTGTCAGACCGTCAATAAAGAAAAGCCCAGTAAACGGAAGGTCGTCAACAATCTCAGCAGCGCCTTCGCCTACGTTTCCTGATAGGATGTCAACTACTCCTCTTGTTATATCTGCAACTGTGCTTGCACCAGCACCAGCAAGCCCAGTAACAGCATCAACTGCACTTGGCTCTTGTGGGAAACGTGGCTCAAGCAATCCACCAGTTAGATTGGGGCCACCAAGGGCAAGACTTGTAGACATCGCTGTATACATCATGTCAGACAGCAAAGCAGCTTGACCTGAGTAATCAAAAGATCGCGCGAATTGATCCTCAAAGCTCATCTCAACCCAGTCGGGTGTTTTCAGTTGAAGCGCCATATAGCCTAGCCCCATAGAAGCAGCTATCCCTATGAATTGGTTCTTCATCTGTCCGTGAGCGTGAGCAGCAGTAATCTTATTCATAGCAGCTAAGGAGTAGCTATAGAATTGGAACGGCAATCCAAGTAATCCGTTTTCTATTCTAGCATAGCCCGTGTATTTAGGGTCTTCTTTCATGCCAAACTGCCTAGCTACACGCATTGGTATGTAGACAACGCCTTTGCTAATTGCAGGAAGATCAGCAGGCGTACCCATTAGGATAGTATTAAGAACGCCAGAGCTAAGTGCGCTTCTAAACTCTCTAACTGTGTCGGAGCTAACTCTAGGCTGTTTTTCTATCTCAGCTACAGCAAGATCATTGATTGCATTCTCGTAATCGGCAAGGCCCTTCTTCGTTCTTTTATCAAACCCAAGAGACTTAGCGCTATTTAAAGAGTGCATAACTTCGTGCATCTTAATGAAGGCAACATAATCATCGGGAGAGTTAATGATACCCTCCTTGATTGGAGTAACGCCTTCAACTCTAGGGTTTTCCCAGCCGCGCAATTCATACATAACGTCTTTTATGTACTCTTCATCTATTCTTATTGTGTTGCTTTTAGCATTATAAAAAGCAGGGCTGTATCTTTTCCCTACATAGGTATTAGTATTACCAGAAATGACTTTAGCTGTAGTTGATGGGAACTGAATGGTGTTAGTCCAAGCCTCTGTGTTTGCCATATAAAGGCCATCGCTAGACCGCTCCCAAGGAGCATTGGCAATCTCAGTGGCAATCTTTAAATCAATGTTGTAACGAAGCAGATACTCTTGCTCCATCTTGCTTGCTTTGCCCTGTGTCCAGCGGATAGAGTAATCTACTAGCGAGTGAGAACGCAGCATTGCGTCTAAGTCTTTCATAATCTTAGTGATCGGACCAAGGCCGTTTAGCAGGAAAAAAGGGTGAGCAGCTTTATCGAGAAAGTCTCCGCTAAATGGGTTGTTAACTGGCTCGTCTATCTGCCGCAATGAATTGTTATTCATAATGTTATCGACAGCTTCACCACCGAAACGAGCTTCTTTAGCACCCATTTTTAATTTGTTATCACGAAGAATGCCAAACAAACCCTTCATTGTAGGGCCTATTCCATGCTCCATTAAAATTTTAGATGGCTCAGTTATCGTTGATTTGTATGCCTGACCAAGATAATTGTATTGAGCAAGCTTTCTTATTGTATTCGCATATCTGTGGCTCCAGGAATCAGGGTTTCTATACATCCCGCCTACAACAGCTTCGTGCAAGTGGCGCATCTCTTTCATTGCCGCCCAAGCTTCTTCTGATGAACTACCAGCAGTCTTCATATCATCATACACATCGTCTAAAACATCTTTAATATTTAATCCGTTAAACTGCCTAGAGAACTCATAACGTCTAGCTGTCCTTTGAGTGTACGCTTGCATGACGGCTCTTGGATTAGTCTGAATGAAGTCCAAGACTAACTTGTTAGGAATGTCTAGCGTTCTGTGCCTTAGGTGCTTGGATTTACCCAAGCCATAGAAAGCAATGTCTGGCTCAGTAATGTCTTTTATGCCGAGAATTTGATCGGTTGCATCTTTAGCTCTAGCTCTTAGTGAAGCTTCGTCTGTAGGCAGGCGGTTCCTAAGAAACTTTGCGCCGTCCTGCCTTACAATGATTGGATTCTGTTTAAACCAATCAACGAGAATTTGTTCAAACTGTTCTCTGTTTTTTAAGATAGCAGGAATATCATAGTAGCGAGGTCTAAATATAGTCTCATTAGGAGGCAGCACTTTAGAGGCAGAGTCTTCAGCAATAGCATCTAAGCTTGCTTTGGCTTCCTGTATTTCTGATAGGTTGCGTTTTAGTTGGCCCTCTAACTTTCCACGGTGGTTGGCACTTATAGATGCTTCTAAGTTTTTCTTAACTTTTTCAATACGAACCTCACGCAAAGCAATAACGCGCTCAAGGGCTGGCTTAGAACCTATCTCCCCAGTATCAGTTAATCGTGTTTCCCAAACCTCATAGAAGTTGTTTATTTTATTCATAACTTGGGCTTCAATATCGTTTGCAGGAGCCTCGCCACGAATAGCTTTCTTGTCGATGCCCTCAAGCCAAGACTCAAAACCAGATCGATTGTAGGTGTAATCCAAGGCGCTTACCGTGCCATTACCTGTACTTTGGCCCCACAAGTCTTGAAGATCGTCTTGAAGCATAACCCATTCGCCATCAAACTGTTTGGCGTTTTGCCATACTGAACTGCCAATCTTCTTTCCGTTTCTATTCATCGCAAGAAGAATGCCGGAATCATTAGCAATCATTAGCGTCTTAACTTTAACCGAGTCTGGAATCTTAGGGTTTTGAAGCACTCGCTTCATGGGTGTAGTAACTGATTTAAATATCCATGAGTCTGTAAAGATGTTAGGCGCAATGCTTGCGTCACCCTGACTTAACTCTAGCTGTCTGTTGAATACTTTTAAGCTTCGCTCTGCAATATCAATCTTTTTTAAAAGGTATCTGCCTTCAGGATTGTCTAAGTCTGATCCTAATTTAGATGCTTTAAGTTCTTCAAGTTTCTCCTTAGTCGAACCTAAGGTTATTTCTTGTTCTTTAATCTTACTTTGCAACTCTGTGTAGCTATCTCTCTTTTGAATAGCTTGATACCACGCTTCAAGTTCTGGCTTAGCGTCTGCTGCTGCTTTAAGCCTTCTCTGCTGGGGAATAGAAACAGCACCGCCTAATACCCCACCCATTACAAAGGACATTGAGAGGTTCATTCCAACTTCCGCTGGAGTCGCAAGCGGATCAAATGGATATCTAATAGCTTCCTGCATACCTACGATAGAGGTTACCCCCGTTCCACTGCGTAGGAATGACTTGGAAATACTTCCAGCTTTCATAAACGGAACGCCCATCCAATTTACTGGGTCAAATAGTTCCACTGCAAAAGTTGGAATTATTCCAGAGTTTTGAAGGGTTTTATGAAGCTCAATCCTATCGTCAATCTGGGAAATCTTTAGATCAAGATGTTCTTGGTTAACCGCAGAAACAAGAGTAGAACTCCAATCTAAGTATTCTTCTGGTATGTTATCCCTTGCGCTAAACCCATCAATAGGAGCAATCGGATACTTTCTAGCTTGGTTCCAAGCATCTGCAATCGGTCCGTACTTATATGAAAGACTTGCTTGGGCGGTATCCATAAAGGAAACGTCTGGTGAAATTTCTTCAGGTGCGCCGGGAGTAACATCTCTAAGTGCGTTATATCCGTTTTGCATTATTCGCTCCCACTTGGTCTAACGGCATCTGGAAAGCCTTCGATTAAACGCTGCATCATAAAGTCAGCAGAGGCCGATGGACTTGATTGAGTCAACCAGTTTACTCTAAGATTTTGATCTACTGCGTTTGCGTCTGCGCTCTGCTTGAGAGAGGCTTTAGTTTCTGAGAGCTTAGCCGCAACTAAGTCGCCAATTGTTTCGTCAGGAGTTTCTGAATACCAATATGGTTTTCCGCCACTCTTTTCACTAAGGTAATTACCTTTGGAATCAGCGGGGTAAGACAGCGGTTGAAGCTCATTGTTTTCATCCTTGTAGTAGAAGTAATACCTGTCAGAAGCTCCACTTGGGTCAGGTCGCAAGTAAACATTTGCGTCTTCTACTCTTTCAGTTAGCCCCATTGCTGATGCCGCCATAGATATTCCGGCTGCTATAATCGGTCGTACAAGACCAACATCATCTATACTGGCCTGAGTGCCGTCATTAATACGAAGCTCCATGCCCATATGTTTAGACAACTTTGCAAGCCTGTCATTGTGCCTGTCATAAAATGACTGACGTATATCATCGTCTGGAATAAGTTTAACGACAGCTTTTCTTGACCTTGTTACGCTACCAATGGGCATAGAGGTGTCGATGATATTAAGAGACTTGGGATACTTTTGATCTATAATTGCTTTAACACGCGTTTCTATTTGATTTTTGTTAAGGCCCGTAAGGGCGAAGTATTCAACAACGGATGCAAGCTCAGGGTAAATACTTGGGTCGTTACCTGTTATCTCAGCCGCAAAGCTAAGCGGAGTTACTTGTCGTTTGTTTGACGTCCCGCCTTTAGTTCCAAGGATTATGTTCATGTTTGCTATGGCTTTTGGATCAGCCCTTTTTGCAGCAAGCTCATTAATAATTGTGTCAATTCCCTCGTTGCCGCCTCTTATTTTGTAGACATTGAATGCATCTTTAAGGAGAGCATTACTTACATCGTCATTAAAATAAGGCTCAAGTTGATTAGTCGGTTCATTGCGCCCGGGAACCATATCAGTGCTTAACAGTGCGTACAGAGCAATAAATGACTCAGCACCTCTTACTTGTTGACCATCCGCCATATTATTTAATGCAGCTGACAGTACTTCAGAACCGCCATTCCTAAGGTAATGTAGAGCAACTTGCTTGTCTTCATTGCTAAGAGAATTAAAGCTGCTTAAATCAAGACCATCTTGAGCAAGCATACCATCAACAGTCTCCCTAGTTTTAAGGTCAGACTTATCAGCAGAGCCGCCGCTTATAGAATTTCTTAAAGCGGAAATTTCTTTAGCTTCCTTGTCTTTAGTTTCCGCTGTAGTAAGAACGGATTTAAGCCCTGATATTTTTCCGACAACAGCATCTATCTCGGTTCGTGTCTCAAGACTTTTTAATATTTCGTTTCCAACGCTGGCAACTTGACTGGGGAAATCTTGTGGATTTTCTACGTTTCCCTTTAAGTCTACATACATTTGCAGTTGGTTTAATGTTCTTGAGTTCATGCCGCGACTACCAGCAAACGCACTTGCTAAACCAATACTTCTTTGCGTCCTTAAGGAAGAAAGATGTGAAGCTCCTTGAACATCAGTATAGCCTCCATCTTTAATGTTAGCCTCTACTCTTAGAGTAACATCATTAAATTCGTCTTCAGACAGGCTGTTATTTGCAGCCATTGATCCTGCAATATTAACAGCTTTTGTTAAATTATAGTTAAATTTCATCTCTTCAGTTTTTTCAGCAGCGGTATTCTTAACTCCGTTCAATGTCGATTGAACAAAGTCGTGGTCTTTTCCTGTAAAAAAACCTGACTCTAAAACTTCGTTAACTAAATAAACCTGAGTTTGAGTTAACCCATCCCAACTGCTCCTTGCGTTTGGAATGGTTAACGCAAGCTTTAGGCTTTCAACATTCCCTAAAGCTGCGGCTGGAATTAAAAGATTCTGAAGGATTGATTCTCTTGATTCCTTTAAGCCATTCTCATAATCAGCTTGAGTAATTTGATCTCTTCTACGGAGGGATGTGAGATTACTAGATATTACCTCAAACTTTTCAGAAAGAAATTGAACGCTGCCAGCAACCTCTACGGCTGAAGGCTGTCGTCTAGCACCTGTTTCATTGCCAAAATCGTCATACTCTAGCATAGTAAGGAGTTCTAAGCTTTTTCCTTGAGCGTATTCTCCAAGCAGATCAACATTTGAGTTGAAGTTAATTTGGCTTTCTATTGCTGCCTGCTCGGCTTGAGCCTTGGCAATGTCTTTTTCTACTTTCCATTGAGCATTGTAATCACCAGCAACAACGGAGCTATACTGTAAAATCTGATCTTTTGTTCCAACGCTAATGTAAGGTAAAAGCGCATTAACCTGCTCTTGAATGGAAGCAGGCAATTGAGACATTCCTTCCTTGCCGCCAGTCCTAATCGCTAAGTCAAGCGCCACTCGCTCCGCTGGGTTTGCAGTATTGCTTATGATGTATTCCAAGCCACCCTTAGCTATTCCAAAGTTGACCTCATCGCTGTGGGATGTTGAAGCGCCACCCTTTAGCAGAAAACTTTTTTCACCATCTGAAGCGTTGCCTACTGATCTTTGAGCAATAACTTCAGCTTCGCTTAAATCTCCGTCTGGAACGGGCATAAAGTTACCAGCCGCAGCAGCTTCCCTTGCTTTGTCTACATCTTTACCTAGCTTGCTTGCCAGCCTTTCGCTAAGTTGCTGCCTTGATCTAAGGATAGATTTTTCTTTAATGTTGAGAGATGTTGACGCAAGATACTTAGCGCCATTACTTTGGATAAATACCTTGTAATGCCCTTCGGCATTCTCACTCATTTCAGCTATGTAATCGCTAAATACATTAGCATATCCGTCAGCATCATACTCATATTTAAGCGCAATTTCTCGAGCCTTTAGCCTAAGCTCAGTATCAACGGACTCTTCAAACCTTGCGTCTACCACCCGTTGGTAAGCGTCAGCCGCAATTTTTCCAAAACCCATTGGCGCTTTAAAGGCTTCCGGCTTGCCAGTCTCAGGGTTAAAGGTTGTAAGCTTGCTATCCTCAAGTCCTTTAGCAAGTTCTACACCTCGCTTCTCAGCCACCCTTGCAGCATTTTTAAAAGCAATTTGCCCCATAGTATCGGCTGCATTTGCAATCGCCTCGCCAACCCTAGCACCGCCTGCGTCTGCACGGACAACACCAATTGGCTTATTGAAGACTTGTGTTTGTTGACGAATTATAGCCATTGTTTGTTATGCCTTCTATGGTGTTGATTTAGCGCTTGAGTAACTTTCCCAACCGTTAGCTAAAGTAGCAGTTGCCCTGTATAGAGATGCGGTCTTTGCGTTGCGCCCCCTACGACCTTCAGCAAGTCTTTGCATATCTTTTTGAAGACCAGCCCAATGGTTTTGAGTTTGTATTCGACTAATGTCTGTGTATGCAGTTTCTTTTTGCGACTGTAAGAATGCTTTAATTGTCATGCTGGAACCAACGTCCCTGCCAGTAGCGGCAAGTTGTGCAATATTTGCAGACATTGCAAAGTCAAATTCCTTTTTCCGCTCAAGAGCCATTTGATCTGCCGCAACTTTATTTAACTTTTTGTCAGTTTCTATGTTGAAAGCGTTAAGGTCAGCTTCTTGCTTCTCAGCTTTACCTGCTTGAATTTGACCAGCCGCAGCAATAGCAGCAAATATTAGTGTCTCGAGTGCCATTAGAGTACAAGCTCCGCTATTAAGCCGTTAAGCTGAAGTTGAAGTGGATCATTTTGCTCAATGGTAATCTGAGGATCGCGGCTATGGCCCAAAATCCTAATTTCTTTTTTCCCAGAAAAGTCGTCATCCATTGAGAAGTTTCTATTATTTACTTTAACTGAGCGAGTTGCCTTCAAATCTAAAACAACATTACTAATCCCGCGAATAGTACCAGTAACCGGACCATTAGATGCCGTAACGTCAATTGGATTAGTTACGATCTTAGCTGTAAATGCTTTCCCAACATAAGCATGAGTGAACCCATGTTCGCTGTAGGCGCTCAGATTAATCTCTTCGCTTGAGTTTACGGTAAGCTGACCAAGATAAGACTGCTTGCCAGCCTTGACTCCGATAACGTCAACAACGTCATTGTTATTATACAGACCGCTTACGTCTACAACATTTGTTGAGACAGCTTCGTAAAGATACAAGTCTAATCCAACATCACCAGTAAACTCACACAAATGAAGCTTATTGCTTTTATCGTAAACATTAACAAACAGCCTGTTATGTATTGCAATCGTTCCAGCAAACCTACCAGATGTTGTTACCCTAGTCCAAGAGGCTCTTTTCTCTGCGCGGTTTGAGGAGAATAGAGTGCCCTCACCGTCGCCAAGTACAATAAAAGCATATGAGTCAGACAGGTCAAATCCAGAATGCACAACTGCCATAGACTGAGGCGACTGTATTAAGTGTCCAGACAGTGTTGATATAGAGGAAGCCGTGTAGGCGTCCTCAGAGTCGGTATAGAGATATTCCCTCACTGTATGCCCGTCATGCTGAACAAAGACTGTAGCGCCGTCTATGGACGCGGGAAGCACAAACTCAGTACCATAAGGTGTCTGCTTTCTGATCTGTGCGTTAGTCGGCGTGATGGCTTGATTCAAGTAAGTGGGAATGTAAAGCTCACCAGATGCTGTGAACACCTGAAGGTCTCTGTTGGAAACCATGTATCTAATTTCATTAACCTGACCTGTGGCTGCTGTTAAATCAATTGAGTCTGAGTCTTCAGCCTCGCCCACATCGAAGTTAAAAAACTGACCAATCTTGCTCATCCAAATTGTATCCGGCTGAGCAATGGTCCCTCCAAAAACAAGCCTATTTTCGTGGAAACAAACGGAAGCAGGGTATCCTCGAACAGCTGAGAAAGCTTGTTCATACCAGTCTGCTGTAGCAGCATGAGTTACAATTTTAACGTAACCGCCACCATCTTCTGATGAACTAGCAGAGCCGCCAGCCGTAAAGGTGTATGTGTTTTCATTAATAATATTGCCGACAGTCCTAGAGCCATTAAGGTTTCCAGTGTTAATACCACCAGTTGCAGCAGCTTCTTCAACAGTAATCGCTTCACCGCCAGAAAAGCCGTGGCTAAGATGTGTAACCTCTACCGATGCAGAACCTTCAATTGTTCTCAGAGGGTTAAGAACAGCTAGTCTAATTTTAAGTTCGTCAACAATATCAACTATAGCTTCGCAAGAAGACTGAACCTCAGTAATAGTCATTTCAGACTCGTGATAACGTAATACTGTTCCGACATGGGCTGAGCTTAGATAGTTGCCGCCAGTCTGGCTACCGTCTGTGTTGAAATAGGAAACTCCTTCTTTAGAGTTGAACCCAACGGAAACATCAGCTGCGCCAGTGCTTGTCGCAATATAAGTTATCTCTTTAAAAAACCTTATTGTATCGACTGTTGCGTTGCTGGGAGCAGTGACACTGACACTAATAGTAACGCCGTCAATGTCTTTTCCAGCAATTTGAATGTACTTACTTGTGTTCGTGCTAGTCGAGGTAAAAGTAATTTGTCTTGGTTTATCAAAAACAATAGGACTGCTATTAAGGAGCGTAAAGCTGCCACTAGCGCTTACAGTTTGAGATACAGCAACACTGCTTGCATCGGTAGTCCCAGTGCTTGTGTATGCCTTTACAAGAATTGAATCTCCAGTTGTTGCCCTAGGGTCAAGCAATACACCTTGAGCTTGGAAGTCATAGTAAGGTTGATAAATCTTGTGGTTGTCGGGCCTTGAGTCGAAAGAAAATGTGCTAATATCAAAGTTTGTAAGGCTAGTACGGCTCACTAAGCGCGGCGCAAACAATGGGTGACAGACAAACATTACGTCACCGTATTGAGCAACTGTATATTGAGTCACATAATCTTGATCGAACGGAAGTGCGGCTGAGTTCACATCTGCCGTTACGGTATCCACAAGAGAAACAGACCCATCGTCTAATAAACGAAATGCCCTGAGTTTTTGATGCTCAATCGAAAGGATGTACTGCTCATTATCGTCAAACAAAAAGGATGCAAGGAAAGATTTATTGGGATTACTTGCGTCATACGTCAGGCTGTAGTCATAAATATGCTTTAAGCCATGACGCTTCTTTAAAGAACCCTCAGACATTACAAGAAAATTCTCAACCCGCTGTGCAGAGGAGTTGAGAATTGGTGTGTCGTTACGGCTAATAAGGGAATCGCTGACTTCGCCAAACTGAAAGCTGTTTATTGGTACTCTAACTTTCTGCATTAACTTCGCCTTTCAGCAATAAACCTTGATGTGTCAAGTTTGCGTGTTGTCTGTGTTTGAGAGTGCAGACGACGAGCCTGAGTCATTTGATAGTTAGCCTTCTGCTCCATGAGCGAGGCGAGTTGAGAGTCACGCGCAGCAGATATGGCAAGCACACCAGCCATCATGTATTGAACAGCAGTGACAAAGTATGGAGGCCAATCAACTTCATTAGCACGGAACACATAGTCAGCAATTAAAACATCAGAAGTGCTTGAGTCGCTAAATACTTTGGAACCATAGGTGTCATACTTAATGTTAAAGTCATTCATAGTGACTGCCATTAGCATAATTGATTCAGAGGGTAGTTGGTGAGCAAGTTTCCAACGCCCAGTAGGGGCTTCGGACAATTGGTTTAACACAGCCTGATCGGTAGCAAAGCGCCAACGAGAGTTGGTCAAAGCTGATCTTGCCATGTCTTCATACATTGCGTCACAAATTGTTGCTTCCGCAGTGCCATCGTCAAATGATTGAATCGCCTCACCGCCGATAAGCAATGAAGCGCGAGAACAAATCTTGACGGGTGTGTTTGCTACATCTGGCATATGAAAGTCGGGGGGCCGAAACCCCCCGTCCTATTTAGTCGCTGTCAGTATTAGTAACGACAACGCCGTTAGTAATATCAACAACTGTACCACTATTTGCATTAACGTAAGCATGGGTGATAACTGGCGTACCGCCAGTAGATGTCACTGTCATGATTACATCATTTACATTCAACATGCCTGCGGCAGCGTTGAAGTACCCAGCAGTATTTGCGTCTGCGATTGAGTCTGCACTGGTGTAGTACCAAAATGCTTGACCCGAACCACCGCCAATACGGATGAGGCTAGATGCTGTATAAGCCATTATTCAGTCTCCTTAGTTGTTGTCTAAGACTTCATAGATGCCATCATCGTCAATAACGACAGCGCCCATGGACATCATAGATGTTGCGAGGTGTGAGACTTTTTCGGCCACATAGTTTACCTCAGTTGAAACGTCAGCGTTTATGCCGAGGCCAATTGAAGAAGTGTGGTATGCGAAGTTCTTGCCACCAGCTACAGCAGACGTTGAGAAAATCTTGAAGCCCAAGAATTCTTTCATTGTCATACCGCCAGCAAACGGAAGGTTCTGTGGACCAACGAAGTCCGAAGAAGCAAACTCAGTGATTGCAAACAAGTCAGCAAACCCAGCAGGCGACATAGCAAGATAGCGCTGTCCGTCTTCTGGAACGTCTGCTGTACCAAATGTTTGGAACAATGAGAGCAAGTCAGCCTTTTCAAGCGCAGAACTTGCGTCATGGATTTGAGTGCTGTTAGCACCAGCGTCCATAGCAGCGATGAGGATTTCATCAGTCTTGCGGCCCAAGGCTCCAGCAGCAGATTGTGCAACAGCTTGGCGCTCGTTGATGTTAGTCTTCAACTCGTCAAGTTTGTCGATGTACTCTGGTGCATAGTAATCAGCCATGGTTGCTTCCACGTTAGTGTGAGCAAGTTCCATTGGTGTTACGTTACCGTTGCGGGATTTAGTAGTTGCGACGCCTTTGCCAATTACTTGGAAACGAGCAACCGAAGCAGAAACATTTGTAGACCGTACTGTGTTACGGAGCTTAGACCCCATACGTTGATACGCCAAATGTACTTCTGTCTCGAACTGCTTGATAAAGGCTTGGTCAATAGTATTAGCCATTTTTTCAGTCCTATTATGAAGTTACAGTGTCAACGGGTGTCCGCTCTTTCACCTCAGCAAGGGTATCCTTTCGGGCCTTTCAGTGCTTTACGGGCCGTAGTGAGTTATTGTAAACAAGTTTTTCGTTTGGATTGCAACGCACAAATTCAACATACTCGTTTGAATCGCGCCGACTTACGCCGACAGCCTCGAAGCCAAGCCAAGATGCCCAGTTTAAAATTGGCTCATATTCAGCCAAGATTGTCATAGTCATCATCTCTTCTGTTTGATCAAAAAAGTTTACTAAAAGCTTAGAGCCACGTGCCAGTGCGTGAAAGTTTTGCTTCAACCCACTGGAAAACATAGCAAACATCTGAGCATCTTTAGCATCATCGTACCAAAGGCCACCAACCATTAAAAAGGTTTCTTCATTTCGTCTTGCTATATAGGATTCTGAGCATTCGTGCATCTCGTATAAAGACTGCCTTATGTCAGTGTGGCCCATTAAAATTAGCTCTCTTTTATTTTCCGAGCTTAAATTCTCCGCCACCTCGTCTATGTGACCGAGGGTAAACGGGGTGAGATAGTAATCACCCCGCTGAATAATCTTAACTTCTGTAGACCTGCTTGAAACCAGCTTCGACTTCCCGAACGAAGTTTGGGTCACGGTCCCTTGGGTTGTGGTATCTTGGATCACTCATCATCTCCCTGAGTTTAGCCTCAGTCAAACCTGCGGTGGGCTGAGTATTTCCAGAGAATGATCCACCTTTTAGCGCCTCTTGTATAGACTCTAGGGCTAAAATACCTTCGTGGCTTTCACACATGCGCTCAATTGCTGGCAATGCGTTAGGCGGAAAGAACTTAGTGGCAAACATAGAAGCTGCTTGAATACGAGTATCCGCATTCTCACCTAGCTTTTGAGCCTCTGCCTCAAGATCGGGGCCTTCATTGCCGGGTACAGACGCAGCATACATCTCAATCCCCTGCTGGAATTCTTCTTGAGAGAAGCCATTTTCATAGGCGTGATCGGACCACCACTTCAAAAGCTCATTATCTACAGATGCTTCTGCGTCAATGATCTCTGGCAACTCGTAATCACCAGCGCTTTCTGGACGGCTGCTGAACGCTTCCGTCTGTATCTCTTCCATAAGCTTAGACTTGATGTCATCTTCTTTGTTGCCAAGCTTAGACTCAAGTTCTTTATACGCCTTAGCCAAGTCTTCGCCCGTGCTGTATTTCTCAGGTAACCACTCCGGTCTATCCGTTTGTGACGTTACGTCACTTTCGATAACATAGTCCCGTGACGTTACGTCACTTTCAACTGGGGATTCTGTGCCACCTTCCATAAGTGTTTCGCTCATCTATTTTTGCTCCTATGTGCATGTGAGATACGCCGTTCCATTAGGCCAACGATATAACGCTGGCCCTCAACGTGTCTCAACTCTTCCGTTGTCACGTTAGGCCCATGAACCATTTCAATGGTTATGGATCGTAGGTACTTTAAGACTTCCTTCCCAGTAGGCGATTCAAATATACTGGCAATATTCTTGCTTATCTCCGCGTCTCTCTCTGAGTTACGTTGATAACCATCTATTCCGATATTAATCTTGTTAGCCAATAGGAGCCTCTTGCTGTGGTTGCTGTTGCATCTGTTGCTGTTGCGCCATTTGCTGCGCCATTGCAGCTAATTGTTTACGTTGATCTGCATCACGAATCAAGCTTTCCGGTACACCAAACTTTTTAGCAAGGTGAGCCGCTGTTTCTTCGCCATCAATAAGAAGCTGCAACATCTCTGGGCCGAACACACCGCCAACTAGCTCTAGGAATCTAGCGATACTTGAGATGTCTTGGTTGGCTTGAGCTTGAGCAAGTGGAGATACAGACCTAATCTTAACTTCACGACCATTGACAGTAGGGACTTCGATACGCCCTTGCTTCTTAAGGATGTAGATTACACGCTGTAATAACGGTTGTACTAACTCAGCCTGCAATCTGCCAAAAGCAGAACCCATACGGCGCGATAAGTCAGCCATACGCTCAGCAACTTCCGTAGCTGTAGCTGGTGTACGGTCAGGATTGCCCAACATATCGTTGTAAAGCGCACGTTTAATATTTAAACGCATATCGCTTAGTACCAATTGGGCCACATCAAAGTTACCAGCGGCTTGAATCGGCTGCAATCCAGCGGAACCCATAGCTTTAGGAATGATTGATCCCGGTACAAGTTGAATAGTATCAGGGTTAATGACGCCATCATCATCAATTTGATAGACACCTGAGATAGCCATTTGAGCGTTCTCAAGAATAAGTTCGATAGTTAGGTTACACGTCTTGATAGCAGACAGCGCGTTAATTAGTGGGCCGCGACCATATATTTCACCAGCACACTTAGACCAACGGAAACAAATGAATGGGTTTGCGCCCAGTCCAGAAATCTCATTTGAATATAGCAGTGTTTCAGTGTTCATACAGATAGCATAGTGGAAGTAAGCATCCTCGTTCTTACGAGAATAGTCCTTACATACCAACTCAAGAACGGTTGTCTCAGCTTCTTTCCCCATTTGCGCCATAACTTTAGGGTCAAATGTTGCATTAGGGTACAACTCACTAAGCTGATCGTACTTTATATTCTTCCGCTCACGATAAACGTGGTCAATCTTATCATCAGGGCCAGTGTCCAGAACAACATGAGGCAGTGGGATGGCGCTAAAATTAACAGGATTAATAGCATCGCCTTCTTCTACACACAAAATGCCAGTGCCGACAGCCAAGTCCATGAACGATTCATGCACCTCTTGGCTAAAGTTAGAGTTCTGAAGTACCTCGAAGACGTAATCTGTTACCTCATCAAGCTCATTATCAATGGCTTCACGCTGATCTTTGGGAACTTCGCTGCCTGACATGAGGTCAGCCCATCTAGCAAAGTTAGGAACAATGCCAGATTGAAGTCGGCTTGCAAACTCCTGCACACCCACGACTGCCGTTTCGTCAAAGATTTTATCATCTCTGCGCTCACCGGGAGTTTCTGAATAAAAGGATTCACGTTGCGGAAGAGCATACTCATAACATTCTTCAAACAACGGAACCCAACGCTCACGGAAGGCTTTCGACTTCTGATAGCGCTGGATGTACGTCTTTGCAATCTTGTCCATTACCTATTAAACCTACCAATAAATCCTTCGCCTGAGCCGCCGCTTCTGAATAAGGATCGTCTACCCTTCCCTCTACCAGCGCCGCCTCGACCTTCGCCTGCTGACCTAGCTTCAAGAGCTTCGCTTATATCGTCGCGCTTTTCAGAAGCTTTATCTTCTGCCGCTGCACGCTTTGCTGCGTCTGCTTCAAGTGAAGCATCTACAGATACTTGTTTCTCTTCTACTGAAGGGCCACCGCCACCACCACCAAAACACATAATATTCTCCTTTGCTTTACACTTCGTAAGCACGAAAGCGGTGCAAACTCAACGCACAAATTACAATCTTGACCACAATCCCGGTTTTTTACGCCGCGCTGGCCCCCTGCTAAACACATCAAAGTCACGTTTAGCCACTGTAGGAGTGGCTGGTTTCTGGCTATTCATCAGAGCGCGGCCTTCGCCAGCACCAAGGAACAAGTATTGTGCTGCATCGTGGACGTGAGAAAACATATTCTTATCAGGTTTATCGTCGAAGCGCTCACCCGATACCTGCATACGCTTGTAGGCATAGCCACCCTCGAACCCTTTGATGAGTTGAGTACACCTTCTGTCAATCAATAGTGCTGGCTTCCCTTCAGTCATCTTGGTTAGCTGGGAAGAGACAGCCTCAAGTCGAAGGTCAACAGAGTTGGAAGGCGCTGGGAACGCCCTCAAGCCAGCTCCGCGCATGATGTGAAAGGGAGTTGACTCATCAGTTTGTGCGCGGAAATCTCCTGAAGGATCGCCATAGATTATGACTTCACCCGCAGCGGCAAACCTTGTTGCCAATTCTTGTCGTAAAACTTCGGAGAACCTAACGATTCCCATGTCTATTGCCACAATCTCTGCCTGTAAGAACCACCTACCACGGACTTTTTGCCCAATAACAGCGGCAGGAGTAAGCCCAAAGTCCACCCCAACGTACAGTGGGACGTTAGCGGCTATAGGTATTTCCTCTTTTGCAACGTGAACTTCGGTAGCAAACATAGGATACACGGGCTTTCCTTCCTGAATATGGCCTAATCTGTTCATTACATAGACATCAATCCATGATTTAGTCTTACCCTGAACTAGGTTAGGGTAGTAACTCTTCATCATGTTCTTCTGATTCTCAGCACCTTTGCTAGGAACGTACCCTTGTATCTCTCCTTGCTCGTCTTTCGTCTCGACCATCCCAGAGGGCTGGGTATAGAAACGCCAGTTAGTCGGTTTGACCAGCATCTTAGCTTGCTCACGCGGAATATGATCTGGGATTGGAACCTCACCGGACATAATAGGCCACCAGTGATCCTCCTCAGGAGCATTGGTATCGGCAATAACGCCAGTCCAAGAAGGACCACCATCACGCATAGAAGGGTAACGACCCACACGCATAGTACAGGCATCAATAATACTCTTAGGTATTTCCCTAGCCTCATTGATCCAGATGCCAGTAAGCTCCAAAGATAGGAGTTTCTTGACATCTTCTGGTCTGTCCAAAGCAAGAAAGAGTACCTCAAGTTCCACATCACCTTTCTTAATGTTGTGAGTGTATGGGACTGACCAAGTGAATTTACCCCAGTCAGACTCAGGAAACCAGTCCAACCAAGTCTTGATTGTCGTGGTTCTAAGCTGTGGGTTTGTATTTCGGATGATAGCCCAACGGCTTTTTCGTACTCCATCGGGAGATTTCTCTTGTTCTAAGGCGCGGCGGAATACTTCTACGCAGCAAGCAACGGATTTACCAGAGCCAACGGGGCCTCTAATTCCACGAAAGAAGGTATTGTCTTTCATAAAGCCTTTAAGGATATCCCCGTCAGGCTTGTACTTAAAGTCAACCACTACCGCAGACCTTTATCCACACCGAACTTAATCATGCGTTCTATAATCTCAGGCCCGATGCTATCAATCAACTTGTCAACCTCGTAGTCTGTGACAAAGGCTTTACCGTGCTTTGCTTCAACGTAGGCAAACTCAGTCTTACGCACGATACCGCGCAGCATGGACAGTTCCATTGGCTTTAAGGTGCTTAGAAAACTCATTTAGCCTTCTTCTTTTTAGCTGGTTTTTTCTTAGATTCATTCACAAGAGGCGTAGAAGGATCGTCGGACTTGAACTTGCCGCCCTCGGTCCGTGCGCTAACGGGGGCATCGCCCTCCTCGACCTTAACGGAATGGCTCATGTGAGTTGCGCCCGTCCAAGTAAAGCCATGAAGGGTATGTACTGCGCCCATCCAAAGCTCTTTTGTGTTCTTCAGATACCAAGCCATTAGCTTCCCGTCCCGTATGGAGTAAAGAATGTTCTGCGCTGCGTTCCCATTCGACCAGCATCAGGTGTCGTAACGTCCTTTAGAACAGAAGTCCTATCTGGATCGCCGTCTTCCATGCTGAGAGAAGGCAGTGAGTAACTTACCTTCTGAGCTTGGTACAGTTGTTCCGCGCTAGGACCAGTTGATTTTTTACCTAAACACATCTGGTAGCTCCTTGGTGTTTTCTATATGCCGTCATTGCGAGAGCCGAAGGCTCTAAACATTCTAACTGTCGGGCTAAAGCTGAGAAGAGAAGAGATTGTGTTTCCTGCCTTTAGCATCTTTGGACGTTTCTTTGGGGTCAATGACGTAGATGTTGCAGACCTAATCTGAGATCTATTTCTTATAAGACGCTCTTTATTCATCTGAACTTTCTCAGATGCAGCAACAGGAGCTATCATCTCACGGCTGCGGCTAAAGAGACTTTTCCCAGCAGGGGCCGAAGATGTGCCTTCACGCCTCTCGGCCTGCTTGCCTAAAACATAACCTACATCATCAGTAGAGGGACTGTTCTGGCGGTGCATCTGCTTGGCAGAGTCCGTCATACCGCCATCGCTCTTACTGCTGCTTGCGCCCATACACATTACTTGTTCCCCTCTTTGATCATCCTAGCTTCCAACTTCTCAACCTTCTTTAAAAGGGAGTAATGCTTGCCACTTAAAACCTGCTGCTTAGGGTCTTCCTTAACGCCTAAAAAGCTGCGAAC
>Ga0302121_10000390_pt1 | contig 24441 bp, 19 predicted proteins | sample CB21_surface_MG_FD_203120 | JGI IMG/M metagenome (GOLD analysis project Ga0302121, IMG submission 203120) | Marine microbial communities from Western Arctic Ocean, Canada - CB21_surface | ecosystem: Environmental > Aquatic > Marine > Oceanic | place: Canada: Western Arctic Ocean | collected... | reverse complement strand
GCGAGTGACACTTCGACTTCTGGATTTGTCGACGTGGTGCCTTTTCGCCAGTTCGAAAGTCGCGTGTCGACCGAACGAGGCTCAGGTGCTCGCGACCGCGTGGTGTCGCTTGCGCACTTCGCTTGCGCACTTCGTGACGCGCGCGCGTGCCAGCGATGTCGAGCTCGACGTTGCGTTGGGCAGTGGCTTGCGCGGCACTCGCGTTTTGCGCGACGTTCGCGGACAGCGCGCCCGAGACGGTTTGGGACCACGCCTCCCCGTCCTCGCGTTTCGAAACCGCGACCGCGCAAGGCGGTCGCGGGCAACACTTGGACATGGAGAGCACGAAGTTGGAGAGCAGCTCGAAGTTGGATAGCACGAACGTGAGCGTTGATGATGCGTACGATACCTCTCAATTCGCGGACTGGCGTGACACGCGTGATGTCCGGACGCGACCCACGCCTCGAGTCCGGGACGCGAACAGCGATATTCTCGCCCGGATACTTTCCCTGACCGCGGGGCTTCCGCGGGACGCCATGGAGACGGTGCGCGGCGCCGTGGCGGTGGCGCGTTCCGCGAACGAACTCGGTGCGATTCTCGGTGACCTCACGGCCGCGGCGAGTGATACGTTCCGGGACGAGCTGTATTGGCGAGGAGAAGGTGGCGAGGGTACTACACACGTGGAGGGACAACTCGAGGGGTCTCTCGCGAACGTCGCCGAAACAAATCGCGACTCTTCAGGGGGTTCTTCGTCGGGCGTGAGTTTCCGCGGCCTCGGGCCGTTTTCCGTGAAACGAACGGAGGTGACGTTTTACTGGCCATCCCTCGGGTTTGCGGGGACCCAGCGGCAATCGCCGTTCGTCAACGCGGTGGTGTTCACCCCGGATGCGATCGAAAACGAAACACACGAGCCCGGTTTCGGCGGAACCGCCCGACGTTTCAACGGTTCCCAAAACGTCTCCGGCTCTCGCCAAAAATACCCCGCGCTCGCGTTTTCCATCGGGTGGAATTCGTGGACGGAGCGGTACGAGAAAACCCTGGCGCACCTGGCGTCGCACGGGTTCGTGGTGGTTGCGCCTACGGTGGCGGATCGCAAAGTGCGGCCGCTGTTCGCGTTCGAGCGTTTATCGGATCACTTAAGGGCGTGTTTGGGGTGGGTCGTGAGGGAAACCAACCGCAGAAACTCGGACTTGTTCGGCACGGTGGATGTCACCAGTTTAGGCATGTTCGGACACAGCAGTGGCGCGGGCGCCGCGATCAAAGCCACCGTGGACGCCAAGCGGTTCAACGTTCCGGGTTCGTCACAAGGGAGCGCAAACGGAAACGACGCAAACGACCGGAACCAAAACTTTGAGGATATCGAAACCGTGCAAGCAATCGTGGGCCGAAACGTGCGTTTGTGTTTCCCAAATCCAAAGACTGTTTGCTGATTGTCCCCAGAGTAATTATTCCGACACGTTGCGAAAGACTGACACTTTTCTGTTACACTCACAGATCCGCGCCGTGGCCGGCCTTGGCGCGTTTCTGGAATCGAGCGGCTTGCAACACGACGACCTCGGTAACCTGCGGGACGTTTCTCTTTTCCAGCTCGCGGGTCGACGGGATTCGCACGTCACCCCCCGGCAAATCGCGGACATCGCCGCGGCGGCGGTCCACGCCGTGCCCAGAGCCGTGGGCGTTTTGAGGTACGGCACGCATTGCTTTCTCGACGAAGAGGACGAGTACCCGTATCCAGATTCGCAATGCACCGCCGCGCTCGCCGGGTACGAGCGATACTCGTTGACCAACCCCCGGGATGCGCCGGTCACGTCGTCATCGTCGTCTTTGTGGTCGGGAGGGTCGCTTTTCAGTGCCGGCAGTTACGGTAGTAGTGCTGCGGCGTCGTGGGGAGACAACGGGGATGACGACTTTGCCGACGACGACGAAAACGACGGAAACGAAAACGACGACGCCGCTCTCGTGATGTCGCCGTTGAATCAGCAATCCGCAACCAGGGAGTGGCTCACCACGTTTTTCACCGCGGAGTTGCGAGGGGGAGAGTTGGGCAGTGATGCTGGTGATGCCATTGATGAAACTTCCGCGAACGAGTACGAAAAAACGTGCGCCAGAGAGGCGCGACGGAAGATGTGGGGAATGGAAAACGATTCTGGAATGAAAAAGGACCGGCAAACGCACTCGGGTTTGGCCAACGGCGGGCGCGGCGGGTTCCGCGGCTCCGGTGAGTTAAAGCTCGAGTTAAAAGCCAGATCGCCTATTGAGGAAACGGGGCTGGAGTCCTTTGGCGTGCCCCCGGAGTTCGACGTCACCCTGAGCCAAGACCCGAGGATGTCAAGAGTCGAGGTGCTGGCGTGGACGGGGTAGCTTTTGATGAGTGAATAAAAAATAAAACGCTTGTTTTCGTTTTCGGGAATAAAATCACCTCTTTCGTTTTCGCAACCGCCACCAGCCAGCCACTCCAATCGCGCGCGATGGAGCTCCTGCCGCAGGTGGAGTCCGCGGTGGATTCGTTGCTCTGGGACCGCGCGGACCCGGTGAAGCGTCTTGCGGCGCTGCAAGTGTTGTTGCTAGTGTCGGTGTGTGAGCCCGGGGTGGAGGCCATCAAGGCGCACGGCGGCATCGACCGACTTCGCAAAGCGTTGCAGTGGGACGAAGACGCGATGGAGGTCGCGGCGAAAGCGCTCGCGGCTTGCAGCGGCTCCACGGCGAGGGGCCCTGGTGTCCGGGTGTTCACGTTCACCGGCAGTGGCGAACACGCACATGTAACACACGCGGTGCGTGTGCGCGAGACGGACTATGTGCAGGGGGGCTTGGGGTGGAGAGTATGGGCGTCGGGGGTGGTGATGTGCCGAGAGCTGATTCAGCGAACCGCCGAAAAAACGATAACAATAAAAAACCAAATCATCCTCGAGCTCGGCGCCGGGTGCGGCGTGGTTGGTTTTCTGTGTGCCAAGCTGGGCGCAACGGCGGTGACGTTCACGGACTACTTACCTGGACTTCTTGTTAATTTGGACAAATCGGTGGAGCTGCAACGGGAGGATGAAGATGGCGAAACTTGTAGCACGTCTACTTCGGAAACCAACGAAACAAACGCTTCGCGTGAAACGCGCTTTCGCGTGAAGCATCTGGAATGGCTTGCGAGCGACCCTGTATTACACAACCAGTGGAAGCAAAAAAGACCGATGGGAGGGGACGGGAGCTGCAGCGCGAATGAGCTGCAGAACGAGAATGCTACGCGAAACAGGTCGTTAGCGCCAGATGAAACGTTTTCCCTAATTCTGGGGAGTGACGTGTGTTACGAAGATCCGTTACCGCGAGCGCTGGCGGCGACGATTTGCAAAAAATTAGCCAATCCCGGGCTCGCATGGTTAGTTCTGCCAGTCAGGGACTGGCCGGATGAACCGGGATTCACCGTGATTGACAAGCTGGTGGAGTCGCTGAAAACGTACGACCCGGAGTTACAAATAACAGTCGAAAAAGCCCCCGATTTGCGGGACGAGGAATACGAAGGAGGAACCTTCGTGCGGCACGCGCTCGGGATGGTCAGCGTCTGGGTGAGACGAGGTGCACCGTAGGAAAATAATTCGAGGGCGAGGGCGCTTGTTAGTTGGAGCGTTGTGCGTTTCTTCGTGCGTATTTTTCGTAGACTAGTCTATTAAGCGCGTTGCCGCATCATCGAAAAGGTTTCATATTCGCTCGTCGTCGTCGTCCTATTCGTCAGACAAACTTCCGTCGCTCTCGACGTACCCGAGGTCTGCCGTCTTAGCGTGCGTCAACTAGCACCATGGGCAGCCGTTCGCGCGAGCCCACTGCAGCATCCCCGAGGTGTCCGCGCGTCGCCGCCCAGAAGCACGTATCCTCGTTCCGCGGGCATCCGTTCGCGTGCGCCCACTGCAGCACCTCGAGATGCCCGCCATATGCCGCCCAAATGCACGTCTCCTCGTCCCACGGGCATCCGTTCACGCGCAGCCTCTGCAGCGCCTCGAGGTGCCCGCTCTCTGTCGCCGCCGCGCACGTGTTTACGTTCCACGGGCAGCCGTCCGCGCGCAACATCTTCAACTCCTCGAGCTGTCCGCTCATCGCCGCTGCCATGCATAGGAACCCTATATTCGACAAGCGACATCCCCGTTGCAGGCGCTACACCGCGCGTAAACATCCAAGGCACGCGGCACGATATTCACTAAGCTCTTCAAACTGAAGCCCCGTGTCTGCCACCGCGTCGCGCATCGCACGGCTCACCGCTGGGAGCCGTGCGAGATCTGCGGGGTCGTTGAAATACTCAGATCTGAGAACGTGCGTGACGACGAGGTGGTCGGGAAGGCCCGGGATGGCCTCGTCCGCGTGAGTATCGCGCTGGCGCTTTCTCATGAACGCGCGAGCTAGCACACCGCGCACAGCGTCGAAGAACATCGCGATACGTGTGGGTGTCGTGTGCGCATCGTTGTGCGTCGTGGCTTCCGACAAACGATTATTGCTCATGGAGAAGTTGAATTTCAAATTTAGCGCGTGGTGATATCTCGAGCACTACCCTGGATCCACAAAACTCCGCATCGTAGTATCAAGGATATCAAATACCGTATCAAATAGTCGTTCAAAACACACCTCAAATAGTCGTCACCGAGGACCCTCCGCTCCTAGTCCCTGTCCGACAACCCCTTGAAGTAGTCCTTGTAAAGCTCTTCCCTGACTTTCCCCAGCTCTTTCACGTACTCGCCGTACCCCGCGAGGCGCTTGACGTCCTTCTTGGTCATCACCGGGTGAAACGCCCAGACCTTTCGTTTCATGTACTCGATGGTTGCCAGCAAACACGTCAACACGAACAACACGTACGCGCCTCCGTGAGGAACACCGAGCCATCGGGGTTTTACCGTACCGGTGTTTACGTCGGTGAATGGCAAAAACGCCAGAAGCGTGGCTTCCATCACGTCGTACTTGCTCGCCTTTGCGAGCGGCAGCAAGTGCCCCGTCACGATCTGTCGTACCGGCCCGAACGCGAAGGTTTCGCACAATGACACATACAACGTGATGACGCCAACCACGACCTGTACGAAGTAAAAGCCCCAGCCTTTCAAAGCCCTTTGGTTGTTTTCCTTCCGGTTCGCTTTGTCCGTCAAGTGCGCTTCGCCGATTTTCCGCAAGATGGACGCGCAGTCGTTCTTCATCGTGGTCAGGTTTTTCTGAACTGTCAGGCGGATGGCTTTATCGATGTCCTCGCAAACCTCTTCCAACGCGTTGGGAATCGGCACCTTCAACGGCCGGTCGTCGTCTCTTGGTAAATAGATCGTCGGGAGCTTAAACGCGTGCGAGTTCTTGATCCGCCCCGCTAAGTTCTGCGTGATCTGAATCAGCACGCGCTGCCGGTCGTGTTCCTTCTCCACCTGGTCCGCTTTGCTCATGTAGTACGCCAGTTTCTCGGCGTGCTTTTCGTTTAAACGTTCAACAGCGGTCATGGTTCGCTTGCAAAGCGCCTGGCCGATGGGGTCGAAGAAACACAGGATCAAATCAACGTGATCCGCGAGGTACACTATCGATTCAACCACGTCGAACGGGTACTCCATCTCGCCGTCCACCAACCCCGGGGAATCCAGAAGGTCGACACACGCGAAGTTCTTTGCCTTGCTCGTGCTGATTTCCGTGAACACGTTCTCCGTGATGCCTTTGAACTGTTGAAGGCCGTCGATGTGGTCGTAAAACGCGAACGTCGCGTCGCCTTTCAGCGTTTCCCTTTTCCGGCCGGACGTGACATACGTGAACCCCCTCGTCTCGATCGCCACGCCGGTGGTCTGCACCTCCTCGCTGATGTACCAGTTGATGAACGACGATTTACCAGCGCTGTGGTTGCCGATGATCATCACGTTCACTTTCTTGCGCGGCTTGTGGATATCCGTGAGGTTGAGCAACGGGTCTGCTGCGATCTGTAAAATACCCACGCTCCCGGCGCCTTCTTTTTCGGCAGTCCCATCCGAACTCACCAAGCCTTTGGCGTACAAGTCGTGGATCCTGCGAAGAATCCGTTCGGTGGAACTCATCCCATTCAGCGCGTCCTCGGCGGACTTGGGCACAGGGTCCTTGGGTTTCTTGGCGTCCTTGCTTCCCATGACGAGAGATCGCGTGTGGGACAATGATCAAAAGCACGCGTTCTGGCGTGAAACTGTGAAAACGAACGGACTGCCAAAACTTCTCAGTTTTGAACGTTGGAATCGTTGTTATTGTGCCTACACCCAGGTGTGCCTCCGCACTCCCCTCCGCACCGTCTGACTCGCCATCGCGTGGCTCGCATCGCGCCATGGAGGACGAGAGCGGTAAGAACAAGGCGCTGGGTGTCCCGGGGTTGATGCTTCGCGCGGGACGACGGGTTGTTGGAGATGTCAAGGCATTGCACGTCAAAGCGCTGCCGTGGCGCCAACTCGTGGACTACCGCGCGGTGTCCCTACCCACCGGCGCGTACGACGGGTTACGCCGGGTACGAAGGAACACCAACGACTTTGGGTACAACTATTTCCTCGTGGTGCTGGCGTTGACGGCGACGTGCTTGGTGTTAAACCCGTCGTTGTTACTGCCAATCTTTGGAATCTTGGTGGCTTGGTTGTACGTCTTGCGAGTCCGCGCTGCTGATGTGGTAGTCGCGGGCAAAACCTTCGGCGTCCACGCGCAACGCATAGGGCTTGTTTTCGTCGCGATTGCGGTGCTGCACTTCGGTACACGCGTATCAGCCCTGTTGTTCAGTGTTTTGTTTTGGGGTGTTTTAGGTTGCGCGACGCATGCGGTACTCATCACGCCCAACGCCGACGACGACGCGCCAACCGAAGGCGGCTTTGTTAATTACTTCACGGCAACCGCCGCGAGCGCGTACGGCGGGGTGAAACACGGCGTACAAGCCGTGGGCGTTCCGTCGCAGTGGTTCAGCGCCGCGGACGCCGCGTTTTCGAAACTCGGATGGGCGGTGTGAGGGGGTACTGGTAGATAGATATGTGCTTGCAACGCCATCTAACATCAAATTGAGGTGTTGGATATAAAAATAGTGATTGACACCAGGCCAGACGTCCTGCCCCTGTAACAGCTTCCAAGGTATTACGGGCGTACGGAGTGAAAGGTATTGCGGTTTGAGGGAACAGCTCTTGTGCATATGTACAAGTAAATGATGATAAATCAGTCGCGCGCGTCTCTTGTGTGTTCGTACAAGCGCGGCGCGACGACGGTACCAGAGTTTTATTCGTCTGGATTTCAGACTTTTGGGTATTCTCGCCTACTCGTCCCTTTATTTTGGGGACCTGCGCACTTCCTCTTCCTGCAAAGCGTCCCCACGAAGCACCATCAAGTAGAGGCAATAACTTCTTGTAAACGTTACTTCCTCGACCATCAGCCGCAATTAAAAAAAACAGAGAATTACCGCGGGTACTCCCCGTCTCGCCCGTGCGGCTCTTCTATGTCCCACTCGCTCGCGATCGGGACAATCGCGTTTGCGTTGAGCACCGGGTGCGAGGTGAAGTAGTGGGTCTTGATGTGCCAAAAGTTCACGGATGGTTTAATCCCAGGGGTCTGGTATACGTCCCGGATGTAGCCTGGGATGTTTTTGTACTCCCGTAACGCTTTCTTGGCGCACTTGAAGTACACTATGTACACGGGGTCGAACCGGACGAGGGTGGGAAACAGGCGGACGTCCGCTTCGGTGAGTTGGTCACCCGCGATGTACCGCCGTTTGCCTAAAATATCGTCAATACGGTCAAGGCACGCGAACAGCTCGGTCACCGCAGTTTCATAAGCGCCCTGCGAAACCGCGAAGCCGCTTTTGTAAACGCCGTTGTTCACGCCTTCGTAGATCCAGGCGTTTAAGGAATCGATCTCGCTTTGTAACGCGGGCGGGTAAAGGTCGATTTCCTTCGTATCAGCCCCGGCAAGCACGTCGTCGAACGCATCGTTCAAGTCACGCATGATCTCGCTGCTTTCGTTGCTCACGATTGTGCCGGTTTTTTTGTCCCACAGCACTGGGACGGTGAACCGCGTACCCTCGGGCGCGCCGACCTTTTCGTAAAGGTCCCGCACGAATTTAATCTTGCCGCCGTGAATCGGGTCGCTGTCGTAAACAGGACCTGAGAAAGAACCACACCCTGACGGCGAGGAAAGCGCGGTACCGGCTTCCGCGAACGCCCACCCCGCGTGCGTATCGCTCTCATCAAGAGGTTTGGTTTTCTGCCACGTCGGGTGCACTGCGCTCCAGGAAACGTGATCGCCCAAGCCTTTTAGCCCAATGGTGGAAACCACCCTGCATGCCCACGGACACGCCATGGAGACGTACACGTGGTACCGGCCACTTTCAGGCGGGAATGCACCGCCTTTTTCAATGCGATTACGAAAACCAGCTTCCTTCCTCACGAACGCGCCGGTTTCGCTCACGTCCGCCACCGCGGTGTTGCCGGGGGTTCCGGTTTTGCCGAGCGTCGATGACATTTTGGTGATGAAGTTTCGGGTCGGGGGACGTGGGTTTGGCGAGAACCTCGTTAACTTCGTGGGGCGCGAGGTGAGGCGTTTTTGGGAAGAAGCGACGCGAAGGAACGTGCGGGTCGAGGTGGAGGCGAACTGTGCGAGCATGCGTGGAGGGCGTGCGTCGGGGAGTGGCGAGATTTGCAAATGTCGTGGCGTTTCGAGGAATATTCGGTGGGCACCGATGGCCACACTCTGAAATCGACGCTCCTTCGGTTTCGTTACGTATGAACCTCTACACAGTCTACACCGCCTAAACTGCAATCGTATGCACACCGTGGATAGCCTAAACGTGTCAGCAGGTGTAGGCCCATGTCGTCCGTCGAAATCTAGGTTTAAAAAGCAAAAGCAAAACATCAAAAGGCAACCTTTGACTGCTGACGCGACAGTCAAGCACGACCCCGTCGCCGTCGCGTCGGTGCGTTTTGATCCGTGCGCGCATCCGCGACATGCACGCGCACGCGGCGTCCATCTCGCCGGCCGCCGCCGCCATCACGGCGGCGGCCGCGACCCGCAACGTACGCAACGCGAACCCCGGATCCCACCCCGTAAAGTCCTGTTTTGCAGGCATTGGGAAATCTGGTTTAAATGTGCGACGCGTTTCGCGGATCGTGGCGCCCGCGCGCGGTCGGGCGCGGGCCCAGGTACGTGTAAACGCCACGCTCGGTGATTCTCAAGACTCGGAAGAGCAAGCGAAAATCGCGACGCGGCGAATGGAGCTGATTCAAACCTCGGACGACGACCTGGCGGTGTTGTGCATCGCCGCGGGGCTGGCCCCTGAAGGTTCAAAAGGCGAATTAGTGGATCGCGTGCTGCGGCACGAGATGGGGAACGAGACGTTCATCCTGTACAACGGTGGAAGGGGGTTCTTGTCAGGAGCACAGCCGGTAGTGACTCCCAAACCGACTGCAGCTCCGACTGCAACGCCGACTGCAGCTCCGACCGCAACGCCGACTGCAGCGCCGACCGCAGCTCCGACTGCAGCTCCGACCGCAGCGCCGACTGCAGCTCCGACTGCAACGCCGACTGCAGCTCCGACCGCAGCTCCGACCGCAGCTCCGACTGCGCCTCCGACTGCGCCTCCGACTGCAGCGCCAACCCCCCCCGCCGAGTCAGCGGCGCCCGCCGAATCTGAAGCCTCCGCGCGCGCCGCGGCGGAGCTCGCCGAAGCTGAGGCTAAGTTGGAAGCCTTCGAAGCTGCGAATGCGGCGATGCTGGATGCGGAGCAGGCGGATGCGATGGCGGCGGAACGCGCGGTGGCGTCCGCGGCGGCGCTGGAACAAACCCGTGCCGCGAGGGAAGCGGAGAAGCAAAAGGCGGAGAAGAAAATCGTCGCGATGCTGAAACGGGCGGAGGCTGAAAAAGCGGGCGAGGCGAACGCGGACGCGAGCGAAGCGCCTGTGGATCCGGTGAATACAGAAGCTGCGGCGGCAATAAAGGCGGCTGCCGAACAAGCCGCGCGCGACCGCGCGACCGCCGCGGAATCGCGCGCGGCGGCGGCGACTGCCGAGCTCGAGCGTCTTTCGCGAGAAGAAGCGCAGAGTCGCTTAGCAGAGGCTGAGGAGAAAATGGCCGCCGCCGAGGCTGCCGCTGCCGCGGTCGCGGAGCAAGAAAGAGCGGCGAACGATGAGGCGGCCAAGCTGGCGGCCCAAACACCGCCCGCTGCCGACCCGGTTGCGACACAAAAAGAGGATCTCGCGGATCTCGCGGCGGCGGAGGCAAAAGCCAAAGCGGCGCGCGAGGCGAGGGCTACCGCGATGGCGCTGGCGGATTCCGCGAAACGCACGTTGGCGGCTGAGACGAAGGCCAAGGCGGACGCGGCCGCGGCGGTCGTGAAGGAAAAGGAGGATGCGGAAGCCTTGGAGCTTTTACAGACCCAGCAAGCGCAGGCGCGGGCGTTGGCCGAGATGGAGCAGCGGCGAAGCGTGGACCAAGCGGAAGCGGCTGCGAAAGTAGAAGCGGCTGAAGTGGCTCGCGCCGCGAACGTCGCCGCCGCGGCCGCGGAGCGAGTGGAAGCAGCGCAGGCGCAGGCGAGGGCGGACGCCGCCATCGCCGCCGCGCGGGCGGATGGCGCGAAAGCCGACGGCGTCAACGCAGACGGGTACCAAGTGCCGACCGTGCCGGTGTCTGTACCTGACCCACTGGTGACCGAACCAGCCACCGCTGTTCCCGAGGTTGACCTCCTAGCGAACGCCACGCAGGACGACGTCGAGGCGCGCACTTCGAAACTCGGCGCGAACGTGACATCCATCGGGTGCGCGTTTGGGGTGTGGGCGCCGCATTCGGAGAAGATGACGTTGCTTTTATACGGCGGCGCCCCCGATCCGCTCAGAGGGTACGACACCTCCGCCGGTCTCCCTGTCCCGGCTCGGTACGAGATGTACCGGGACCCGACGGAGTCGTCGGTGTGGAGACAGGAAGTGCAGCAAGTCGGCGCGGGTTGGCGGTACGCGTTTGAAGTCACCATGCCGGGCGGTGAGACGTTCACGCGCAGGTACGTATTGCGCGTTTCCCAAATCCAGGCACACTGTTTGCCCATACAAGACTGACACGTTCTTTTTACAATCACAGGGATCCGTGGGCGCGTGAAACCGATTTCGAATCCAACGTGTGTTTCGTGGTGGACCCTAAATCGTTCACGTGGAGCAAGTTCAAAGCCCCGGACCACGACGCGCTGGTGATGTATCAGTGCCACGTCGGGACGTTCACCGGGGTGGGCGATCCCGATCTAGGTACCGCGCCCGGGACCTTCGTGGCGCTCACCAGGAAACTACAGTACATCAAAGATCTGGGTTTCAACTGCCTCCAGCTCCTGCCGCACACCGAGTTCGGGGGGGCGTGGGGGTACAACCCGAGGTTAATGCACGCCGTGCACGGCCCGTACGGCGACGCGCTGGAGTTTGCGGAGCTAGTAGAGCAGGCGCACAAAAAAGGAATCGCGGTGCTTGTGGACGTGGCGCTGCACCACGGCGCGGCGAACGGAAATTCGCTGTGGGAGTTCGACGGGTGGAGCGACGGGAACGGTGGGATTTATTTCGAACGCGCGGGCGACACCGGGTGGGGCCAGGGGTTCGCGTTCTGGAAAGAAGAGGTCCAGAGTTACCTGGCGGCGACGATGGACACGTGGCTTGACGAGTACAACTGCGACGGCGTCAGGATCGACAGCGCGCACTCCATGCCGCCTGATTTCGTGCGGCGCGTGACGAATCGGGCGCGGCAGTTTGGAAACGACAAGTTCGTGGTGGTGGAGCACTCGCCTGAAGGCGGGCACGTCCCCGGTGAACTAGGCGCGGATTCGTGCTGGCTTTTCAGCAACAGCGACAACTGCGCCGGGATGACCAACCACTGGAAGGGGAACATGGAACGTCTGGAACAAGTCGCGAAAGGCCCGGGCGGGTACCACAACAACCACGCGTTTGTCAAATTTCCCATGGGCTCGCACGACACGATCGGTAAGCGACCCGGTCATACGCACGACTTGGGACACTGGGCGAGCCGTTTCGGAGGGCGAGGGGAGTGGAGAGCGCGGGCGAGCATGCGCCTGTGGTGGGGTATCGCCGCCGCGGGGGTTGGAATTCCCATGCTGTTCATGGGCACGGAGACGCACCAAGTGCGTATTGCGCGTTTCCCAAATCCAACACACTTTTTGCCGATTGTCCAGAGTAACTACTGTTTACTACATACATCAAAAGTAGACTGTTTGCCCATACATGGCACTTGTACACTCAAGACTGACACCTTTTTTTAACATTCGCAGGACGGGCACTGGCACACCACCCCGGACGCGAGCATGGACTGGAGTTTGATCGTTGGCGGCGACAACTTCGCCACGGAAGGCATGGCGTGCGTCTCCGCGGCGAACAAAATGCGAACCGCGCACATGGCGCTGACAAGAGGTTCCGCGAGGGTGACGCACGCCGATTCCGAGAACGGGATCATCGTCATTGAGAGGCATTACGAGGGGCCGGACGAAAACGGCACACAAATCAACGAAAGAATGATCGTCGTCGTCAACGACGGCGACTGCCAATGGGACGCGGCGTCGCCGTACGGCGTCGGAGTGGGCCAGCCCTGGGGCGACGCCCCAAACGGGTTCGTGGAGGTGTTCAACTCGCAATCCACCGAGTTCGGGGGGTGGCCTGGCAGCGGCAACGCGGAACGGGGGGTCATTACCCAGCAAGGCGACCAGCTGCCGCTCGCGATTCCGAAACTGGGCGTCGTGGTGCTCAAGATGACTTCGGAAACAAACAAAGAAACAGCGCGCGACGCCAACGCGATCCTCGCCGAGCTCTCCGCTGCTGCGCTGGGAGGGGAGTGATTTGTGAATAAGGAAAAGTAAGACTACTACCGCTTCTGCACTTCTCGTCTGACCTCGTTGCCTGTTCTTTGCCGCTGCCGCGTTCCTGTATTTAATAACGATGGGACTACTTCCTCCTTATTTTTTTTCTTGACCTTTATCGTTTTCGATTTTTCTACGGCCACGTGTCGGCGTCGTTTCGCACTTCTTGGAGACTTTGGAGACTTTCGCAAAGTCTCGCATGTCGTGTTCGACATGCACGTACCCTAGACGGCATATCACCATGCGAGGCCCCGCCCGTAGCGTCGGTCGGTCGTCGGGGGTATCGTCGCGCTGGCATGGCACATCGCTCGTGGTCAGTGCGCTTCTAGTGTTGCTCTTGGTGCCGGTCCAGTTCGCACACGCACAGCTGGTCGGTCGATACGTTCGGCTGATCCTGGACACGTCGTACCTCCATTTCTCTGAGTTGATAGTTTGGAAACCAGGCGACCTTGACACGAACTTGGCGCTCCTAAAACCCGTCACCTCCAGTTACGAAGGGTGGGGTGGTACCTCCGATGTTTTGTTAGATAACGATGTGAGCACGTATTGTCACACCAACAACGGGGGATGGGTGATGGTTGACCTGGGCGAGGAGAAGGAGATCGGAGGTGTCTTTCTGTACTCGAACTGGTGTTGTAACAACCGAGCCATCGGGTTATACGTCGAGATTCTGGACGCGTCGCAGAATGTGGTGCTCACCACAACAAGCATTACGGACGGGCGAAAGGGGTACATGCTAGACTTTACGGGCGGTTTCATGAGTCTGAACGACACGAACCAATGGCGCGGACTAGTTCAAGAATACGCGGCGGGCGATGCGCTGGACGGCTGGCAACAGTTCGTCGTCTACCCCAAATGCGACTGCTGCGAAGCGCAGTTGAAACAAATGGGGCTCGCGACGGAGTCATCAAACTGCGTAGTAGAATGATTCGCCCGTGGAATATGTGGGCTGGGAAGAAAGGTCTACACACATTGTCGTTAGGGAAGTACTGGTACCATTCATTTTGTAATTCTAAATTCATAAAATCACAGGAAAAACTCGGTTCCGCGCCCCAGGCTTCAGCATCCTGTTCGCCCGCGCGCCTGGCGCGCGGGGTCGTCCTCCCTGGTGCACGCGACGCGACCGTGGCCGGTCACACGCGGTGTACATCCACGAAGGACTCCCCTGCCGGGTGTTTTCTGATTGAGAATTACTTTCAAATGAACTACCGATTTAACTGAACAATAACGCAACGTTCACGAATGGGAAAACCGACCGCAGCAACCACATGGGTCGTATCGGACACATCAGAAGGTCCACGGCGCACGAACGTGGCTTACTCGATCTTGGTGACCCAACGTATCAACTCTCCGCGCTGCCGATATACCTCCGCGCGGTGGGTTGTGTCGGTTTTCAAAAAAAGAAATCAAGTTGTTGACCGTGAGAAGGTAGTACTAGTCGAGAGAGTAGTATCCAGCTCGAGTAAGCTGCCTGCATGACACTCGAAAAGAGTGCGGTCGCATAGCACACTGCATGGCGATTAACTGTGAGTCCAGCGACCGGATGCAACATCGACATGATCGAAGAATACCGACGCGAGATTCGCTTCGCGAGGACATCATATCATGTCTCTGAAGTTTTCCGTCAATCCAACGTTCCATCCCTTCCACACAAGAGTTCGTTCGTCACACGCTGCTGTCTCCGCTCATCACCCAGCCCGCGTGCGCCAGCCCGGTCGCGATGCCCGCCGCGTACGCCCGGTTGCGATACCGCGGGTGATTCCGCAGGGCTATGCGTATCAGCGGGAGCATGGGGGCGTAAAATAGTGGGAACAGAAATTTTTGCCACGCTGCATCTTTTCGGGATTTGTTCAGCGCATCCCACTTGTTTTTCGGCGGAGTCACCGACTCGTCATCGGCGGTCATCGGCGACGACGACGTCGTCGTCGCGATGAGGTTGGTGTGACACGCAACCCGAGCGCCGCGCGTCTCAAACTGCCGGTCGTCACGCGAACGTCACGAGACTTGTCTGTTCGTAAATTTGTTGAAATTTTTCAACTTCGAATGTCAAGGAATCAGATCGTGCCGCGCTCGCGGGTGGGTGGCGCCCTGAGTCGCGCCGTCGTGGCGTCGCGACGGATTCGCGGTGTACTGCGACACGCGTGTTGGTCATTCGCAAAGCGGCACGGCACGAACCCAGAGGGAAAAATGACCGACCAGCTCGCGCCTAGCACTCGTCATTCCTGGACACACGACGGTCGTGTGGTTTACGAATGGGATCAAACGTTGGAGGAAGTGAACGTGTACATCTCGGTACCGGCCGGGGTTTCGGCGGGGGTTTTGCAGGTCACGATTGAAACCGGGTCAGTAAGCGTGGGTATTAAAGGCAACCCTGCGTATTTAACCCACGCCCTTTACGCCCCGGTCGTGGTGTCCGAGAGTTTCTGGACGTTGCAGGATGGCGACGAGTCGGGGGAAAAGAGCTCGACACAAAAGGCAAAATCGTTACATTTGCAGTTGCAAAAGCGCGAGCGCGGTAAGCCGTGGGCGGGTGCGTTTTGTGGTCACGACACGCAGTTGCCCCCGAATGAGATTCAAAACGAGAAACAACGCCTGATGAAGGAACGGTTCCAGCTGGAACACCCGGGGTTCGACTTCTCGAACGCCGACTTCAACGGCGACGCGCCGGACGCGAACGCGTTTCTGGGCGGCGTGGGACGGACCTGACGTTCGTTTTTTTATACGAAGGTTACAAGAGTTTACGTCTACGCATCTACACGGTCTAAAAATTCCTCAATCCCCCTCAGTTCCGTCGTCTCGCCGTGAACGTTCCCACGATCACGAACTCGGCGAGTATCCCTGAGTAGTTCGCCCCCATGAACGTCGTGGGGACGTTCCTCTTTACCTTCGCGACGCCGGCGACGAGGCGAGGGTTCGTTTTCGTTTTCGTACTTTTACGTTTTCCAGTTTCAGAGACGTCAGGTCCAGTCGCTTCGCCGCCGGCATCGTCGTCGTCGTTTCCGTGCAACTCAATTTTTTCGTTGAAAAACACCTGCCCACACGGGACGCACACGGTGTTTGCCACCGCAATCTCCGTCGTCGCGGGGAGCGCGAATTTGAAAAACCCAGGCTCGTCCCCGAGCCAGTACCCGGCGCTTCGGTTGTTCCCGTTCTTTTCCGTCGCGAAGAACCGGCTTCCGGTCACGAACGCGGCTCCCCGTGACGGATACACGTCTTTGTCTCTCGGCACGAACACCATTTCCAGGGTGACAAACGTTCTTTCCGTGCGTGCCGCGATTTTTCCGTCAATCGGCCCGGCCGCGACCGGGTCCCTAACGAAAATACTCAAATCGACCGCCCAAGTTGCGAAATCAGCCGATGGACCTTCCCTCGTAAACGCCCCCCCCGAAGTACTCCGCGCTACGATGCGCGAAATCGCGGTTTCATCCCCATCCTCCAGCGCCAAGTCAACCCGTTGTTTGAAGAAACCCAGAAGGTTCGTAAAAACCTCGCCCACCACGTCGGAGGCACCGCCCTTGGACGAATTCGCGACGAGATGTCTCTGTGGGTGCCTAGACGACTTCGGCGGGGAGATGCCACGGTGTCCTCGGGACGATGTGGAGGGTGTCAACGCGACGCCATGCGCGCGTGGTGTCACCGCGAGGCACGCCGACGCCATCGCGCACCTCGAACTGCCAAGGCGGCGTGAAGGACCGCGTGCACTGCCGTGGAAAGCCAGGTGGGCACCATAAAATCAGTGGTATTTTGTCCTGTGCGAGCGCTTTTATTGAACGAAATCGTCTTTGTCATCCCCAGACCTCCAGCGCACCGATGATCCTCGGCGCGCGGTGCCCTCCCCTTTCTCTGGTCCGCGCAGCTGTTTTTGCTGCCTCGCGCGTTCGCCCTGCGCGCCACTCCAGAGCCAGTCGTGTTGCGCCGCCGCGACGAAAAGAACTGCGAAGCTCGTGCCGAAACTCCGCCGCGATGGCGTCCTCGACGTACGGCGAGCACACCGTGTGCGCGGCGAGTGGTGGGCAGACTTCCGGTGACGTGCACGTCGTGACCGCGGTCGAAGACGCGGGTGTGGAAATCGTGCTGGGAAGCGGGTCGTTTACGCGCAAGGCTATTCTCACCGAGATGGGGTTTACGTACCAAGTCGTCGTGGCGGGCATCGACGAAAAAGCAATTCGGTGCGACGACCCGGCTCAGTTGGTCACGGAACTGGCGCTGGCGAAGGCGGATGCGATTGTGGCGCGAATGAAGGCTGGGGATGGCGTGCGTGATACTGCATGCGATGACAGTGAGTATGGTGACAGCACTGCGATGAAAGCATCAAAAAACACGCTGCTCATCACGTGCGACCAGGTTGTCGTGTACGACGGTGTTGTTCGCGAAAAACCACTCGACGAAAACGAGGCTCGAGTTTTCATTAAAAGTTACGGCGAAAAACCCGTGTCCACGGTGGGCGCGTACGCAGTGACCGACCTCGGAACGGGGGCTGTTTTCTGTGCCACGGACACGAGCGTGATAAAATTTTCTCCCATTCCAGACGGGTTGATTGACGAGTTAATACACCAAGGAACTTGCTTGGAGTGCGCGGGCGGGTTGATGGTGGAACACCCGGCGATGGCGCCGTTGATTGTTTCGATGGACGGAACGATGGATGGGCTGATGGGTTTGTGTAAAAAAACGTTAGCCGGGTTGCTCATGCAGGCGCTGGAGACGAGAAACCGAGGTAAAGGGGAATGAGGGGAAGTAATACGTCTAGTAGCCTAGGTAGTCTAGTGGTCTGGGTATATCCTTGGTATCCTTGTATTCTGGATTTCACCAAGCCTGACAAAAAAATAATTTAATTTAAGGAATAGCTAATTCTAACGTTAATTAAAATCACGTTATTTTTATTGCGTTATTTTTATTTGACGATATTTAATTAGCCACAGCGTTAAAATACCTCTGGAATTAATTAATTAATTAATTGAATGACATCCAGTCATCAAAACGTCCAAATTAATTAAAAATAATTCAAGGTATTTTTTACGTTGTGGCTAATTAAATAACGTCAAATAAAAATAACGCAATAAAAGTTAGCTAAAATTAGTTAGTTATTCCTTATTTTTTTGTCAGGCTTGGTGAAATCCAGAATATCCGTTATAGTTTGTTACCTTTCTTCGCTCTTCGCCGAAAACGCAATCAGGCCTACCAACAAAGTGAGGTTCATGAACGCGAACAGATCTCCGAACCACACCCCGGTGATCTCGCCCGTGATTCCCGGAATCGGCGTCGGGCCCGCGAAGAGTGCCTCGAGGGGATTCGAGCCATCCGGGAAACGCCACACCTCCAGACCTTCAGCGGCGGCGGGAAGAGGGGCGAGGACGCTCATTAGCGCGACCGCCGAAAGAGGGGCCCCGAAACGATTTCGGCCCGAAACCACATCGATGCAGGCCACCTCATCTCGACCATCGGAGACGTTTCTACGCACGGGGCGACCCGCGGCTGGTCGACGGCCTACTCGAGTCGGGCGTGACGAGTGCGCATCGCCGCGGGACGCGGCGACGGCGGTCGGGATAGCGCGGAGCATCGCGCTGGGGAAACTGGGGTGGCTCGCTGAAACTTTTCGACGCACAGCTGTGCGCCGACGAGCCGAGACGTCGAGTTCGAATGAATTATTTCCGGCAAATTTTCATGCCCACTTTTTGCCGCGCACCTCACGCCGCGCGAGATGCATCCCCCGCCACCCGACCGTCATATCGAGTGTCTCGCCGAGGACGATTGGGTGGATATTGATGTCCCGCCGCGTGAGCTAAACCTCAAAAACCCGCACGATGACACGACGCCCTCCCCGAGCGGTCGCAAGTACGGCGGTTTTGACGTGTCCACGAATACACACCCCGATACCCTGACCCCCACCACCCCCGACGCGTGGCTGGCGCTGGCGGAGGAGTCCATGCGTGCGTCTCGCGTGGGTGTCTCTGCACGCACAAAGGGGCACGCCGCGCACCTCACACGCGCGTGCGCGAACGCCCTCGGGACGACTGATACGCGCTGCAACTCCACCGAGTTTCCCGCGTTTAAACCAAAGACGCCCTTTCTTTCGCCCACGCGCGTCGTCGTCGCGCGACCTCACACGAGGTCGTTCGCGCGTCGCGTGGGGAGTATCGGGAACGCAGTTGGTGGTGTCGCCGCGGTTGCGGTCGCTTTCCTTGTGTCGACCACAACAATCGGGCTCGCGCCATGTGCGTCGACGCCCTTGTACTCCTCGCGGTGGGGTATCCATAGTTCAGAAACCGCGACGAGCGCGTTTTGCCCGATTTCGGCCGGCGAAATCGAAATCGACACCGCACACGCTTCACAAATGAACGAAACGATCAACTCGCTTCGCGCGGCGCTCGCGGAGGCGAACGCTTCCGTGGAATCAATGGAAGCGGAGGTAGCACTTCTCTCCCGAAACACATTGGCCGCGACGGCCAATGCGGTGACGTGGCGCCGCGCAGGCGAAGCGTGGTACGACGCGTACGCCGACGTGGTAGACGCGAAGGCGACGAAGAACAAAACGAAAAAAACGCGAGATTTGAAAAAAACAAAACGCGTCTTCGCGCCGACGTGACGAACGCGTGGGAATGAGTCGTTGTGTACGGTGTACGACTATGTGTAGGCAACGGAGCGTTGTGTACGGTGTACGACTACGTGTAGGCATATTAATACTACCGAGAAAGAGCATGGAACGGACAAAATTAGAAATAAATCTTTTTATAAATTGAAAAGAATGGACGAGACGGACGACACAGTGCGGCTGTCCGCCTGTTCCACTCTAGCAGGTTTATTGTCGCTGGTGCTGGTGTGCACTTTAGCGGGTTGCTGGTGCGGTTGCACTCTAGCAGTTCTATTGTTGCTGGTGCTGGTGTAGCACTCTAGCAGATTTATTGTTGCCGGTGGTCCTCGCGAGAAGAGCAGTCGTATGCCGCGCGCTCCGCGCGCTCACCCTTGGATCGTGTTCCACGTCGCGGCGGTAGCACCGTCGACAGTCATACCGGCTGCGCCATAGTAGTACGCCCAGTCTCCATTTCCCGAGTATAGGAGCCTGTCCGAGCTGTCCGTGCTGTCATGCACGAGCGTCGTGGTTGTCGATGCAAACGCAGTGCACGTCGGAGAATTAGTTCCAGTCAAGATGAAGGTGTCGCACAGCCCGCCGACGGTCCAGCAGCTGGCGGTCACCACGACGGTCGAGGTCGTGGTTGTCGTGGCGTCGTCCGCAGCGAGGTCGGACAGCGGCTTGTACCCGCACGGAATCGTGTACGCAAAGGGACCCTTGCCGTGGTTGATGGTAAACGTCTGACCCATCCGGCCAATCACCACGGGGGCGAATAACTTACTCTCCGTCTCCAGGTCGTCCCCGTTGTACGCCGAGTGTTGCGCGCCGCCGTTTGTGGTGATGCTGCCCTCCCCGTCGTTAACCGGGTTCCCCAAAGCGGCGGAGATCCAGTTGTTAGTGGGATAAGGGTACGACTCGGTTGGGAGGTGGAAGTCGTTGGTCCAGAACGCGGTGTTCACCCCGGTCGCGGCGTTCGCCCCAAACGCGGTGGCCGGCTGGCGGAAAGGACAGCAGTGGTAATACCCCTCCTGCGTGTTCGCGTTCGAGGCGTCCCAGGTGGCTGGTGGTTTGCGGCAATCGAAAAAGTTGTGTCCGGCGCAGAGCGAAAAGTTGCGCGAGTCGCTCGCCTTGGCGAGCTGGTCTCCGTTCTTGTCGAAGTTGTTGAACCGAGTTCCCGCGGTGTCGTGCCAAGCGGAGCCGCCGTCCCAGAACCCGTTCCTACCGCCCCACATCTTGTTATTCTCCAAATCAACCGCGAACATCAGGACGTCGCCCGGGCGGACGAAACCGATCTTGCCCAACCACGTAGGCCCCCCTTGCGGCGTACCGTTGTTGGTGAACTTGAAAAACTCCCCGAACTTCATGTTGAACGACGCGATGCCGACTTCGAAGTTCGTGTCCGCCGCGGTTGAGGTGACGCCCACGGTGATTTCCCAATAAAGTTTGTCGGTCGCGGCGTTGCCGGTGATGTCAAACGCGGTGTTGCCGTACACGCGCGCGTACGTCTTTGCGGTGCCGCCCACCGTGACGGTGGTTCCCGCGGTGTCGAAAGAAACGGGCGTGCCATCCGGGCTCGCGCACTTGTCCCACGTCGATAACCCTTTCCGGGCGCGACACTCCGTGAGAAGGTCCGTGATCGTCGAGCCGAACGTGGTTTTCTCTTCAGGGCACTTAAAAACCTTAACCAGCGGGGTTTCAGAGGAGGCAAACCCGGTGACCAGTGCGGTGTAGGTCGCCGTGGCGGACAACGTCTGGGCGAACATGCCGATGCCGGCGTCCGACGGCACCACGGGTGCCACCGTCGTGGGCGTGACACTGTATGCGTCCGCGATCGCGCTGCCGCCGCCCAGCGTGGTTTCCGCGAAGGCGACGAACTCGTGGGTTGACGCGGTCAGCTCTTTTTGTAAAACAATCCGCGGTTGCGATCCGGCGGCGAGCACGCCGGATCCCGGTGTTTTCGGGGCGGCGGTGATGCACACGACGTCACCCACGACACCCGCAAAGCGCACGCGGAACTCGTGTGTCACCTCCATCTCGTTCGCCTGCTCATTTTCGTTTTTGTCAAACCACTTCGTGGAGGCGTAGCACTGCGTGTTGGTCAACACGCCTTGCGGCGCGACGCACTGCGCGTTGAGGGGTACCCCGGCGCAGTTCGCGTCGAAAAATACGCCGCCGTCGCCGTACGTCACGTTTGGCACCGTCGCCGTCGTTGGCGTTGCCGGCGTCACGCTCTCCCGAAGCCGGTACTGTTTGGACACAACGACGTCGTCGCTCCAATGCGACCCAGTAAGCTTGGGGGTTCTCATTTGGTAAAGAACAGCGTCGGCGTTGGACAACGGAGTCGCGGTGGTGACTAAACCAGCCTTGAACGGCGCCACCGGTACGCGCAAATTGGTCGCGGAGTTTTGGTTGAACCGCACGCGAAGCGCGTAGACGCCGCTTTTCAAAACGCGGTGGTTGTGAAACGTGGGAAGGTTCGACCCAGAGCGTCGCTGCGGCGTGTGCAGCTCGCAGTTTTGGTGTCTGTACGCTTTGTACGGGTTGTCGTAGGTGTTCGTGCTGGCCCACAGGATGTTGGCGCACCCGCGTTTTTCGTTACCAGCGGCCACCACCTCGGGCGGGACCTCGGGGCACGTGAAATCTTTCGCGGCTGAAATGGATCCGACTTTATCGATGGTGACGTAATACCCGCCAACGGGAGAAAGCTTCTGCGAGACGTGCGATGCGCCGTCCGCGACTCTGCCGGTGTGCGAACCCACACGCACGGTGTACGTGCCACTCAACGCCAACCGGGTGGGCGCGGCGCGAGTGTTACTACTCGACGTGGCGCCCGCGGGGAACATCGAGTCCTCCCTCGCGAACCCCCACTCGTTCGCTCGCGCGGCGTACGGCTTCAACATGGACTGCGCGGTGTCCTTCACGATGTTGTTTCCGCTCACCACCGTGCCGTTCGGGTCGAGCAACACCAAGTGCGTATCAAGACATGTCCGGCCCAAGCCGTACGGCATGCCGCACCGGAGCCACGCGTTGCTTCCAACGGGTGCCCAGTCCGGACCAGCCGCGACGGACACGACGTCGCCCGCCACCGCGTCGAACGTATACGCGTGCGTTTCCCCGGAAGACGCGATGCTTCCAAACTTGACCTCGCCAAAGGCCACGGCGCCGCCAGTGTCGGGCAATAAAATGTCCGGCAGCACGGTGGTGCTACCGGTTTCTGTTTCGATTTTCAGGGTATACCCGGTACCTCCGACGCCGTACGAAGTGAGGCGGACCGTGTAAAACCCTTTTTTGGCAACCAGAACTTTGCTGGTTGAACTTGAACCTGAACCGGTCGCCGCGCCGTTATGCACGAGCGCCATTTCGCCTTCGCGGACGTTACACGTGTCTGTCGCGTACGGCCAGCAGCAGTCCACGAACAATGGACTGCTGCTTTGTTTCGTGCAATTCGAATAAACCAACTCAACGGGTTCGAACACCTGTACGCTAACACCCACGGGGTGGTTCACGGGGTTGAGCTGCTCGACGGTTGTTTTCAACAAGAAGTTCCCCCCGGTACCGTCGACGTACACCCTGTAATCGTTCACCAGCGGTTTCCCGTACCCGCACTCGGCGCGGTGGTTCGTGAGGCTGGTTTGGGATGGGAAATACCCGGTTTCCGAGCCTGATGTGGTTGGGAAAATATCCGCGCCCGCCGAGGTGAACAAACTCCCAGGCGTACCCGCGCTGCCGCACGAGCACCAGCACCCGGCGCATCGGCAGGTGTTTTCGTGCCACGTCAGCGCCGCCGCGGCGTCGAAGCCTCTTGTGACGTCGAAATCGACGAACCCGGACGGGGAAACCATTGTGGTTGACGCGGCGGCGGTATTCAGCGCGGAGGCGTTGGCGACGGCGCCGTCGCCACTTGGCGCGATGAGCTCGATGTAGGTCTCGTCCAGGGGCGAAAACGCGAAGGCGCTGACGTAGGACCCTTTGGTGGCAAAGAAGGTGTAGTCCCGAAACGGCGCCGCGTCCGGTTCGATGACGTGCGTCGAGCGAACCCAGCTCTGTAGTGTTGGCACGGGCGAGGTCCACGACGCGGTGGTGGTTTCGCCAGCCGCGGTCATCGCGGTTTGATACCCGACGTTTGCGTCTCCAAAGTTGTACCGCCCCGCAGTTTCGAACAACGTGGCGTTGGTGTCCGCGAAGGTACCAAGAAGACCGTGGTACGCGTCCGGCACGTCCATCACGTCGTACACGAGGTGCGAGGTCAAAAACTGATCGATCCACCGCGTGCCGTTGGGGTACCAGTCGCACCCGCGATTCATCTCCGTGGGTTTCATGGGGTGGCGGCCGATGGCTGGCCAGTGGTCGTCGTGCGACCCAGTCGGGTCGGAACACGTCGCCCACTTCGCGTCATCGATTTGCCGCTCCGTTTCAAACAACGTCCCCCCGAAAACGTTCTCCGCTTTGTTTTTGTAACACCCGAACCGGGAGGTTTTCGCGCAGCAATCGCCGCCGTCGTACCCGCACTCGGGGGTGTTCAGGGAGGCTTGACACACCCCGTCGCCGATTAATCCGCAGTGCGTTTGCTGACACCCGGGGTTGATTTTGCCAAACGCGTGTTTCGCGTACGGCGACATCGCGGACGCGCGCGCCGGGTCGCTGAGCACCGCTTCGGCGAAAACAGAACAGCTCTTGTTTTGCGAAACGCACTCGCTCACGCCGGAGCCCCACATCACGACTTCAACGCAGGCGGGGGGGGCGGTAACCACGGTGGCTCCCGCGGCCGCGGTCACCGCCGTCGCGTTGTTGATCGCGTCGCAAACGCAAACCCCGGTGGCGTCCGTCACGCCGCACGCGCACGCGGCGGCGTCGTCCACGATCCGCGCCACGCACGTCCCCGCGACGCACTTCCAGTTGCCCCACCCGTTGGGAAGCGACCCGGTGCCGCAGCCGTACAGGGTTTGTGCAAATCCAGGTTCATCCTGGCCGTTGCAGTCGGGGTCGTGCGCGCCCGACGCGCAGTCGCACCCGTCGCACCTGGCGTAGTAATACTGCGAGTTGATCCACGCGTTCGGCACGGGGAGGAGCACGTTGT
>Ga0302121_10000364_pt1 | contig 25334 bp, 13 predicted proteins | sample CB21_surface_MG_FD_203120 | JGI IMG/M metagenome (GOLD analysis project Ga0302121, IMG submission 203120) | Marine microbial communities from Western Arctic Ocean, Canada - CB21_surface | ecosystem: Environmental > Aquatic > Marine > Oceanic | place: Canada: Western Arctic Ocean | collected... | reverse complement strand
CGTCTATCTGGCCCATTGCCGCCGCAAGTTTTTCCTCGCGGGTCGAAGGGCCCCTTGCTTTGAATAAAGACGACCACATGGCACCTATTGCAATTGCGCATTTTGCGCTTATGTAGCCGCAATAGCGCAAAGCACCGCGCGCATACTTAGATCGTAACAGTATATCCGTGTACTTAAATATTAAAATGTAACATACAGCACATCCTGCGGGTGCCACCATGGAGATAGACTGGGCCGTCGCAGATGTCCTCGCCCCTGGGGAGGATATCATGCTGGTAGACCCAAATGAAATGGAACAAAGAGCACTAGCAAAACAAGCAAGATTAAACGACGATATCGAACGCATTCGAGGTTTAAAACAAACGTCAGGCCCCAATTCACGCGAAACGAATCAAGCAATAAGGGAGTTGGCCCCACAGATACGCGCCCGCCTTGGGAACCTTATTAGGTTTCAGGACATTGCAGATGTGTTTGGCAATGTTGAAGACATTGTAACCATAGCGTTGAAGCTAAACCCCCACAATCTAAACTTTGCGTCACACGATATGCGAGACAACCCCGACATTGTCCACCTGGCGGTGCAACAAACTGCGTATGCGTTTCAGTATGCAGGGTTTCCCCTAAAAAATGACCCGGTGTTTATTATGCACATGATGGTGCTGGTTGGTGCTGGCAGCGTGGACGTTATCCTTGGGGCTAGTTCGGACGAAATGCGCCGCGATGTGAGCGTTGCGCGCGCGGCGTTGTCTCTTGCACATGCAAACTCTGTGGTGGACGTTGTCAGAGTGTTGCGGGACACTGTCATATGGATGGATGTAACCCCACCACAAGTGGAACCTATAAGTATGTCGACAATGCGCTTCGGACATGGCCGGGTCTGGACTAATAACCCAGAACATCCGTTGAATGATGTTACGTTTTGCAGTCGCAACATATTTCAAGTTGTTGCGATTGTTGATTTGCCAGAAATGTATAATGCGATGCCGGATCACGTTCGGAATAACCCGGAGCTGATTATGGAAATTTTGGAAGCAGACATACACATGTTCGACCAGCTAAAGGACACGGTTCGAGATGACCCCGACATTGTAATACCCATGTTAATCGAAGCAGTTGATAACGGACTCGACAGCGACAACGACTTTATGCAACTGTGGCAGCACGTGGGCGATATCAAACAGAATAACGAAAACGTTATCGTGGCAGCTGTGCGGAGATGCGGGTACGCGCTAGTGTATGCAGCCGACGAGTTTTGGGGGAACCCGGCCATTGTAAGCAGTGCACTCAACAACATCGCCCCAATGTTTAATTGTATTGGGTTAATTATCGGTGCTCCTACGCAGGCCGAACAAGATTATTTCAACAGAATTCTTGCCGATGGTAGGTTAGCCATGACCATAAACGATGTCAATGTCGCAAAGGCGCTAGTGGCACTTGATGCAGGAAAGTTGGAAGACATGAACGAAGCAAATCGCGACAACCCGGATATCGTCTCAACGGCAATATTTGCAAACCCCAGCGCAATGCAACACGCGAGCAACCGGCTGCGTTCTAGCAAAGACTTTATCCTGCATCTGCTGCGCAATTTCAATGTAACCCCCGAGACCGAACATTATTATGCTTATCCAATAATGATGGTATACGTTTCCTACGATCTACAGTACGACAAAGAGATTCAGCGCGAACTTGCAAAATTGATGTACCTCCATGATTCTTACAACCCGCTAACAGAATCCATTATACTCGAAGTTGTAAAGGCTGCAATCACCCGAACATTGGCACATCGGGGGCAAGAAACTTATGATCGGCCATACCGTTTTCTTAGAACTGATATCCCGTTACGAGAAAACAGCCTCGACGATAACAGTCTCATTGTGTGGATGACACTGGAAACAGACCGGGCCGACACAATTTTCGCAACCGCATCCAACCGTATCAAAAACGACGCATTTATTGTAGGTCGCTTTATGCATGTGACCCAACTCCGCACGCTAAACCCTTCACACGCATCAGCACGGTTGGTCGCAGCCCCGAAAATTGCAGAACAAACGTACAGACAAATGGTTGAAAACGGGACCGTCGCCCAGATCGACACAGACATCGGTCGCCTAATGAATCTTAGACCCGAATACGCCGATGCGGTCTTTCGGCGACTTCGCGAATGGGACGAGCTAAGTACCGAAATAGATACACACGGAAAAGCGCGCACCGACCTAACATGGTGGGAAAAGCTAAACATTGCACTTATGCACGTTCCACACCATACGATGGACCCCCCCACGTTATTTCCGGGCCCCCGGGAGCCAGAGCCAAGGCCAGAGCGGGTGCTCGGGCTGGCAACAATGGCAAACGAAAAAATATACAAAACAATGGAAAACTGGCACGAAAATGTAAAAGTCGACGGCGGAAATGTGGAATACGTGCACAATAAAACAAACCGAGTTGTCAATTCACTTCAAGATGCCCTCGACGATCCCGACGGCACGGGAGAATACGAGTACGACGACGAGGGGGACATTGTGCGCCGCTCAGGAGTGGCACAGTTCACTACCCCGAGACCTCGCCAACGTCACAAAACCCATCTGTATGAACCCCAGCCGGTGGTTATGGGCGTTGTCGCAAATGCTGTTCCAGTACCGCCAAACGCAGACGCAAACGCACAATGGGTTGCATCAAATGTCCCGCCAACGGATGCTGACTCTACAGGACAACGAGTTCAGATTGTCAATTTGCAAGCAGAGGGGGACATTACAGCTGCGTTAAACGGACGTTTCGGGACAGTCGTCGGTCTTCCGCGTGCCGACGGAACACTGAAAATTTTGCTCGACACTCCAACAGCAGAAATGAAAACAGCGGCAGAACTAAAAGGCAGACTCGCCGCAAAGGCAGAAGTACTTAACTTTGTAAAGGCCATTCCAAAAGAGCAAACAGATGCCGAGAAAAAGGCCACCGAAGTTATGGCGACAAAACTAAGGCACGCGTACTACAAATGGTCTAATACTGCACCATTCGAACGCCCCACCATCGACGTAACGGAATATATACCACAGGAAAACTTGCGATACATTTACCGGCCAGACGTGCCAGAAACGTTATCACACCGCGAAGTTCTGTCCGAACTGTCCCGGGGGGGGGCGGCGTTTCGAGCTAGCTTTTGTGATGTGGCCACACTATAGCTGCAGCAATACTGGCAAAAAGAGTACGGACTGGATCTATGCACCCCCTCCCCCCCGTCTAGTATATCCGCGTGGCTGTAGCAGCAACCCTAATGGAGGGGTTTCCGCCTGGCGCCGATGCCTATTCGGCACACGGCACCTATGACTTTTTAGATCAAGATGACCCGCAGAGCGGCGGTGCTGCTATTCCGCCCGAGTTTGTAGGTGACTTGCAGATCGATTCCCATTTTGAAAACTTAATAGACGAGGCCATTGGCGGCGGCAACGCGGGGCCATTCGATGAATCTTTTACCGCACCGGCCGAAGAAGTACCAACTCCTGTTGCCGCAGCACCCGTGCCGGCCGAAGAAGTACCAACCCCAAAGGCGCAAGAACAAATAAAAATATGTTCTGTAGCTGGCTGCCAGAGCGCTGCGAAGGGCGCGACCGGCCTCTGCATCCGGCACGGCGGCGGGCGGCGGTGTGTTGAAGATGGCTGCAAAAGTAGTGCGAAGGGCGCGACCGGCCTCTGCATCCGGCACGGCGGCGGGCGGCGGTGTACTGAGGATGGCTGCAAGAGCGGCGCGCAAGGCGCGACCGACCGCTGCTCCCGACACGGCGGCGGGCGGCGGTGTGCTGAAGATGGCTGCGAAAGCCGTTCACGGGGCGCGGCCAACTTCTGCGTCCGGCACGGCGGCCCGCGCAATGTGCGAAAGCCGAAAAGAATATGTACTGCAGCTGGCTGCCAGACTGCTGCGGAAGGCAGTACCGAGTTTTGCAAGCGGCACGGCGGCGGGGGGCGGTGTACTGTGGAAGGCTGCAAAAGCAGTGCGCGGGGCGCGTCCGGCCTCTGCAAGCGACACGGCGGCGGGCGGCGGTGTACTGCGGAAGGCTGCCAGACTGCTGCGCAAGGCAGTACCGGCCTCTGCATCCGGCACGGCGGCGGGCGGCGGTGTACTGCGGAAGGCTGCCAGGCTGCTGCGCAAGGCGCAAAGGGCGCGTCCGGCTTGTGCGGCCGGCACGCCACTCTCAAACGCAAAGCTGATGATGCATTGACTGCAGCGTTTATGGATCTTGCTCTGTAATAAAAAAGATGCCACGCGCGGCGCCGGGCGCTAGTTAGTCATACACAAAATCGGGGTGGTCTTTGGATCTTGCTGTTGCTGCCGATGCAACGACTGCGGCGCCCACAATCACCCCGATGAGATCAAACACGCCGTAGACCGCGTCCGGGTTGTAGCCCCATGTGCGGATGGCCTGATCCTGCGCGGCAACGCCGGCGATGCCGGCTGCCAGCGCTGTGTATGCAGCCGCAAGAGCGCGGATCATACAGATCATGCGCACGACCCGACGCAACTATATATACGGCACGCCCATGTCACGTTATAATAAAATATTGTAATGGCGTTTTCCGCGCAATGGGTGATGATTGTAGCAGCGGCAAGCGCAAACGTTTTTGGCGCCGCCTGGGGACGCCCCGCGGTGTTTGATGTCGCAGCGCCAGTAGACGAATCAGTCTGCACGCTCACCGCCCCCGCCCCCCACCACGACCCGACGGCTATCTGCTGCGACGCCTGCATGCACCCGTACTTGCTCACCACAACACGCACCAAACAAATTGTCGTCACCGCCGCCGGATTCCAATACTGGTTCGCACAATACTCAAACTGGGTAGCCAGCGCCGATGATCCTACAGCGGAAGAGCGCTTTGAGCTAGAATCCATCACTCGCGAACCCAAGTTGAACGAACAGGCAGCGGGAGAGCCCAAACCACCGTGGGGGGGGGGGCCCCCCCCCGCGTGGCCCACAAATGGCACAGTGGGAGAGCCCGAGATTCACCGGCCGGGAATTTATGTCGATCGGCAGGCGCTTTTTGAGTGGGCAGCCGGCGCCAATGATGATACCACAACTTCATCGCAAAGTGGATCCAATGAGCTAGAGCCCGACACCGCGGAAAATCATATTGCCGCCGCCGCCGCCGGTGAATCCTCTGAAAATTCTACCACAACATCATCGCCAGACCCGCTCGACCCGCTCGACCCGCTCGACCCGCCCCCAAATTGGCACAACACCGCGGCGAGAATCCGCCGCGATCTCCTTATCCAGAAGCAAATATTCGCCGAAATTGAAACGTACATTAAAGAGTCGACCGTGGAAACCAACGAAATCTGCGGACGCTGCATCACCCGGGACGAGTGCGCCGACATGCACGGCCGCGTCGAGATCTGGCACCACCGCTGCATCGCGCCTTATTAGCGCAGCACCACCAGCAACGTTGTGCAACAATCGCCACCGCCGGTGCGGTGCAACCCAAACAGTTTTTCACCGCCGGCGCAACCGCCACCGCAACTCGGGGTTTCAGCAGCGGCCGCGCCGGCGGCATGATGACAGTACAGTTTGCGCCGGCGCTCATCAAAGGCGGCGGCCGCTGCTGCGACTGCGCCCACCCAGGCGGGCTGCTGCTGCCGTGCAATCACCGGCTGTGCTCGTACTGCGCAGTAAGCATGACACTTAAGCGAAAACACAGCTGTGGCGCCAGCACCTCGATCGTATGCCCCGTGTGCGACGCAGTCACGCTTGCGGCCATTTTTATTACACATACAGCCAATTGATTGCACAGCGCCCGCTGCGCCACCAAACAAGGGCAACCCGCCGGCGCAATCGTGCTTTGGTGTACGTTTTAACATGTATGCATACATGAATCCATAAAAGATGCAGAGGCATTCTGGATGTGGCGCAAGCGGTAGATATTGTAAACACTGCGAAGTGTACTCTCGTCGAAATCGTCAAGCCGCCCGGGGTAGTTTTTTGCGGCAATTGCCGAAAACAGCGAGGCTTGGTCGTCGTACTGTTCAGTAGCCGAAATGTTTGCTTTGACCCATTCATTCAAACGCGCATAGTCCGACGGAAGAGCAGACGCAACCGATTCCTCATCGCTGCTGTCGTCGCTGCTCACTTCAATGGTAACAGGTGCCACAACGTCGCTGTCGTCGCTACTCACGTCAATAACACGATGATCAACGGCCCTGGCGACAGCGTCGGCACCAAGCGGCTCAAAATCACGCGCAAGCGCAGTGGTTACTTCGGCGTCCGAAAAGGGCACCGCGCCATCCTGTCTTGTCATACGGCGCCAGTGGGCGCGGCGGTATTCTATATGGGCGGCTTGGTCCGGCTCGCTCAGCGCGTTCCACGCGCTCTTGACAGATGCTTTGTTGTGCCCACTTTCAACTAATTCGTACGCGCTCATACGCCCATTGGGGGGATGAAAAACGTCGGCCATTGCATAAACCTCTCCAAAATCCCCCGCGACCGATTATAGCTTCTGTGCCATTAATAACACTGTCGTTGCAACACGTAGGGCTGTCGCGCTTGAAGGATTGAATACTCTACCACCTCGCATATTTGCCGCATCATTAAACGGAGCGATGTCGTAGCGTTTATTTGTCATTAATATGTCTCGCTTGGCATAATCTGAATCAATGAGTGTGTGTGTCGCGTATGTGCCACATACCACACCTCTGGCTCTTCACTGCGATCGATTTCATCAACAAGCACTACATGCCGATGCTCAGTCCCTTTTGCACGATGCACGGTAGACACTGTTAGACCGCCGCCCCCAAACGGGCCGTCGTGCGCTTTCAAAAACGCAATAGCATCTTTACGGTCCGGTGGCGTTAGCGTTGCTGCCCACCGTTGCAACGGACTTTTACCGCGGGTATTGCACCGCTCAAGTTCGCCCGCAATCTTTTTACCGCCAATGACGGTAACACGAAAGCCGGTGTTGGCAAGTTGCCGCGCCACCGCATACACGCGCTCGTTCGATCGGGCAATCACACACGTGGCTGCTCGTATGCACACAAGCGAAAGCGCTGATGCTGGGCACTGTAGCCAGCCACCGCGCCGCGTCATTGGTGGTGCTGTGCACTGAATGCCAATAGAGCACATATATCGCACAATCGATAACGGGGAACGAAATGTTTGATGCAGTGCCACCACCGCCTGGTCACGCGCCGCTTGCTCCGGGTGGGTAATTTCGCATTCGCAATCAAGTTGGTTCCGGAATGCATAAATCTTTTGATTGCTGTCCCCGACAAGCGTTGTCGGTGTCGGGGAGTTGGCGATGATCCGAAGCGCCTGCGGTGTCATGTCTTGGTACTCGTCCACAAACAGGTGATCGTACCCCGCCGCTATGTCAATCTTTCGAATCTCAACAATGTTCCGAGAGCGCGCAAATGAGTCAAGCCGAGTGCCTTTTTGAATACCGTACATGACGGCCGTGTGCTGGTCACACGGCTCTACCGTGCAATTTTGCAGCACCGCCGACGCAACAGCAGATATGCCCGAAGCGCCCTTCTTTTTAAACCACGGCATACACTTGGGGTACGCCGCTCTCACAATATCTTGGTCTGTCATGCCACCCCCGATTCCCGTAAACGAATGGCAAACGGAATCAAATGTCTTGACGATCAGGTTCGGGCCAGCGCGGGCGTTGGTCGCGTCCGAAAGGTCTTTGTTAAACGTCACAAGGAGCGCGCGTGTACAGTTCTTGGCCATTGCCAGGATCGTCGATGTTTTGCCGCTGCCCGCAGGTGCTTCCACAATGCCGCAGTACGGCTCAAACGCAAGCGAGTTGCGCGCGGCCTTGTCCTGGCACAGTAGTCTGGTCTGAAGCGTCACAAACTTCCATTGGGCTACAGCGGCACGAACCGCAGTTTCCGCCAGCAGCTTTCGGCGCCTCCACGCTGGCACAACTTGGCGGGCCCAGACCGCAATGGTGGCTGCAGCTGCGGCTGCCCGCCGTTTCTTGACTGCGATAACGGCACACCCATGACACCGCGTTTGACGACCATGCACCCACAGGCTCATGGGGAACTTGTGTGTGGCCAAGTTGATTGCGCTGACTTCAATGCATCCAAGGCGGCTCGACAACGCAAGATCGCGCCGCTTGCGCGGGCCGCACGGGTGGCTGTGAACAACTTCAATATCCGCATATGACTGGCTGCCACAAAACACGGAGACATCGATTTGGTACCCGCGGCCAAACACAGTGGCTCGGCACTCGATAACTGCAGAAAGGCCCGGCCGCCCCGAAAACACTGGGCGCGAACACCCGCAATCTGGGCAATTAGACACAATTGTGAACTCGGGGCTATCGACATGGCGAGCCACCCACTCCTTGGTCGACTTGTGCAGCATTGTTTCGCCGCCGCCGCCACACACGAACCCGCCAGCGGCAGCGTGTTGGAAATGGTGTGTTCGCTGCACGCCCTTGTGCACAACCAGTGGTTTGTCACACCCGTAGCAGCGGAACGGCCCGTCGGCCTTGCTACACGCAGATGGGAATTGCAGGTTGTCTCTGCCATCGCGCGCGCAGGGTATTTTAAGCATTGCCCGAGAGCAGTTGTGCGGGCTGGCCAACTGTCGCGTATGTGCCAAACAAACGCGCGCCATGCACGCGCAGCCGCATAACACCGTCAGCAGTGCCACGTGGTTATACCGCCCAACGTAGCAACCCGCCGCCCAAGTTGGCCGCAGTTTAGTTCTGCTGCACGGCGGCAGCATGCCATGTGGTATCGACACCGTTGTCCCGCAGGAAATATGGGCCGGTATTTTTACTTATATGGACGATAAAAGCATTCACGCAACAAGCCGAACATGCCGCACATTTCGGCACATTGTTTGCGCACATGTCAAACGGCCGCTCACAGTCGGCGACTCATACTTTGCAAAATTGATCAGCCACACAGCGACAATGGACCCCCAAAGGAGGGCACACATCATCAACGCATGGGCACAGAACATGTGGCGCATCAGTGCGCTGGTTTTGCCGACAACAATTAAACGCTGCAGATTCGCCCACGAGCCATGCGCCGGAAAAGCACACTTTAATACGCTCAGCGAAATGATCTACGCCCTCGCCGCGGCAAACAAACTGAAGACCACGGACCAACTTGCTCTCGGGCCGTGGGCGCACACGTGGGATAAACTGCGCGCACTGGCCCCAGGCGCACCGTGCGCCCAACACATATCAGTGTACGACATTGACGACGCCGACACGTGCTGCCACACAAATGGCGCAATTCTTCACCCAAATCAGCCCAACAACACGGATGGCACCAATCGCACCGACCCAGAAATTACTCCATTTTTGCGGGCCACATCAATCACCATCCAGTTCAGTAAAGGGAACTGCGCATCCATCCAAACAATGTGCAGACTGTTCCCAAACGCGCAACGGGTCGTTGTCCGCGGGCGCTTTCCACCAGACGCACACGGCCGCCACCCGCTCCGGGCATTGGCAACGCTGCGCCACATGACACATTTCGTAGTCGACCAGGACGACACCATGGATGGCAGAGCAACCCACATCGATCAGATAACACTGGGCGAAATCTTCCAAACAAATCGGCATCTCACACACCTGGAAGTCACCAACAGCCTTAAGCTGGCCGGGCTGCCAGGCGCACCCGGGCACCGGCCAGGTGACATGGCAGCAGCCGCCGCAACGGTGCCACCAGGGGCATTGGTATTCCGCACCCAGGTGCCGCTGGCAATTACACCAGCCACAAGTTTGCCAAGCACACTGACGCACTTTAACGTCGAAAACGCCGTTTTTTTAACCGACGAAGCCGTTGCAGTATTGTGCGCCCAGTGCACACAGATGGAAGCGATCAACTTGATTGGGTGCGTCTACCTGACGGATAACGCGCTCAAATATATCGGAAACTCGCTCGCAAAAACCCTCACAAAGCTGGCCGTTGGCAGCATCGACTTTACACCCGCCGGGATAAGCACCGGCATCGGACCATTAACCAACCTCAAACAGCTGGAATTCAACTTTGAAAAAGCCGACAACATGACCCATGCCTCGTTAACAAACCGCGTCGACTTTGATATCAAGTCCTTTATGCAAACCGCCACGTTTGCGCCCACACTCGAACACCTCACGCTTACAAGCATTGACGTGCAAACAATGTCAATGCTATCACTCGCACAAACGTGCCCTCGAATTCAACACATCGCATTGAAATACGTGGCCGTAAACATTCAACACACCTACGAATACACCACGCTTTGCTTAATGATCCAGCGCATGACAATGCTCAAACACATAGAGATTTTATTCGCAAACGAAACCCCAGCAACGGCGCGCCAGATGATCAACCATTACACAGCTACAAAGGGACACTGCAAACAAGCTCCCATCATCGTCTTTCCGTTGATGGGCATCACCGCGCAGCTGTAGGCTGCAAAAGTGGCACCGCCACAATGGCCGCCGCCACAATGGCCGCGACGTTTGCAGCCAGACCATGATAAAAAGAAAGGAGGGGTAATTGTAATGCGTACATTTTGGTATCACATTATAAGCGGATGGAGCGGTCGCCAATCAGCACACCATAAAATGACACGCATAGACGCCGCGATATCCAGAGCAATGGGCGCCCCAGTCGGCCAATCGCCCAACACCAACAACTCGGGCAAATTCGCACGGCCAGCAACCGCTGCCGCGCCACCAACCACTTTGAAAGGCAGCACAGGTACCCAAAAAAATAATTCACCAGCAACCAACCAATTCACTCCTAACAAAATAGCAGCACCAATAATCACACAAGCTGCCACACCAAAAGCGACAGCGCCCAAACGCTCAAGCGCACCCGCAAGTGCGTGGGATCGCGCACGCAAAATAAAAGATTACATCGTCGCATTTGCCCAAAATCCAGCCGCTATTACATTCTGGCTGGCAGTAGAATGGTCCGCAATCTTGCCGGTCTGGACGTTTATGGAACTCAGAAAGGACCCAAAAAACTCGGCACGGATCCTCTTGTTTGCTGTCCACGTCATGGCAATCGCAACATGCATCGCCGCACTTGCAGACACATCGGTTGACACAAACATCGGCATCATGGCCGGCAGCTTGCTGGGGGGGATATGGATCGTCTCAGCATCAACCAGCGCAAACCGCAAAGAATCCGACATGCTGGTCCAGTGCGCGCGCGCATTCTCAGTCGCAAGCTTTATCCTCGTCACCCCGCTGTGGTTTAACGCAACACCGTTTACCAAAATCGCAAGAATGGTCATTGTGGTGTGCCACGCCATCGCAGGCGCCATCATCACCGTCATCGCAATGAGCGCGCAGCAGCTCTGGGACGCGTGGAGCTGCTACTTGATCAGGCCAGTCCCACACGGAATGCTCGACCACGACAAGGGGCTCTGCACCGCGCCAGCGCCCGAAATCCAAAACTTTCCCACCATCGGCGGCGCCGTCACACCAGACGGAACAGTGCTCGAAATGTGGCGGAAAGAAATTCACGTCGTTGGGATCGCTGAAGCCGTCGCCGCCGCATTTTACACAGTCGCCATCTTTAAACGCGAAGACGCACCGCGGGCCGCCGCCGCCACCATCGACACAACAAACGCATACCACACCACCGCCCGCAAAGCCGCCGCACTAGACTAGACTAGACTAGACTACGCTGCACTACACTGCACAATGGTATCTAAAGTCGACACAACTGGATTAAAACGTGCTAATGCACATTGTTTGATTATAAAAGAACAAACAGCATTCGGCTAGCTGACTCGCTAGCGGCCGAGGTATCTATTATCGATGAGTGACGATGGGGCCCAGGCCAAGAAGCAGTCACGGATGACAGCTGTGAGTTTGGTTGCACCCCCCATTTCCGCAAACTACCCCAAGCGACTGCTCGGGCAGATAATGTTCTGCGCGCTTGCGCTAGCTAGCGGCCGACCACAACCAAACGTGACACGCCACAGAAAATGTCACAGGTACCCAAATCACCTATCAATTCACATGATTTTTCTGAAGAGCTTAAAAGGGTACAAGACCACGGGCTCGTGCTAAAATTGTTAAAACGTAAGGCACGAGCTTCTTACCCAGTTGTGATGGCGGCCGTGTCTTCCTACGGAGAGGTGTTGGAGTTTGCCAGCGATGCGCTCCAAGACAACGACGATATTGTGATGACGGCGGTAACGAACGACCCATACGCGCTCGAGTTTGCCAGCGACAGGCTAAAAAACAACGAGGATATTGTGATGGCGGCGGTGCAGCAGGATGGATTAACACTCGAATTTGCCAACGACAGGTTCAAAGACGACAAAGATATTGTGATGGCGGCAGTAAAATGCTACGTATTTGCGATCAGGTTTGCCAGCGACGGGCTCAAAAACAACGAGGATATTGTGATGGCGGCGGTGCAGCAGAATGGATTGGCGCTCCAGTATGCCAGCTTGGAGGTCCGGGGCAACGAACGTGTTGTGCTGGCGGCAGTGTCAGCCAACAAAGAGGCGTTTCGGTTTGCCGGCCAACGGCTCAAAAACGACAAACACTTCATGCTAGAGGCACTGTCCGTTTGCGATTCCGCGCTGGATTTTATTGGAGCGCCACTCAGGGACAATGAAATAATTATGCTATTAAAGATAAAGAAAAAGGCAAACGCCTTTTTTTTTGTCACCGACAGACTCCGCAACTCTGAAAGTTTTGTAGCGGCGGCGGTGGCGACCAATGGAATGACACTAGAATATGTTGCCCCACAGTTCCGGGGCAACAGGGATATTGTGCATGCGGCGGTAACAAACAACGGACTGGCGCTGCAGTGGGCCACAGTGAGACTTAAAATGGACGCTGGCATTGTGCTTGCGGCGGTATCAAACAACGGGATGGCGCTGCAGTGGGCCAGCGACGGGCTCAAACACAATCATGGCATTGTGGCGGCGGCAATAAATCAAAATGCGGGCGCGGCCGAATTTTCCAGATTGGAGATGGATGTCGATCAGCTGCGGGAAATAATGCGAGACGCCGAGTTTGTAGATCATGGCATGGTGTAATGGAAGACGTTGCTAGCACCATGCCACAACACACGTTTGTAGATTATGCCATATAAATATAACACCCGCGGGATTTGTTCTAGCAGCATACACAAAATCAGAAAAAAATGTACGCGTACCTGTGTAATGCCACCAGATTACCGCTGCAACCGGCCACATCCCGGGGCACACCGACCAGCAGCAGTCACTTTCGCAGCGCCGCGGCATGGCCACACCCGACCACCGCCAGGCGGATAGTCACACGACAAATGGGTTTGCCGTGTCCCCGCTGGAACGAAGCACACTCAGCAGCTTGCTCAAAACGCACGTAGGCACAAACGGACAGGACACCGCAGGCCGCGATCCAACAGAGACCGAACTGCTAAGCCCGTTCACAAGGGGCGCACTCAGCGCCGCAGAAAAGAAATTGCCACCACGACTCCAACGATGCATGGCCGCAGACTACCCAAGCCCGGACACCATGTTCACACAGGATCAACTCGCCGAACTGGCACACATCTGCAACCGCGCACAGGAAATTCACGACAGAGGGTTTGGCAACATGCACTGGCCAGACGACATGCAGACCAGGATCACATGGTACCACCAACACATTACAGAATGGGCCGCACACAACATCTTGGTCCCAAAATTGATCGAAGAGGGGTTTGACGACATTATAAAGGAAGTCATCCCGCAGGCAACACCAGCACAGCGGACCCGCTTGCTCCACGAACTCGTCGTCCAGCGCGGAAAAACACCACCACACACAATCACAACAAACCTCAGAGTCGCAGTCGTCATCGAGTGGTGGCAGGCCATCGGCTGCAGAGCATCCCGCGCACGATCGTGCCCAAATAGCCACATCGAAGTCAGAATTCAGCAAGAATGGGAGTTTCCGCCACCATCAGCCAATGGCGCCGGGGGGCTTGGACCCGCCACCACCGACTCGAAATCAAAACAAAGCGCCCACGAAGACCTCAAGACCGACATCTTGCGGGCGTACGGACACACAACGCAGCCAGTCCAGTCGGGGAAATTTGTGATTAGAGCAGCGTTTCGAATATCCCACCCGGGAGGGGACACCATGAGCCGGCACCTGATTGTATGCGCGCTGATTGGCGTCGCAGCAGAACAAACACAGGACATCCCACTCGAAAACATCATGACGGCTCTCCGGAACGGTGGCGCCGGCGGGAAAGCAGGCGAGGTCCCAAAATTCGCAGCAGCACCCAAAACATTTATTGTCGTCCTGGCACTCTACACGCTGTTCACGTCAAATGTGCTCATCGGACCAGGCACACAAGGAAGCCCGCGCAGGAACGTGTGGGATAGAGTCATTGCACACATCATCACAGCAGCAGGCAGCCGACAAAAGATGCACAGCCACGGATACACGATGAAACTCTTGCAGTGGCTCTGCCTGTGCGGCGCAACTGTCAGCATCAATATTGGCGCATTTGCCGCATTCTCAGAACCATTCATCGAAGACATCACAAAAACAATCACCGCGCACATTGCAGCCATCCCAGCACTCGGCCAGCACACCGCCGGGCCCCTAAATTCGCCAAAAAAATCACAACACCGCCAGGGGCTCGATGACACCGCCGAAAAAACAATTCACCCGCCAAACCCGACTTACTTGGGCAACAGCGATTGCGGACACCAGCAGTGGAAAACGATCGTAGATACTTACTTGGCACCAGGGGCACACTGGCCAGACGGACAACCAAACGCCGCCGCCGTAGCGATTCTTAACCACAGGGGGGGGGTCGAAATTATTTTGCAGGATGCAGTCATCGCGTGGTTTGCAGATGTCACCGCCGCACAGTGCGTCCAGGGCGCAACACACACTACACTCATGCAGCTGCTGCACGCCGGACTCGCTGCCGCAGGGCTGGCAATCACACACCCCGTCTTTCAGCCACCACCAAGACCACCGCCGCCACCAGACTTGCTGCCCTCGATAGGCGAACCGCTGCGAACAATCGGAATCGTAGCATGCCGATTGGGCATCCACGAACGAAACACCGCCACCATAAGTATCATTACACCACCAGAGGACGGATGCGCCTACACTATATGGGTCGTGCCAGGCTCAAGGCTCACCATTTTTGCAACCGTCGACATTGCGGCAGAGGGCGTCGAAAATACAGGAATCCCGATTATCCTCACGCACATTGGCACAAACGACAAGAACCCAGTCATCTTGGCATCCATGGCCGCCGCAACGTGGCCCCAACAGCAGCCGCGGGCGTACTCGTACGAAATGGTCATTAGCGCAACCGCAAAGATAACACCAACAACAACTACAGTCACAACGATGGAAATGTCAAACACGTTTGCAACACCCGACGCGGCAAAGCGAAACCGAAGAGCAAACGGCGACATCATCGCCGAAATGCCCCTCACGTCGTTTAGGCACACACTGTTCGCCGCACCAGCGCCAGCAATCAGACGCGGATGCTGCGCAGGTAAATTTCACTACAAATCATGCCCGAGGTACATTGTCGCAGAAGCATCATACAGCTTTATCGTCAGAGGCACCCGCCGCGGAACACCGTGCATCACTGCAGTCACGGTGTTTTTGCTCCCAATGATCAAAAATAACAGAGCCGTCGTGTTTCCAGTGTACTGGGCCGCCATCAACGCCAGCAGCGAATACGGCCGCGTGTTTAGAAACGACTACATCTTGATCGACCACATCAACGCCGAAATTGAAGCAAGAATAACACCGCAGCCAACTCCAACTCCAAGTTCGCCACCAACTCCAAATTCGCCACCAACTCCAAATTCTCCAAGTTCACCAAATTCACCTCCACTAAACCCACGGCACGGGGCGACACCTTCAAAACAGCATTTACCACACGCCACAACCATCAAAGCAAGGCGGGCCGCCGCCATCGACTATTTTAAAACACTGTTCTTGGATCCATCAACACGACCAGCGCAGCCAAGCACAATGACTGCAACACCGGCCACTCAACCCGCCGCCAAACGCCAACGCACAGCCCCAAAACAGCCACAGATCGCGCAGCGCACCGTTTGCCATATTCAGGCAACAAGCAGTCGGCTCACAGCCCCCGCCACAGATCCACGCTACCACCAAATTCATCCAGTCGCAACGCCACAACCACAACCCAGCCTCAAACTCACAGACTTGGACGAGTCGGAATTCAATCTGGGGGTGGAATTGCATCTGGACTTGGACTTGGAATCGGGACCGGGACCGGGGTTGGGGGTGGTGGACCTGCATTCGGAATTAGACTTGGATTTAAATTTGGACGCAGGAATACCTACAAACTTAATTCCAACCACAACCACAGCCCCAAAATTGGGAACAGACCTAAATTGCAACGCAGATTTGGACTCGCAACTAAGGGTAGAAATCGAAGGCGTGCTCACCGGAGCTGCATTGCCACTTCATTCCATACACGCGCACCAGCGCCGACCCGCCGAAGAATCAGGTTTGGTTGGTTGCGGCCAGATCACCACAGCAAAAGCACAAAGGGAAAATTGCCACGACCGCCCGGCCGCTGGCGGTAACATCGACTGCCCATTCGACGAAAAAACCGCAAAAAATACCGCTGTGGTCAGCTTCATTACCATGCTCGGACGAAACTTGACACTCGCACAACTCTCACTCGAACTGGCACTCCGCGCAGGCGCAAAGGGCGACGTTCGGGCAATGCTCAACGAGGGGTTTGCAAAAATGACCGCGATCATGAAACACGTGTTTGGTCTTAATGCATGCACAATAACAGACGAATCAGAACGCGCAATCGCAACGTACATCAACAAACTCAGCATCACAGAACAAACTTCCGCCATGCTGCAGCACGAACACACAAATTACATTGAACAGTTTACAAAACTAATCGACCAGCTCACACAGTCAACACATCACTGGCCGCTACAGCTACAACTACAACCGCAACAACAACAACAACAAGTGCAACTCACGCTCGACCGCATCTCACAACAAACACGGCTAATGCGCGAAAAGACTTCCGTAATTTCTGCACATTATTCACCCCGGCCCCAACACCCCGGAAACGATGGGCGCTCTGGTGCGCAGCCCCGGAGCCAACAACACCAGCCGCCGGCCCGGCGGTATACATGGCGGCAAGCAGCAGAAACTCCGCAAACATCATAAGGCGCCCCCCGCTATAAGTTTGTTAAAATTATACCACCGAAATCAATCCGCGCAGTGTACATATATACTGAACTCACCCACACCCCATCGCCCACACCCCGTCGCCCACACCCCATCGCCCACACCTTTGTCACGATCATTGCATTCCCTAATACCGGCAATTAGCTGGACCCCCGTCGCGGACTCACGCCAAAGGCCTGAGGGGTGGGGACGAATCGAAGCAATATTCCGGATTTGTTTAGACTTAGTATAAATCAAAATGAATGGGATGACAACCGCGAATTTGCGCGACAGACAATCGGTTCTGGCCTAGCATGGGCTAAACACATCTTCAAGTACCATGAGAGGGGGTCGGCTCGAGAGAATCTCGAGCTAGTAAAGTGAACCCTTATCGGAGCAGGCAAATGCGAATTTGTCGGCCATCCATATTGTGACGCAGATTTGTGCGTGGCAGTACGGTATTGAACTGAACCCGATGTTGCTTTACTGGCTCTCTGAGCTGGTTGTGTCTAACGTCTGTGTTCACTCAATGCCTTTTGTCTCTGGACCGTTTTCGGATGGTTTGTGTGTGAAGATTTGCATCGATTCTCGTCGAGAATCGATAGCAATGAAACAAACATTGTGGGGCACCCCACCTTTTCGGTGTGCCTTTTGCTAAGTTTATGTCTTTCTCTGAAAGCGTGAATGATTAGCGGATGGCATCACTGAGAGGAAAAGCCCACGTCTAGTGGCCCATTATCAACTATAATGTGAACCATATTAATGTATCATACCCGAGACCTTTAACACGTATTAACTGAGATATGAACCCCGTTTTCCTGACATCTGCGATCCGATTTTGTGCTGATTTATTTGTGTATTTATGTGTCTACACATACGAGGCGCCTCGTAGTTGATTCTTGTAATTGTACCACCGCTTGACGAACGGGGACATATAAATTTTGGCCTTGCCCACATATACCGTTATCTGTTTGTGTTAAGTAATTATATAACTATGGAGCGCAGCCGACTTTTTCGTGAATCAACTCGTGTAATACTGCAGCATATGAGCATGACAGGTCTATTGCGTCCATTCAGCTTGCCATTTGCTGGATTTGTTGATCAATCCAATCGGGTGCGGGCAGTGAGGTGGCCAATAACAGAAATAACTATTCGACTCACGTCGGCGTACGGTTTTATGGTCCGTGCGGTCATGCGAGGACTTGTTGCAGGAACTGCGTAAGCTATACATGTAATAAATTGGAACCGAGTGCTGTGCTCCTATCTTCTCCTTTGTCTTTTTGCCCGCCTGGTGGATCAGCTCTAATAGCTGACTTGTGGTTCGATTCCACTTCGGGCCCATGTCCTGGGAACGACATAAACTTCAGCCCGCTTACGGTCCTGGGAATGACCAACCAAAAACTTCAACCCGCCTGCGTCTTGGGAATGACAAAAAACTTCAGCCCGCCCGCGGTCCTTTAGTGGACATAAGTAAATGTGTCCCTTGTGTCCCTTGTGTCCCTTGTGTCCCTTGTGTCCCATGTGTCTTAACTGACATGTCCCATTACTGTGCTGACTGGGTTCACGTTTCGTAATAAAATAATAATAAACTAACCAATATAATATGTCCGCAAATGCGCAGAATCTAGGTGAAAACAGTTTGAACGAGTCTTTGGAATTCAGTATGGACTGCGAGCAAAGCGGCGAAGGAGCGCCGGGGATGGATTGCAATGCTGATGGCGGTCAAAGCGACGACGCATCGGTTCACAGTGATTCCGAATTTGAGTCCGAATCGGTTGAGTCCGATGAGCGTCATGATGATATTGCGGGTCCGGCCGAGGCCTCGGCCGAGACGGGGGAACAGGAGGAGGTTATTCCCCCCAAGGAAGCGCTCAAGCTTGCTCCACTCGCACTATGCTTTCTCCTGCTATCTTGGGAGTTGGGAGCACAGGATATGCAGCATTTCATCGTAAAGTTGTGCGAACAAGAATGTGCTCATCCTGTGTGGCTTTTGCAAGCATGGGACCTTGTGGCGACTTGGATCGAGACCTGGTTCACTGGCGGGCTCGGGAGGGGAGGGAGCGAGCAGTTCAATGCGTTCAAATCGCTGGACGAGCTGCCAGAATTCCAAACTTGGTTCCGGTGCACATACCCGAAATTGGTCGAGTGTTGTTGCCACATGAGCCTTCCGTGTGTTACTGATATCATTGGTCCGGTTGGCGCCAAGCCTGGTGATGCTGCAAGTATCGAATTGGCGATCAGAATGTGTGCACCGCCGGTGAAACAAACAAAAAAACAGACGCCTAATCCATTGGGAACGTCTAGCACACTTGCCAACACACACCCAACCCAAATTCGCGCCTACCTCGAAGATCTGAGTAGGCGAGTACAGGTTGGTGACGTGAGCAGATTCAAATCACTCCCCGGTCCACTTCCATCCGCACACCTTTGGTGGGTTGCGATCGAGGATGAGGATCAAATGCAGCTAGCTGTGCCCAGCCATGTCAAAAGGAACGGCGATATTCAAACCGCCAAATTGGAGGCGAAAGCAGCTAAAGCTGAAGCGGCTGCACACGCCCAAAAAATTGAGCCGTGTGGAATTTTTGCGGGCCCTCCACCGAAAGGGTTTGGGCCAAGATCGGCTCAGGAGACCCGCGAGTTAATTACGGGCTTCACTCCTAAAGCCCAGGCGCGCGCCGCCGAAGTGTTGATTTCCTTCGGAGGCGAGAAGGCTCCCCTTTGTAACATGGGAGCAATCATGCGAGTTGTCCGGGAGACTGAAAGCGATGAAGTGATGCAAATCCTCGAAGCATGTAAAGGGTTGCTGCACTGGTCGCGAACAATTCTATGGTTCGATGGCCAAGGTTGGGAAGGTCTACTCAATTCTGAATCGGAATTTGATGGACATGACTACGTGAGCTGTTGGCCGGAGGCAGAGAATGATGAAGGGGAAGGATCCAAAAAAGATATCCCAGTGATGGTCTACGACATCAAACGAAACAAACGCAAGGAGAATTCAAAACTCCACAAAATGTGGGAGGTTCCTATCACATGGGGAAATGGGGAAGCATCCGCTCAACAACCTACAAAGTCACCAAAAGGTCAAACTCGTATCAACGGGCCATTTGGGAGCACAGAGATAAGCTCACTTGTGGAGGAGCCAGACTCGGATACGGATGAGATTGACGAGTCTGACCCATTCAACGGTACTGTGACACCTAGCGCCCCCACGCCACATGAGATCTTGGTGTGCATGAATGATGCCTATTCTCTTGTGCAAAAGGCAATGAGTTGTCTTGTTCATGAACAAGACACCAGTGGTGTTTCGCCGTCCAACTTTCACAAGTTCAATGTGTTAATGAACTCAGCCGAATTGACGACACTGCTTGGTAAAGCTGACCCTGACCAGTTCGAGGGAATACAAAAGCTTGCCAAACTCGCAAAGCGGTCACTAGAAGCGATGATCATTTACGCAAATGATCATATAGCTCGGCCAAACGTGTCCGGCGAGAAACACAAATTTGTGGCAAGTTCGGTGATTGAATTTTTTGGAAGTGGCCCAACATCCACACCAGAGGAGAGCTATGCGGCGATGCTTGCTTTCTTGAAGAGCCAAGCCCTCCACTACAAGGGTATGTACATAGTGCTCGGTGGTGGTCAACACTCAGCGGTTGCTATGGCGACCCTTGGAGAGCTTCAAGAAAGCATCCGAACGAATTATGTTTTGGTGGACAACACACACCAAACCCTGGGCGCAACTGCTAAGGGCTCCTCCGGAGACACTATTACGCCCGTTCCTCGCTGTCTCCTTGAGCTACTCAATCTCGAGCCTGGCACAAAACAAGGTAGTGTCGATACCGACCCACAGGGGCTGCACATTGCCACCACGTCGTATCAAAAATACAAAGACAGACTGTATCTATTGATGCAACGCGCAAACAATGACATCTTTCGGTGCGCATGGTTCCATGTACTGGCCCTACTGATCCACCATTGTCCCCACACCATGTGGGAAGATAAAGATCCATCCGTCCATGCCCTTTGGAAGGCTGCGGGGAGTCCCAACTTCGTGGCCCAATTTGAGACCGTCCTAGACGACGTAACTGCATTACAGGGTATGCGGTGCGACGTACGACATCTTTCGATGACTCACATTGGTCCTGCGCTACTGAAGGCTGTGAACCGAACTATGCCCAAAGCTACAAACGGACGCATCGGACACACACTTAAGGCCCATGAGAAGGGCACCATGATAAGTCGGTTTGGACTTGGCCCCAGCGTTGGGTTCGGGGATATGACTTTGGTACAACAAGTAGGGTGCATGAACAGCCATCCCCCACATTTGTTCCGAGAAATTGAGGACCATTCTATCATAAGACAACAAACGCCCGTACGTCCAAACGGTGGGTTTGTCCCGTCGAACGAGACTCTCCGCATCCTTCCGACGACCGATTTCAAAACTCGAAGGTGCGGAAAGATTGTCGAGTTCTTGGTCCATCGACCAGAGCTTGGCGGGGATGACATGTTGGCCACCAGTACAACCCGGATTGGGTGTAACCTGCGCAGTTATGCCACAAACCTGGTCAAGGCGCTGGAAGAGGGCACCACATCCCCGGAAACTGCCTTTGAAACCTTTCGTGAGCTTTTGATGAAATGCTTCGACGAACCTATCAAAATGGAAGAACTTCCTGACTCGGTAGAAGCCGCCGCCAAGCGGGCCTGCCTCGAGGTTAGCGGTGACTATTCTGATGGTTCGTCCGACTGCGCTGTGACACGCGCCAAGCACTTCGTTGACGCCGCACTCGACGAAGTGCTTCGCGCGATGGTTGAAAAAGATGCATGTGATGCAAACCAAATCGCAACCATGTTCTTGATCTGGCGCAGTATTGCGATAGGACATGCGTTCCTAGTGGTGTTGAATACGCCATCGACCTCATACGACTATGATGTGTCACAAGCAATTCAACATTTTGCAGAGTGGTGGCACTATGATTGGGTCCCAGGAAAAGGTCTTATGATCCAGAGAATCACCGCGCTCCTCAACCTCATCCGCGTACGAGGCAATACGGCAATCCAGTGCGAAAAGATTGAGGCTGTCAATAAGCTCCTTGGTCTTGAATTTGCATCGCCCAGTCAACAACCGGGCATGGACGAGGCGGCGAACATCCACACAGAAAAAAAGCTGGAGGACATCGCTGCCGAAGTATTTGTCAACGATCCAACAGATAAAGAAGTGAAGGAGCTTGAAAAAATAGCCACAGACGTTGGCGGCGAGGATATTAAAAGAACCTTGCTCCAGCTGTATTATCAGAAAATCGTGGCGGCGGCGGCTAAGCACGCTGCGGCAAGTCGGTGCGGTGAACCACTTTCTGTCATTGAGTCAGCCATGTTCATGAAAGAGTTTCGAGAGAAAATATTACTGCAAGATGTGTCGGAGGCAAGATTCGACGAGCTGTTCGCAGCAACTCAGATACATCTGATGCGAATGGTGAAGGAAACATTCAAGGCAGGGGAAGGGCGGCGCGGCCGCGATTGGACAAAACTCGTCAAACGCGTCATCGCTGTTTGCTTGTCTCGAGAAAGTTTCAAGAATGATACGGGTAACATTGCATTTTTTGTGGGGCAATTCACAATGATCGTATACCTTGTCATGCGAATAATGACCATCAATACACCGTGGATGTATGCCGTGTTTGGTATGATCGACGGCGACCGAGAGAAGCTGGCCGCCAAATACATCGACAAGGTCATGAGTGATTTGCTCGGCCGTGAAACGGTTTGCTCTAGCGAGGATACAATCGATGGAAAAAGGTGGAATGTGGATCCAAAACCACCACCAGGCTGCCCAGCAACCAAGGTTGAAGACCCAGGAGATGTTGGGGCATCGACACTTACTACTATCTGGAGGGAGTGGGCGGAATGTATGGTTGCCGGCCAACGGATATGGTTTCTTGTGTGGGCTTCAGCGCAGCTAATTCAAGAACCGACAGCGCAGACAACCTTTGTTCTGGTTGCAATTACTGCACAAACGACTGAACGATGGGGTGCACTCAAATCCCCATTTAATAAGAATTCAACGGCGTTGGAATCCGTGGCGTCGGTCAGTAAAGTGGGAAGACGTCTCCCACACGATCTGCTCGAGTTCCGCCGGCGTCATGCTCAAGAACAGATGGTTGTTGCGGAGAGCCTTCTCGCTCAACTCAATCAAGCATTGAAGTACATATTGAATGTGACTTCAACTGGCAGTACGAAGGAGTAAACAACGAAGACCAAAGAAGAAAGGGCCCATCGGCGGGTGTGGGTGTTCATGTCGGCAAGGGGGTGTGATCGATACTGTATTGATCGACCACACAATAACTCCGATTTAGATGTGAGAGGACGTGTTGTATAGAGAGGCTACACGCGTAGGCTATTACATCCACAAACCGCCGGGCTTGGTGTGACAACCATTATAAGCGCTATAGTTAGATTGAATTCTTTATTTCAATAAAAGCTTACAGTCACCATTTGAGCATTCAACGCTGCGCGCCGCCATGTAGATAAATTGATTAGGCGTTTACTCTCTCGCTCTCTCGCCCTCTCGCCCTCTCGCTCTCTCGCTCTCTCGCTCTCTCGCCCTCTCGTTTTTTTTCTATGCCATTAGGGTGTAGGTAAACAGTTAACATCCGGGGGGCAAAACACTCCCCACTCTCTCACTCTCTCGCTCTCTCGCTCGTTTTTTTCTATGCCATTAGGGTGTAGTGTAGGTAAGGTAAACAGTTAACATCCGGGGGGGCAAAACACTCCCCACTTGAAGAAACTCAACACCAGCTGACGGTGTAGTTTCTGCCATAAGTGTGTAGCTGATCACGGGCTCCGTTTTAAGAAATATAGCACAACCCATAAGCGTTGCCTGCTCAGATTTAAGATAGTTTATATACCAGGCCTATTATGGACCTAAGTCGGACAACATCCGGTTCCAGAATCAAAGAAAGTTCAAAGGCCAACGGCGCCACCCAACCCCTTTGGGGTTAGAAAAGTCTACATCCAAATGGTATGGTACATCGCTCTAAAATAATTTAGTATAACATATGTAAAGGGGTATCAGAAAAAGCTTAAAATACAACAACCCATAAGTAAACCCTAACCATAAATAGAACAGTGTATAAGGGGGGGTCAATATAGTAGTATATATTATACATATAGTACATATGGTACATACCCCCGACCCCCGACCCCCGGCCCCCGGCCCCCGACCCCCGACCACCGCCCCCCGACCCCCGACCACCGCCCCCCGCCCCCCGGCCCCCGGCCCCCCGCCCCCGGCCGCTCCAAGGGAAAAGGGAAACAGAGGGGTCGGTTTCCTGTAAATCTGAAAGGCATTTGACGCCAAATCATGACGCCGAGGCGGGGAAGGATAACCCACTCCACCGCATGGCCTTCTCTAAGGAGAAAGGGGTCGGTTTCCTGTAAATCTAAAAAGCATTTGACGCCAAATCATGACGCCAAGGCAAAGAAGTAGAACCCACTCCACCGCATGGCCTTCTCTAAGGAGGAAGGGGGTCGGTTTCCTGTAAATCTAAAAAGCATTTGACGCCAAATCATAACGCCAGTGGATCTTACGAACGGCGTTTTTACTTTTTACCCTATTTTTTGGGGCCAACAGGTGTTAAAATGGGCCACAGCAAGCCGCCGCCCCGCCCCCAGCGGGGGCGACACTCGTGGCACTCCTTCAAAAATGTGTGCAACGCCACCGCCGCCGCTAATATTTACCATCCGACCAGAAAACTTACCATCGCAAGACAAAGCAGGGATTTACTGCGATACATGCTACAAGCAAGTGCACAGCAAACTGCGGGGCCCAGCGTCGCCCCAAAAGTTGACAGATACAACACAGCGGCCAGCGTGCCTGGACAATTGGCACATTGACGGGACCAACCACAACCAGGCACGGCGTGTGCACGGCGTGCCGCAAAAATGTTACTGGTGCCCATTCCACGTAGCAAGCCCGCCGGCAAATTGGCACCCCGCCAGAGCCACAATGTACTGCGCAGGTTGCGCGCGGCCCAAGCACACTCATCCATCGGCCAAATCCCACAGCAGCCAGCGCCGCCGGCACGACCGCAAATCGACAAGGAACCGCATCCAAACCCAGTGCAGAATCAACCGTCTCAAACACAACCAACGCACCACAAAAATACCCACATGGTGGGCACGGTGACAAAAATAAAATCACAATG
>Ga0302121_10000363_pt1 | contig 25398 bp, 25 predicted proteins | sample CB21_surface_MG_FD_203120 | JGI IMG/M metagenome (GOLD analysis project Ga0302121, IMG submission 203120) | Marine microbial communities from Western Arctic Ocean, Canada - CB21_surface | ecosystem: Environmental > Aquatic > Marine > Oceanic | place: Canada: Western Arctic Ocean | collected... | reverse complement strand
CCATGACGTGCAGAGAGACACTCGATGTGGGTCTCCAAGTCACATGCAAATTGCTGATATTCATATACTATACCATCCGGGGTCAAGAGAGTAGGTTTCTGTACACGGGGGAGATCCATCACGGTGATTGGAATTGTCACGTAGTTACAGTCTTCATAGTCCGGGAATACCTTGAAAGCAATGACGGGGTGCTTGGAGAGAACCATCTGACCATTATCATGTTCCTTGAGGGAGAGCACATAGTTTCCGGGTTCGGCTTTGATCATGGTGGAAGACATCTTAATTACCTGGAAATATTCGGGGAATGGGTTCACTTAGGCGGTTAAAGAACACGAACTATAAAAAATCAAAATGGATCTTTCCAGTCTGTCTAAATTGGATCTTTCTAAGATTCCTAAAAACCTTTTAGGTATACTTCAAGATAAAGAACTCTCAATGGCTCAGAAAATGGTGGCTTTTAACATGTTCATACCAAATTTGCCAACTAGTCCAGAACACGATAAGGCGTATGACGACAACCTGGAGGTTGGTCGCACGATTAAGCGTCTTGTGGATGAGGGTAAGATTAGTTTGAAATTTGACAAGAACTTCAAACTTGAGGTGATTACCAAGTAGGTAGGTGCCTCTCTAAATTTTCATCGATATCAAATTGAGCAGGGTCAACCTTGATTTTCTTAGACTTGGTAGGTTTAGGTTTTATGATTTTAAAACCACGAGCTGAGTTAACTTCTACATCATACTGTGCAGGGTCAGTGAATACACGGGTTCTGACACTATGTATAGGATGAGGAATGAAAAAAGTCAAAATGAGGGGCATTTATTATAGATTGGTTCTACTCTTTATCCTCATCTGGTCGAATCGCCCATATATTTTCCTTATTGAATTTTTCATAATCGATCTCCTCGATTTTGAAAACATCCATGATAAACTTCTTGATAGGATTTACTTTTTTTAGTGGTTCCCTTTTTGGTGGATCCACGGGGGCTACGAAATCACCTTTCTTAGAGTGGACACGTACACTGGGTCGGATAGTTATAATTCTTGTTAGCATCTATAGTTATATGAGACTTTAATAATTAATGATACCATTGGCTGCGAGACTGAGTTTAGCAATTGTCATCACAGTGAGACCAATTGCGATATCGGGGAAGTTCACCTTTAGCAAACGACCTGCAATTGTCATGGGTAAAATCCACGTAACGAGTTGGAGTTGTGCATAGTTCACAAGGTCGGGGTTGGGGAGGGTAGCTTGAACACGAATGGGTCGCGCGAGACGTCTACCAGTCTTCACCTTTTTTTGAAACCGGGTAGGGGTCTTTTGAATGTGAATGGGTAGAGCGAGAGAAGCCATTTTATATTCAAAGAATTTCATCTTTAAACACCTAAGTTAAGCGTTTGCATTGTATAAAATATACAATCACCATGAACACTTCTACTATGCTCACCGAATTCAAGAACCTCATCAACGAACATGGGTACCTCAAGGATCTTTGCAAGGAGCAAGCTGTGAAGATCAAGGAACTCGAGCAGTTGATCAGGAAAGCTGACGAAGAGCAAATCTCGAAGCACCTTGAGGATGAGATTCAGAGGGTTGGGGCTGTTCTCAATGAGGCTGAAAACCCATCCCTCTTTGAGACGACTGCGCGAACCAAGACCTTCACCTTGAACAGAGAGATTGCCGCCCACCTCACTGAACTTGGTGAGATGACATCCGACTTTTACAAGACGGCTACATACGAAAGAGCTGCTAACATCATCGCCACTCTCCCATATGTGGTACAAAATGGTGAGAGTCTCCTCAAGATGAAGGGTATTGGGAAGGGTATTGCCGCCAAGGTTGATCGGTTTCTCGATGAGTACTTTGATGATTCCGAATCAGTCGCCTCGAATGAGGGACAGATTCTCGAAGAGTCTGATGATGAGACGGATGAAGAGTCTGAGATGTCGTCCCTGGTGAGCTCTGACGATTCTGACGAGTCTGACGATGAATACTTTGTGTCTTTCAACCCTAAACTAACGGATATTTTCGATAAGCTCGCCTCCCTCGAGGATGATCCCCACAAGAGGAATGCCTACCGCAGCGCTGCTGATGCTATTAATACCCTTGATTTCAAGGTGACGAGTGGTGAGGCACTCGCGAAGGGTCCCAAGAAGGTCAATGGTATTGGTAAGAGTGTCGCCAAGATCATCGATGAGTTCCTTGAGACTGGGAAGGTTAGTAAGTTGGAAAAGTTGGAGAAGATTGGCTCCACCAACGAAGAGATTGCATGGACCCTCGAGGCTCTTGCCTCCCTCGAAGGTGAGGAACACGGTTCCAAGGACCCATTCAAGATTCGCGCGTATAGGAAGGCTGCGGAAATTATTCGCGAACTCGACTTCGAGGTGACGAGTGGTGAGGAACTTGCGAAGGGACCCAACAAGGTGGAAGGTATTGGGAAAGGTATCGCTAAGAAGATCGATGAGTTTCTCCAAACTGGAGAAATTGCGAGACTCGAGGAACTTTCTAACGCCTAATTCCCCTTTACCATTGAGGTGTGAGACATAAATTTTAATAAATACCAATACTTTTTACTTGAACACTGCTTTTGCTTTGCCATCATAAATGTTTACAATCCCTGATGCTATCATCTTTTGGTTCACTGATAGTTTATCTCCCTTGTCGCGATATACAGTTACAAGAGGACGACCGTACTTATCGTTTTTACCACATTCAATCCATACCCACCCATTTACTTTATTTCTACACATGAATGGGTTCCATAATTTGGGGACCACGTGATCATCGAAACCACATTCCTCTTTAAACAATTCTCGTGCGAGTTTGGCTAAGTAAATATGTTCAGTTCGTCCTTCCATAGTGAGACTGGGTTTCATCTCTGCCGAATCGTATCCAAGTGTGCGAAACCTGAATTTTAGAACGCGTCCATGCTTCATGATAACTGCATTAAATGTGTCACCATCGTACACACTCGTTATTCGAGCATACCCATTATAACCAGATAGACTGAAAACTGGAATTGAATCATCGACACCCGATAAAGCTCTCTTACTGATACACCAGCTCATATATAAAGAAGTCTACACTCCCCTTTAAACTTTTTTCTTAGTATAGTATAAACAATGAGCATCATAATGTCTAAAGCACTGCTGAAAACTAAACCCCGATACCCCCGTAATCCCAAGAAGAGTGTGACTTTGAATTTTGCCGAGAAGGAGAAGGAGTATTGGAGGAAAGTGGAAGAGAAGGATGAGAAAAGGAGGGAGAAAGAAAAGGAGCGACAGGAGCAGAAGAAACAAATGATGCGTTATAATGCGGAAGTGAAGGCTAAGGATTTTGCCGAGAAGGAGAAGGAGTATTGGAGGAAAGTGGAAGAGAAGGATGAGAAAAGGAGGGAGAAAGAAAAGGAGGCTTATTATAAGGCGATGAATGAATCTAAAGCATTGCTGAAAACTAAACCCCGATACCCCCGTAATCCCAAGAAGAGTGTGACTCCTCTAGTACTCGTATCTGTGGACAAGGCGGGTGATCTCAAGCTCGGTAAGCGTAAGTGCCGTCTCCACAAAAAGGACGAGGTGGTGAAGGTTGCGAAAAAGTATGGCGTTCCCAACGCGGAAAAGAAGACTGTACAGCAGCTCTGTGGATCTATCAAGGCTAAGGCTAAGGCGAGCAACGATGGTATGAACAATGTCCCCCTCGCCAAGTTGTACCCCGAGGCTGCCAAGAAGCGCGCTGCCGCCAAGAAGGTTGTGACCAGTTTTATGAAGGGTATGGTGACCACTAATAACAACATTGCTAAATTGCGTCAACTCAATGTGAATTCCCCAAGTCCCGTAAAACCCAAACCCTCGAAGAAGGCTCAACCCATCACCAAGGAGGAAGGCATAAAACGTATCAAAATGATGAAGAATCTCGATAGGAATGTAATGTCCAGACTCACGAACCGTATTCAGAGGGGAACCATGTCTCCTCGTAAGGTGGTCAAGGTGGCTCGCGAGCTTTCTAGATTGAGGGCTCCTGCATCTCGTGTTAATTTATAAATCAATCTTCTCCTCGTCTGCGTTGAATTTAACAAAGACTTCATCGTTCCAATCGTTGGGGTTGGTATACTGCTTCTCCGTCGTGTCGTAGAAAGATTCACTATCTTTCATCATCATCTCCCTAACAGTTTCGTATAGAACTGTAGAGAGTGCAAATTTGTAGGCAAGAAACCCTATAAAAGTTGCCCCATAATCAAAATCGAATGCGAAAGGTGCGTGATTCCACGACACTTCAAAAGCAGCGGCACCCAAGGGTGCTAAGAACTCCTTCTGAAATGCCGATTTTTCAAACGTATCCACTCTATCAGAGAGAAGGCTTAAATACACATAGGATGTCACAGCTCCTAAAGTTGCAGAAACACCTTGGTCAGCACCTTGGGTGATGAAATATGACGCACTAAGAACTGAGCCATACCCAGCAGTGGACCGCTTGAGGCTCTTTTTGAGGTGAGCGTACTCAGTGGGAATTGGTTTAGAAAATGCGTAAGTGAGGGACATTTTATACAAAACACACTTAAAATCTTTATCTCATTTAACTTTAGTAATGCCTTGTCAACGTTGTCGAAAAAAATGTGGTGTCCCAATCGATTGTCGATATTGTGAGGGGAGCTACTGTCCGAGTTGTATTCACCTACCGAAACATGATTGTCAGGGGGCGGATATCAAGAAGATGAAACAACGTAAAGAACTTGAGGAAAATATAGCATTCGAACCAGAACCCAAGTGCTTAAAACTATGACTATACATATTTACAGAATGAATAAGAATGGGATGGTTCTTATTCATGATGTAGCATCATTGATGTTTCTCACACCATTTTCGTTCATGTGTGTGTCCGAGGTGTTTTTTGGGTACATAGTGTATCCACTCTTTTTGACGCATTCACTTTTCACCTACATGAGTATTGATATCGTGTGGAACTATTTAAATCCACATTCGTATAGAAATCTTATTATGTGTCACCACTTGGTTTGTCTCTTAGCCTTATCAAGGGTACTCGTGTATCCAGATGAAGCACCTCTCGTAGGTTTATGTGGACTCGTCGAGATTGATACGAGTCTTTTGACTATTCGTCGTCTTATCCCTCGTTCGAGTTCTATTCATGAGATGGTTGATATATTGTATCGTGTATCAAATTTGATGTTTAGGGTAATTTATGAAACGTTTCTAACTTTATTTATCATACACACCTACACAAATGAATCTATATTGGTGAAATCTTTCATTTACCCTCTTCAAATTTTCATAAATATTTTCAGTTGTGCTATATGTGCACTTACATATTCTAAACGAAACCCAGCCATACGGGGTCGTTGATACTTTAAGAATAAATTCTAATGTAATAATATAATGACCACCACAGCCACACCCGGACGCAAACCTAATGCCTACATGAACTTCGTGAAGAAGATGAGACCCAACGTTGTAAAGGAATTTCCAAACCTGAAGTTCACAGAAATTGGCTCTAAGCTCGGTGAACTGTGGAGAGCTCTCTCTGATGATGAAAAGAAGAAGTATGCCAAGTAATACTTAAGGAGTATAGACCGAGTATAAGTATGGCGTTTACACCGTTGTCAATAGCCTCCCAAATCGGTGATGTACAAGATGTACTGACATTGCTCGAGGCGGGTGCTGACATCAACGCGTGTAATCATATTGGTTGGACACCACTCTCTATGGCAGCTGGAAACGGTCATGATGAGGTCGTGAAGGCTCTGCTCACGGTGAATGTGGATATTGACAAGGTTGATGATATCGGCTGGACACCGTTATTAAAAGCCATTGAATATGGTCACGAGACAACGGTGCGGATACTACTCGAGGCGGGTGCAGACACCAACAAGGCATCGTATAGCGGTTTGACACCATTGTCACTAGCCACAATGAAGGGACGTGAGACAATACTAAAGATGTTCACTGACTTAAGGACTTGATACATACTACAAGTAGATGTCCCTTGGGGTCAAGAAGCTCTGTTACGATGCTATTGTGCCTACTCGTGGTTCTGATCGTTCTGTGGGATATGATTTATATAGCTCCGAGGATGCCATGGTTCCTAGCCAGGCTGGAAGAGCAATCGTAGGAACTGGTATTACAGTGGTTCTTCCACCAGGGGTATATGGTCGTGTAGCTCCTCGGTCAGGTCTAGCCGCGAAGCACTGCATCAATGTTGGTGCGGGTGTGATTGATCCAGATTATACCGGTGAAATTAAAGTCATTCTATTTAATCATGGATTGAAGGACTTTGAAATCAAGAAGGGTGATAGAATTGCGCAACTCATTCTGGAGCGTTGTGAGACGCCACCTATCGAGGAGATTAGTATCGTTGAGGATACGGAACGTGGTTCGGATGGATTTGGATCTACGGGCAATTAGAAAACCATAGGTCTTCTGATGTAGGCATGAAAAGTATACCTTGACTCATAGTCATATATAATTTTGCTTTGTTAATGTCTGGGTAAGTGTATAGTAACCATCTCTCCCAATATTCATCCCTGAAGAAATCTTCCCAATCTTCTTTAGAACTTTCTTTGATTTGTAGCATTTCTCTATGTATTTGAGACTGATTCCTCTCTATTCGCAGCTCCTTAGGAATGATAGCACCTTTCCTAAGAAGTTGTGCACGCATAATACGGGGATTACCATGGTCCGGGTAATACTGAACCCCTCTCTCACCAAAATCAATAGATCTCTTATTAGGGAGAATCACCCTGAGTTTATGTGTAACTGTTGGACTAGGTTGTATTACGACGTACATTTATGTTTTATATCAATAATAATTTTATACTTTTATAACACATGTATATCTTTACAGTTATATTACTTACGTTTATATTGTACTACATCATAGATACTTATATATATGACATTACTATACATCTTCAGAGTAAGCGGACTCATAGTATAGGATACCCAATTACTCAAATACAAGACGATTTTTATGTACCCGAACGTTGTAAAGAGTTGTCAAAATATATATCAAAACATAAGTTCGTTGGTAGATCTACATTAAATGGATTTGGAAAAACAAAGGGATTTGTAGTGACGTTTTCTTCACAACACGAAAAAAAGTTTTTAGACACCTTCAAACCTATACATGAAGTGTTCAAACAAATACAAGAACCTGGTACAAACGCTTATATATTCAATCCCGTGATTATAGAACATTCGTCGAAAGAAACAGAACGATCTATACCTTATCATTACGATATGTCGTTAAGTGATCAGGTCAAGACAGCATTCGGGCGAGATTATCTACCTATATGTGTCACTGTTATCTATATACATTTACCAGAATCGTACAAAGGTGGTAATTTATGTCTCTCTGGATACGGTAGTATAGATGCGCGTGATGTTAAAAAGTATAAACCTAAATTGGGTAGAAAACTCACGTTTCGTGGAGATCTTTTACATCATGTAGAACCTATATATTGTAAAGGTGGTAAAGGTAAACGTATTAGTTTAGTATTCGAGCAATATAGACTACCAGAATCAAAAGTAGCAGGTATCAAATTTGATATTTCTAAAAATGGTACATAAGAATAAGGGTATATACTTGAATATGATTGAATACACCTCCCAAGATGGTACGATAATACGAGTTGGTCAAAATGCTAAAGAAAATGACCACCTTACTATGATGAGTAGTCCCAGATATTGGTGGATGCATATAGCTGGGTGGTCGGGTGCACATGTTGTTGTGTGTCACGAGGGTGACCAACTACCAAAGGAGACGAAGAGGGATGCTGCGGTTCTTGCAGTGTTTCATAGCCAGGCTCCAACTAGTAAAATGTCAATAGTCGATGTGACTAGGGTTGAACATGTCATGTGGATGCGACAAGCGGGGAAAGTCAAACTCACCGGGGAAGTTATGGAACTTACGATTTTTATGAGAAGAGAGAAAGAACGACTAGAAAGACTATTTTCATCTAAAGTAAGCTCGTGTAAAGTCCGGCAATGTAATACACATCCTTGAACCCAAGACCTTCTAATTTCTCTGCTGCAAATCTGGCTCGTTGTCCAGTGTTGCAGTAGACGAGTATACCTCTCTTGGGGAGTTCTGTAGTTGTTTTTTCGTTAATCTTATCGACTGGGATATGAAGTGCTTTAGGATAATGTCCCATGCGATATTCAGCGGTTGTTCGGACATCGATAACCACCTTAATCTTCCTATCCTTGATGAGTCTCTTGGCTTCTTCAGCTGACACCAGGTTCTGACCATAGTAGGTATAGGCGGTGAGCGCGGCGAGACCAACGAGTAAAACTGGAATCATTTAGTACTTGGTGAGATTTTAACTTTTACATGATCCATCTCAAAGCAACATTGGGCGTTCCCGTCGTAGGTTCTTTGACAAGCTTTACAGTAATAAAGGATAGGGGCATCCATGATATATATGGAGAAGAAGAAAGGAGGGGTCGAAGACGTTGTGGGCACTCGTCTCAATATTTCTCAGTTTGCGAAGCGTTCACTGGAGAGTCGTTTAGCCGCTACGGAGAAGGCACTTAAGGCTGAAAAAGTTCGATCTACGTATGACCGTGACTCTGAGAAGTTTAAGGATTTCATGGAAATGCGATTAAAACTATACGATTCACTGAAATCTGGAGTCATCGAGAACACGCGTATAAAAAAAGGATACACGACCAGGTACTATGAAAGGATGTATAACAATACTAAAGAAATCCTCGACACTTTAGCATAACTTCATCCGTGTACTTATTTTACGAGCCTCCTCCCAGCGCCCGGACTGTTGAATCAATAAGAGTGTATTCGATTTCATTTTTGAAAGGGAATGACCATTTCGTAAATTCTTAAATGCGTTTTCTACAGTCTTATTGGTAATAGTCACACGACGTACTTTGTACCTCCTTGTCTCATCTTCAGCCTCTTTGGCGCGTTTTTCAGCCTCTAAAACCCTTGTTTCCAAATCAATGAGATCCTTTGAGACCCTCTTCTCGAGTTCCTTGATGATGAACTTCTGTTTTTTAATTTTCGCATCTCGTTTTTCGATTTTCTTCTTGACGACCTTATCTAGTGCTGGTCCAAGATCGATGACAAACTTGGATATTTTTCTGGGTCGTGAGGAAGATTTCACCATTTTACGTACTTTTTTTATATATTTACATTCACTTAGTTTCCAAAAGCGACACCACCCATACCATTTTTGATACGAAGAATGTTATAGTTGACCGCATACGCCCGGACAATGTTACCGTTACGGGTGCTGTTACCATTGAGAGCCAACTTAGCGTTATCTATGCGAGAGAAGTTTAGTGTACCAGTGGGTTGAGATTTGTTCATGGTGAGACAGAAAGGCCACGTGAAGGTGGAGATTGTGCTCAGAGAATCGTGGGGGAGAATCGAACAGTGCATCTCTGGGACGACGTTGTGGTGGAACGTGGACGACATATTCTCGAAGAGTGGTGTGCCGTTGATGTATAAAGTGGAAGTATCGAACGTCCAGTTGGTGGACCATTTATTGGTATCAGCTTCTGAGGAAACGATGTGGATAGCCTTGACGGGGTGGTTGAAATACGTAAGATCAACATCGGTATCATCCGCGGACATTGGCTGGTATTGGGTTTGTGTGAAGAGAATCTCGTGTTCGCTGTCGACGAAGAATTTACGTTCATCGGTATCGAGATACACGTAGGTACCAAATACCTTGACGTTGCTGGGGGCGAACGTACCTCCACGACATTTGACGCGAATTTCAACATCATGGTATTGGAGACCCACGAGAGGGAGGGACTTGGTCCAGTCATCACTGAAAAAGAATGGAAGAACGTAATGGTTCGCGTGCGTGGAAGAACCGAGCGCATTTTGGGGAACTTCATCGAGGGTCACAGCACAAGACGCCTTAGCTTGATTATCCTTGTAGAGGAGATTGTGAACACCCTGAATGTACAAGGCATCTATTTGAGAAACCTTCTGTCCACCGATCCAGAGTTGGAACTCGGTGGTAGTCGTTTCATCCTTATCGAAAAACCCGAGGTTGGAATCACCGGTAGCACCGATGTTTTCCGCTTCAATCCACACGTAACTGAGAAGATCACCCTTAGACTTGATGGGTATAGTGACCTCATTACCGCTACCGAAGGTACCGATGTAATCGAGGCGTTCGGGCTTGATGGCGAAATTTGTGTGCCGCTTGTAGTTCTGACGGAAAAAAGTTATCTCGGGCTGACCAGTGATGTACACATCCTGAGCGCCCACAGAAACGAGGTCAATTAAAGCAGCTGACATTTATTAGTAAATGATATTAAAATTTTCGCTCATTGTATACACAACGGGGATGGGTGTTGAATTTCAAGCACTCACATGGGAAGCGGTGGATACTGACGACGAACACTTAATCAGTATTTTTGGGAAGACTGAGGATGGAAAATCCGTATGTGTGACCACATTATTTACACCATACTTCTTTATCAAACTCTCGGAGAGGGTCACACAACAGACTGTACAAGAAATCTATAATATCATAGACAAGAAGTGTCCAAATTGTTTGGTTTCTTATTCGGTGATGAAAGCCAAAGATGTATGGGGATTTCAAAATAACAAGGAATTCGTGTATATGAAATTGGACTTTAAAAACCTCAAGAGTCGACGTCGCGTGGACTATTTTCTGAAAAATCCAGTTCAAATAACCTCTGGTATACAGCGATTTAAGGTTTATGAATCAAATATCGACCCAGTTCTCAGACTAATGCACCGAACTGGTATTCAGTCAACTGGGTGGTTGAAGACTGGTGATGACTGTGTGCGTTCACACCTCGCGAGAGTGAACATAGATCTTTTCTGTAATGATTGGAGTACGTTAAAACCTGTACACAGGGATGATATCGCCCCATTCGTCGTGGCTTCTTTCGATATTGAGTGTAATAGTTCTACTGGTAAATTTCCAAATCCAAACATAATTGGTGATGCGTGTTTTCAAATAGCGGTATCTCTCTGTACATCTGGTAATGACGAGCCGTACGATAAGACTTGCTTTTGTTATAAGAAAACGGATTCAAACCTTGATGGGTGTACGATCGTGAGTTTTGATACGGAACGGGAAATGCTCGAGGCATTTCAACAGTACATACACCAGAAGGATATTGATATCATGACCGGGTGGAACATTTTCGGTTTCGATCTTGATTACATTTACACGAGAGCCTTTATCGTTGGATGTAACCCGGAGTTTTTTAAGATGGGGAAGTTGAAGAGTCAAGACTGTGAAATCGTCATAAAAAAGTTGAGCTCGAGTGCGTTGGGTGATAACGTATTGAAATTACTCCCGATGTCGGGGCGATTCATATTCGATTTGTTTCATGAAGTGAAAAAAGGGTATAAATTGGATTCATACAGTCTCAATAACGTATCAAAGTTGTACCTGGGTGACCAGAAAATCGACATGTCCCCAAAGGAGATGTTCGCTCGATACGTGGAAGGTGACCCCATCAAGTTAAGGGATGTGGCTGAGTACTGTGTGAAAGATACCCTACTACCACATAAACTCATGAAGAAGATGTGTATTCTTCTCAATCTCCTCGAGATGGCTAAAGCGACCTGGGTGCCGATGTGTTTCCTGGTCGAGAGGGGTCAGCAGATCAAGGTCTTCAGTCAACTGTCGAAAAAGGCGAGGGAGATGGGGTTTATGATTCCGACGATTAGGTATGGGCAATTACCCGAAGAACCGTACGAGGGTGCTACGGTACTTGAAGCACAAAAAGGTGCGTACTACACACCGATCACAGCCCTCGATTTTGAAGCCCTGTATCCATCCATCATGATGGCACACAATTTGTGTTATTCGTCCTATGTCATGAACGAAAAGGAGTATGGAAACATCCCTGGTGTGGAATATGAAACTTTTACTATTGGTGAGAAAACCTATAAATTTGCGCAAGATGTTCCGAGTCTTTTACCGGCGATTCTTTTAGAGCTTAAACAGTTTCGTAAAAAGGCGAAGAAGGATATGGCTTCTGCGACTGGGTACATGAAGGAGGTGTACAATGGTAAACAGCTCGCGTATAAGGTCTCGATGAACTCTGTGTATGGCTTCACCGGTGCTGGTAAAGGTATTCTCCCATGTGTACCTATCGCTTCGACGACTACCTATAGAGGTCGTGCGATGATCGAAGAAACGAAGGAGTATGTGGAGACGAACTTTCCGGGCGCAAAGGTGAGATATGGGGACACGGATTCGGTCATGGTCGAGTTTGATGTAGGAGACCGCACTGGTGAAGAGGCTGTCAAATACAGTTGGGAAATAGGGGAACGTGCGGCTGAAGAGTGTAGCGCACTATTCAAGAAGCCAAACAACCTGGAGCTTGAAAAGGTGTATTGGCCTTATTTCCTATACTCAAAGAAACGGTACGCCGCGAAACTTTGGACAAAGGGGAAGGATGACCAGATGCATATGGACTACATTGATATCAAGGGTCTTCAGGTTGTTCGCCGAGACAATACACCGCACGTGAGAGAGGTGTGTAAAGAATTACTTGATGTTATTCTCACGTCGAGTGATCAAGGACCACCAAAAGAACTCGCCAAAGAACGTGCGATCGAACTTCTTTCAGGGGATGTACCACACGAGAAGCTCATATTGAGCCAGGGTCTCTCAGACCAGTACAAGGTCAATGGAAGGTCTGTATCTATAACGAGTTCGGAGAGTTGTAATATCAATCAGGCGCATGTCCAGGTTGTGCATAAGATGCGAGAACGCATGCCCGGATCTGAACCACAATCAGGTGACCGTGTACCATATCTTCTCACGAAGACGGGTGACCCTAAAGCGAGAGCATTTGAAAAGTCTGAAGATCCAAAGTATGTGGAAGAGAATAACATCCCCGTCGATTACCAATATTATTTCATCAACAAGTTCTTGAATCCTGTATGTGACTTATTAGATCCATTATTCGAGAATACAAAACAGGAAATTTTCGGTGAACTTATAAATCAATGTAAACCACCACCGAAGAAAAGGGATCCTGCTCTGAGTACCATGAAACGAGCAGACCTCATAGAGGAATGTAAAACCCATGGTCTCGATAGTGAGGGTAAAGTAGCCGATCTTAGAGAACGCATTAAGAATGCGAGGATACAAAGAGAAGAAAGCGTCGAAGATCTATTTAAAAAATACGAGCTAGAAACTAATAAGTGATGAGTTACAGTGAACGAATTATCGAACTCTTCGATGAAGAACTTAAACATCGCATCGATATATTGATGACCCAGTACGCTGATGTTATTTCAAAAAAATACGCAATTTCCCTTGACCTATTACTAAGGGATGTTCCGGTTCTATCCACGAACATGATGTGTAAAGGAACAAAGCCAGATGGTTCAAGGTGTGCGTTTAAGGGTATACATGAAGGCTATTGCGGAAAACATATCAAAGCGGGGAGTCGTATCCGACAGAGAATCCATGAGAGTCACAATGGTCACACACATGGACCGGAAGTTTTATTTTCTCCGGGATGCGTAGAATGTAATAAATCAAAACAACTTATAGATTTGAGTGCTATATTCAATAATGAGTAAATCCGATATTCTACTATCATCAATTAACACGTTCTACGACGAAGAAAATAATCGATCTAAATTAATGAATATACTAGATAAAACAAGTGGTATTTCTTTGCGAAATCTTGAATGGTTCATCACCAATTACGCGAAAAAGAATCACACATCCTATAAGACGAGTGATGGAAAAATATTCACTGTACATTATGCGTATAAGTCAAGTCTCGATGGGTACAGTAAAAAACTCTTCGACCCATTTTGTCGATCTGAAAAATTTGCGTACACCGTTCCGGGAACATCTCATGAAATTCAGACAACTTTGGCGCAGTTGAATTTCATCAAATGGTGTATCAAGAACAACATCATCGATTATATATCAAACAATAAATTGACCCTGTTTAACAAACAATCTAGCTAAAAAAGTACCTTAGCTTTACCATTCCTGATTATCATCATATTGTAACTTTTTGCTATGATTATAACCTGTTTAGGAAAATCGATTTGGGGGATACCGAGTACCTCGATGAAATTATCATCAAAATCGAACGTTCCTTGGCTCCCGTCGTATTCGAGATTCATGGTGACGCGCGCATCCTTGACCGCACTGAAATTCATGTGACCCGATGGTTCTAATTCACCCGGGTGTAACGCAAAACTATACATATTAATGTTGCGAAAGACGGGTGAACGTTTGTGATATATATTCGACAGAGAGGTTGATAAGAAAAGATTGTTTCCAGTTGTTTCGTTTATGATTGTTTCACCGTCACATTCGAGTGTCGTTTTATTTTGTTTCGAGTACATCAAAGGGACGTGTTTTTTACCTCTCGCCCATTTATTGAAAACAGAGGGTGGGTACCGCACGGTGGGTTGTGTCAGTAAAAATACGATATTTCTATTTAGACCAGCCGTAAAAAATGTGATGTTTACATAGTCCTGTAACTGACTGATATGTGTAGTCTCTGTCCCCGCCACGATAGATGCATTTTTCAGTTCCTCCAGTAAACGAAAAAAGTATCCATCCCATACGGTATCTGCAGCTAATTGTAAAAGACCTACAATAGTAGTATGTAAGGCTCCATCAGCGGTATTTAATAAGGTTGTTAATAACCCTAATCCCGTCGAAGGATTATAATACGTGGTAGCTAAGGTTCTCAAGCCACCCAGGTACGTCACGATACCGTCAACAATAGCACCGTGATTTTGAGACCCTACCACACGAAATTCAACATCTAGGAGAGTTCTCTGTGTGGATCCCCACATCAGAAATTCGAGGAGTGTATTTATAAGGACACCTCGATTTGTAGTATCAAGGGATTCATCATTTAAAGCAATTCTAGTGGTCCTTATTGCAGTCACGTATGTAATCAGGGTCGGTGATGTATCGGATGTACGTAAGTCGTTCAATAGAGTGAGCTGATCAGCACCCCATAAATTTTGGATGGCTTCGAGATTAGATACAAAATCATTACGATTTATTATTATGGATGGTAAAGTGTCCCCAAGTAGGTCGACGATACCTTGTATCACAACTGCAGTTCTATCAACATACCCTGCTACTATGGTTGATGATACACCGTTTACGTACTCGATGAGTCGGTCTATGTGACCCGTTGGTGTAGTCGTACGCAAATCATTTAATAAACCTTCTTGACTCGCCCCCCATAGATCTGTTATCGCTTCAAGATTCGACACAAATTCATTACGGTTTACTACTATGGGTGGTAAGGGGTCTGTAGCGAGTGTGGCATTGATAGCATTTAGTTCACTTTCAATTTTAGTTGTGGGTGTCACTACGGCGTACAATACCCCTTTCACGTATTGAATGAGTCGGTCTATGTGATTTGCTGGTGTAGTCGTACGTAGGTCGTTTAATAAACTTTCTTGACTCGCCCCCCAAACACCCGTTATCGCTTCGAGATTCGACACAAATTCATTACGGTTTACTACTATGGACGGTATCGGGTCTGTAGCGAGTGTGGTGTTTATATCATTTAGTTCACTTTCAGTTTTAGTGGTGCCTGTCAGTAACTCGTACAATATCCCTTTCACATATTGAATGAGTCGGTTAATGTGATTTGCTGGTGTGGTCGTACGTAAATCATTTAAAAGGGTGAGTTGGCTAGCCCCCCAGACATTCGTTTCTGCGACAAGACCATCTATAAATGTAGTTCGGTCCGGTCCCACATCCGGTAATGGGTCCGTCTCGAGTGTAGTGACGATAGTATTTAGTTCACTTTCAATTTTAGTAGTGGGTGTAAGTAACTGGTACAATATTCCGTTTACGTACTCAGTGAGTTGTTCTGTGAGAGTCGTTGGCGCTGTGGATGTAAGCAAATTGGTTAAAAGGGTGTTTTGTTCGGTTCCCCAAACACCGGTTATCGCTTGGATATTAGATACAAAATCGTTACGGTTTATTATGATAGATGGTAAAGGGGATGTACCGAGAGTGGTATTAATATCATTTAGTTGACTTTCAGTTTTACCGGTGGGTGTTAGTACGTGGTACAATGTCCCGTTTACGTACTCGGTGAGTTGTTCTGTGAGAGTCGTTGGCGCTGTGGATGTACGCAAATTGGTTAAAAGGGTGTTTTGTTCGGTTCCCCAAACACCGGTTATCGCTTGGATATTAGATACAAAATCGTTGCGGTTTATTATGATAGATGGTAAAGGGTTCGTATTAAGTGTTGTATCGATAGCTCCCAATGTGATTGCGGTTTTATCAACATACCCTACTGCTAGGGTTGATAATACACCTTTTACGTACTCTATGAGTCGGTCGATGTAACCCGTTGGTGTGTCTGAGCGCAATTCTTCCAATAGAGTGAGCTGACTCGATCCCCAAAGACCTGTTTCTGCGACGAGATTAGATACAAATTCATTACGGTTTACTACTATAGACGGTAAAGGGTTCGCACTAAGTGGGGTGATAACATTACTAGTTAAATAAGTGTTAGAGAAATTAAACCCTCTAACGGTGGTCGCTACACCACTATTTAACATAATTGATTTGGGTGTGACTATAGGAGCAAGAAACGCCTTTAATGCATCTATATATGTCTGATCATTCCCCGAAGGGGTTTTTAATAGGTCCAGTGTTGTGAGTTCGGTTGCTCCCCAGATACCTGTACCCAATGTAATGAGACTATCTATAATTGGTTCGCGAGCTACAGCACCAAGGGGTAGTAGACTGTCGAGTGTTGCACCGAAACCAATTTTTAAAATACTAATTCGTGTGTTTCCCTCTGGAATTAACGTGGATATATCATTAAAACCTGGAACACGTAACGCATTCAATGTAACTATTTGAGACGAACTCCAAACACCTAATGCGATGAGACCATCTATAATCGGGTCACGAACTACCTGTGTAGTCGCAGCCACTACCGCATTCAGGGAAGTCACGAGATTCAAACTATCTGGGAGACCAGCGATATACGTATTCAGTGCGGCGACAAGAGCAGTCTGTCCTATGAATCCAGGTACAACTAAGCGTAAATTATTTAAAGTAAATAATTGATCACCCCAATAATTTCTTGTGAGTAATTTCTGTATAATATCATTTTGAATGGACTGTGTGATGGGTATTTGTGTAGATGTCGCTTTTAATTGGGTTATGTACGTAGTGTCATTCGCGGATGGAATACGTAATGCGTTCAAGGTGGTTAATTGGTCGCTTCCCCAAACACCTAACGCGACAAGTTCAACTATGAGAGGGTCACGTTCAGCCGTTGTTGTAAGAGTGGCTATAGTATCGAGTATTCCGTTCACACCACTTTTCAGATTATTGAGTGTGAATTGAAGTGTCGGTACCTCATCGATCAGCACATTTGAATATTCAATTAGACTATTTATAACGGCTGTACGACCTTCACTTCCGGGTGTGAGAGAAGTTAAACTATTCACAAGTTTTATGGGTTCATCTCGCCATACACGAAACTGGCGTAACGCCGTGACGCGTTCTAATCGTGCCTCCTCAGTGGTACCTGGAAACTCCCCCAAAAGAGTGATAATTCCAATAATCCTAACTCTTTGGTCGATATCACCGGAGAGACCATTAAGATAGCTCACGAGAGTGGGTATATTTGCATCATTAAAGGCGTTTCGTAGCGTTTCTAAAAGAGTAAGTTGAGTACTACCCCAAATAGTTGCCTCTGCCCCAATTCGGATTAGTCCGTCTACGATCGTACCACGTTGAGCGTCTGTTTTTCCGGACAATGTGTTCAGTACAGCGATCATTCCCAATTTTAAGATATCCGATTGGAGTGTGAGATCATTAAGATATCCTTCGAGTCCGTTGACCACGTTGAGCTGTTCCGATGAACCGGGGATGAGTGATGACAGACCAACTAAAAAATAACTAACCTGAGACACGAACGTACGGAGTTGAAATATGAGTAAAGACTCATTATATCCGTTAGGGACTATCAGATTATTTAAAATTATAATCTGATCTGGTCCCCATACATTTTGAATGGCGAGGAGAGTAGCTATGATGTTACTACGCTCAAACGTATCCGTTATAGATGGAAGCGTGCCTAACAATGTATCCACAATGGTTTGTGTAGATGCAATTAGATTGGGTATGGTATAAACATACTGAATGAGTGCAGTTGTTGTGGTTTGTAAATCAACTGTACCGTCCTCCAGACCTGTTAAAAGGGTGAGTTGTTCCGGTCCCCATAAAATAGTTTGACGTAACACATCTACTATATTTTTCCGTGTATCCGAATCCACCACACCAGTTAATTTACTCATAGCAATGCGTATAATTTCATCCCAAATTGAAATACTGTAAAGAGACTGTCGAAGTTCAGTGATAACACCGACTTGAGAGGATGTCAATTTATCGAGATCGTGTATCCGATTCAAAATTGCTATTTGATCTTGTGTCCAGTGACCGAACTTTTTAGCGACGAAAAAGAGTTCTTTGACACAATTGGAGAAATTCAACTGAAAGGTACCTGTTTTAGATCGTGCTTCAATTAGAAATACATTCCTTTGGTGTTGTTCGAATAAAATATTAAGAGGTACACTCTGTAACCTACATCGTTCTGGTTTATCTAAATGAACAAGGTCCAAATTGACTGTGAAATTACTCAATTCGAGTTGTTGGAGCACCCGATTGTTTGCTTCGGGGTCCCATAGCGTAGCATCACCCAATTTGTTCTGTGTCGTAAACAAGACATCGATAGATGGTCGCAATTTTATGCGAATGGTCATTTCCTGATCGTATATGGAACATAAAGGAAACCCACTTCCCGGGTGTCGGTGAAAATAAAAGGGGATGTGAATCCTATATTCATCAGTCGTGAATGGGTCGATCCCCCGTGTGTTATACTGTCCATCTAAAAATTCTTGTACGAACTCGGGTTCCGCACTTCCCTGAAATGGATTTCCATGTAATGCGTTCACACTCGATCTATATGATTCGGGTACGTTTAATTCACGGTCTATGAATATATCGTCTCCCGTGACCGTATCGATTTTATGTTCACCGACATATAACTCTACGTAGTCGATCACAGAAATTCCAAAAACATCGACGGGATAAAGATTTGATCCTATACTCGCGACATTAGTGGGATCGGCGACAAAGGATAGTACAACCCCCCGTAAAATATCACCATACTTCTGGGGGATCGGTACCTCCAGAAAATCGTCTGTGTATACCTTTTCTGGAAAGGTTATTTTATAATTTTCAGTCGCGTAGTTTGTGTGCTTACTATATTTTTTAGTAAAAAATGAGAATGACGGGTTGACGCTTAAAGAGTTCTCTAATTCCCCTGTCGCCGCGATTAGAACTCGACCCGCCATATATACTATGTATCATTAATATTTTAAGCCACATAATCCACTCGAATAGTGGAGTATGTTGTAACTCTTCGCGTAAACCTGAACTTCCGTCACGTTACTTTCTGGATCCTCTGATACACCCGCTTCTGCTGAGAATGGGTCCGAGTAGTCCAATTTGATTCGACATTTTTGATCGATTATACGGCTGAAATTCAAATGCCCCGATGGGATGTTATCCAAAGGGTGAAGTGCGAAGGAGTAACTCGCGATCTGGTCACGTGTTTCCAGTTGAAAACTAACATAGGAGGGTGTATCATTTACGTTACTGTACACGACACTCCCATCGACTATACTTAAACCGTCAAATGACACATCCACATCTACACCAGAAATTGAGTTTGTTAGGGAATTCTCATGGACCAGTTTTGAAAAGGGTTCATTGAATAGGGGTGTATTGTTTAGGATCATCTCCAATTCTTTAAATTTTGTATTGAGCATGTACTGAATTAATGTTTCATTACCATGATACGCAAACCGTCTCGATTTCTTCGTCGCGATAAAATAAATTGTTTTGATTGGGTGATGGAAACGTAAGGTGATCTCATCTTCATCCTTCGTCCTCGGTATATCATGTCTTTTCAATTGTATCTGTGTGATCAACTGGTTTATCGGTGTACTTTTTAAATAATTCAATTCATCTTCGGCAAGGTATGCGTACGTCGCTAACAAGGATGCCGTCTCTATTCTCGCCTCCGTCACGAATGGATTCAAGTACGGTCGGACGAGTTCATCTAATTTCTTGAACTTGATCCTGACATAACAACTCTGTTTCGTGAGTTTACATAGCAAGACAGAAGCTGGAAAATTATTATAGAAATAAAACGGTAAATCGATGTACATCTGTCGCAAGGTCCATACGTTATCATCACTTGCACCATAGGGATCCTCTTTTGCGGTTGTTAGAGGGACGATGGTATCCTTAAAATTATAATCGGTCGCATGGTATTTATGGTACAGATAAATCCAGTCACCCGTGAGTCGTTCGATGTGCACCCCCCCTATAATGAGATCGGCGTACTCTATGGCGTGGATACCGACAGTAGGTGTGAATGGATCGTCATAATTACCAGTTGGATTTGCCGCCGTGGGTGCGACACCACCTAATGGGTACGTATTTGATACAGACGCCTTGAAGAAGAATTTATACCGAAGTGTCAGGTTCGTGAGAAGATCCCCCATATCGACTGGTATGATACATATCGTATCCTGATCGAATTTTGCGTCGAGTAATGGGTGTTCTCTCACATCGAAAGCGAATTTCGTGTGTCTCTTAAAAATACCCGAGAAATGTGAATAGGTCGGGTTCCCTATTATATACATATCCTGTATCCCATTAGTACCTAATGTCAGTTTTCCTGCCATCTCTACTTAACTATACTTTTTATTTTTAAGTTTGTAACAAAGATCCATTATCGAAGATGAGTGTTTTATAACCCGTGTAGTACATATGAAATTTATATTCTGGATTCGGGATACTCTTCCCGTTGCCGTATTTGAGATCAGTATTATCCACCAATTCTAAATATAATTTGGTCTTGTCTGATTGTAGCGTAGAAAAGTCGAGAAAGCCTGAAAGTGATGTACTTTTGGGGAACAGTGCGAAATTGTATGAGTAAATATAATTAAGCAAATAATTGGGTACGGGTGGTTCGAATAAATAGCTATTCGCAATATCGGTCGCTGATCGCGCCAGTTTAGCTCGCGAGGGGACGTAACTGAAAAAATATTCTCTGTCGTTATTCGATACGTTTGGAATGCGTTCACCGTTCAATGTAAAAAAAGCACTTTTTAAGAGATGTGGTTCAGACTTGTCTTTGATCTGCCCACGGGTAAAGTTGTAACGGTTCGCGGTCGTCGAATAGTACCATTCATTGACGTAAGCTGCATCGTCCACGGGTAAACTCCTGTACTCATCCTCGTTTTCGTATCCCCCATATCTAAAAAACCAATGGAAACATTTGACGGGAATACTCGGTTCCAATTGTACGATAAATTCTCGCTTTTCTGGTTCAAGGGGGATACTTGAATGTTTAATCACGAAATCGTATGTAATCTCGTTCTTAGGTCGGGTAAAATATAAACGTTCTTCGGGGGAAAGTGTGATTTCCTCCGTGATGACTTTAAAATTTTGTAACTTTTTCGCTGGAGGTGTCTGCGGGAGACCTCGGGTACTTAAATTGTCGGATGCACGCTGGTTATACAGAGTGAAGAAGGGTTGCTTGAAAAACTCAATTTCGAGTGTGATTTTCTGTTTATGAATGGCACATAGTGGAAACGCTGATTTATTTTGAACGTTTTCCGAATAGGCGTCACCACCGTAATTGTGTGAGAAGAAGAACGGTATATGAATAAACACATCATTACTCTGTGCGATGTTTTGGGCGGACGGTTGACTCGTTTCTCCTCCAGTTATGTTTCTGTTGTAGAGTGTGTTCGCGCTCATTTTTTGCGAAGCGGTCGTGTACATATTATCGTGAATGATACACCAATCCGCTGTTATTTCTTCGAGTATCTGTGTATCGACTTTAAATTTGATATTTTTGATTAGTTTCCGACCGAGTAATTGCATATCCCACGCCCAATACGCAACCTCAGGTAGTGTAAATGAAGGTAGTGGTATATCCCTTAAGATAATACTCTTTATGGTTTCTGGGAGTACTGCGAATACATTTGTGGTGAGTTGGGACAATATCAACGCATCTGTAATATCTGCTCCAACTTCTCTGGGTCTTACCACAGTTCCCACGGTTATCAGTGAAGTTCCATTGAGTATATTAATAATATAGATTGGGATTGTAGTGGTTTCCAGATTAATCCCCAAATCCACGATAAGACCAGCACCCGGACTGTTACCAGCCCAAGTTCCATTTAGAATACCAAGCAACGCTGTGAATACGGGTTCAGTGAGACTGAGAGTGGATAACACCACATCAGTTGGAATATTTACTCTAATCCCTCTGAGTATATTCATAATACCATTTGGAATCGTGGTGGTTACCTCATCAATTGTTAATGCAGTAATAAGTTCCGGACCAGGGGTCACAGCCTCATCCCTATTTAGAATTTGTATCAGTGCCGTGAGTATGGGTGTACCGAGACTGAGAGTGGACAATACCAACGTATCCAAAAGATCTACTGAAATTCCCTTGAGTACATTAATAATACCAATTGGAATTGCGGTGGTTGCTTGATTAATCCCTAATGTAGTAAGAAGTGCTACACCTGGGGTTACAGTCGGATCACTGCTTAGAATACGCAATAATGAAACCAATACAGCCGCATTAAAATCCGCGTTGATAGTAAACAATTCCGCGGGAAGAAACGTGAAAATTAAGTTATTGAACTGATTTTCAAATGACAGAAAGTATTTGAAATCTGGGAACTGAAAGGCGGGGAGGACAATCCCAGCCGCATTCGGGGCGCCTGCGAGCCACCATTCCCTAAATGTACTGAAACTAGGAGTTTGTAACGCCCCATACTGTACTAAAGTTTGACCACTAAACAACATTTTCTGTAAGGTTTCGTTAAATATGATATCATCATACCCCCACTTCGGTAATGTCATTTGGATCCACAAGTTATTTAAGAGATCCCCCATGAATTGGGGTTTCAGTTCGACCCGGATCGTTTCCCCAAATGGCCATGTCGCTGCGATACCTTGTGTTACGGTGTGTACGTTATGATACTTTCTAAATTCGGAATGTCTTTTATTTTCATATTTAAATAAGGAATGTTTAGGGTCTTTGGAAAGCAAATGTGTATCTTGCTTTCCAATAGCCTTTAGGGAAATCTTAGCGGCTTCACCCATACTTACTATTGTTTACATATTTTTAATATCTGTTTTCCACATCGTAATATGGCTCGTTTTTAGCATCTTTTCTAGGTCCTCTTCCGCCTGCTTCGCCTCATCCATAAGTGCATTGACGCGCTCGTCTGTATACTCAACAGTTCTGATGTTGAGAAGATAGTCCAACGATCCATCAATCAGTGGAAATGTCGAGGACATTTCCTTTTCGAGGTCCTGCTTCTTCCTCTTGAACACCACGAGTTTACCCTCAATGACCATAGAAACAAACTTTGATTTATGACTACACATCTCAGTCCTCTTCTGAAGCATATCGATGAGGTACGCCTTCCTCCTTTTGTAATGCTCTATACGGAGTTCCACAAAGTCTGTTAGAATCTCTTCAGGGCTCGTATATTTGTGAATACCCTTCGTCGGGTGAAAGAGATGCATGTTTGAGACACGGAAGGTTTTCCTCATCTTGAGATCTTTGAGGAGATCTTTACCCGCATAGTCCATGATTTCAAAGTGAACATCATCTGTGGTAGAGTTATTGGTGTACCCCCCAATCATCTTCTTTTCCACGAGTGTATCGAGGTACTCCTTATAGTCTTGGGTCCATCGTCCAGGTGGTAATTCGGTGACCACGATATTGGTTCCGGACCAATTCCATACACCTTCCATCATCCACGTGTCTTCCTCCTTGTGCACCACACCCTTGAACCCTCTGAACCAGGGTCGCATAGGCACAATTTCATCACCACCCAAGATCCGTTTGATATTCGCCTTGATATCATCGGGGTTGAAAGGGGGTACGTAGCAACTGAATCCTGTACCAATACCTTCCGTTCCGTTCACCAAGACCATAGGGAGTGTTGGCATGTAAAAGTCAGGTTCGATGGAGCGACCATCATCATCCAGGTAGTTGAGAATTGCATCATCCCTGGGATCGAAGAGTTTCCTCGCATCCTTGGTAAGCTTCGTGAAGATGTACCTCGTTTGAGACGCATCCTTACCACCCATAAGTCTCGTACCAAATTGACCACAGGGTTCCAAAAGATTGATATTGTTAGACCCCACGTAATCGTTCGCCAACTTTACGATCGTATCCGCCAAAGAAACTTCACCATGATGATAAGCACTCTTTTCAGCCACGAATGCAGCCAATTGGGCAACCTTCATCTCATCCTTGAGATTCTTCTTGAAGCATGCGTACATGACCTTGCGTTGCGATGGCTTGAGACCATCAGCCATGTGTGCGATGGAACGCTTGAGATCTGCGAGACTGAAATTGACCAAGTCTTTGTGGATAAAATCGGTGATGTCCAACTGTTTCACACTTCCATAGGGTACCTCGAGTTGGTCGGCATCCTTTGCCGTATTCTCGAGAAGCCATACTTTTCGAGCATCCGCCTTCTTCTTATCGAATGCGAGAATGATCGAGGCATCTGTCATCTTATCCATATCAAATCGAACAGTGAGATCCTGAATCTGCTTGAAATACTCCCTCGCCTCTGCTGATGTAGAAGTACCCAAACCCTTATAGTACTTGACTTTCCACCCAGCCTTACCATCACCATACCAGGTCCTAAACGCCGAGTCTGTGTAGAAAGACTTGGTAGTAGAACCCTTTGTCGCCTTGATAATGGGTGTCACCATACTCACCACAAAGTTGAGCTTGAGGAGGCTCGGCCAGAAATAGTGAATCATGTTTAGGATGAGACCCTTGATATGAGACCCATCGTTATCAGCATCGGTCATGATCATTAAGCGTCCATAGCGAAGCTCTGAGAGATCCTTATAGTCCTTACCCTGTTGGAGACCCAAAATCTTCTTGAGGTCATTGAACTCCTGGTTCGATGTGAGTTGCGACACGGAGACATCCCTCACATTCTTACACTTACCACGGAGTGGGAACACACCATAGTGGTCCCTACCAACCACTGAGAGACCCGCGACCGCCAAGGTCTTTGCAGAGTCACCCTCGGTTACAATGAGGGTACACTCTTTCGAATGTTTGGTTCCCGCCTTATTCGCATCATCCAACTTTGGGATACCTGTGATAGTAGACTTGCGGGCACCATCAGACTTCTGGAGTTCCTTCATCTCCTTAAACTTGGAGAGTGCCAAGAGTTCATCAGCGATTCCAGTCTTGAGTGCGTTCTTGATAAAACTTTTAGGTGCTTCAAACTTACTCCCAAAACTTTG
>Ga0302121_10000360_pt1 | contig 25480 bp, 20 predicted proteins | sample CB21_surface_MG_FD_203120 | JGI IMG/M metagenome (GOLD analysis project Ga0302121, IMG submission 203120) | Marine microbial communities from Western Arctic Ocean, Canada - CB21_surface | ecosystem: Environmental > Aquatic > Marine > Oceanic | place: Canada: Western Arctic Ocean | collected... | reverse complement strand
CATGCAGGTTGTGATTATGATCATGGTGGTGGGAATAAACCGCGGTGGTTTGCCCAAAAATATCTATAAACGCTGGGTCTTGAGTTACCTGTTCCGGATGACCCTGGCAGCAGATATGTCGATTCAGACAAATGACTTGGTCGGTAGCTGACATTACCAAATGCAGGTCATGGGATACCATTAGTACCGCGCAATTAAGGCTCGTTGCCAGGCTATTAATCATTTTATAGAGCTCATTTTGGCCATTTACATCAACCCCCTGCACAGGCTCATCCAATACCAAAAGATTGGGCTTGCGCAAAATAGCTCTAGCAAGTAAGGCTCGTTGCAACTCACCACCCGACAGGTTTTGTATTGGGGTTTTAGCCAAATGGCCAATGCTCATAGATTCAAGAGCATCATGACAGGCTTGCTGTGATGCATTGGCCAGCTGCAAAAAGCGAACTGTTGAAATGGGCAGGGTCGGGTCAATAGTCACTTTCTGTGGCATATAACCAATACGAATTGCAGAGCTGGCTACTCTTGAGCCTGAGTCTGGTTTGATTAGGCCGAGAATAATTTTAGCCAAGGTTGATTTTCCGGCGCCATTTGGACCAATCAATGTGGTAATTTCGCCCTGATGAAGACTCAAAGAAACGTCCTCTATGACGGATTTGCCGGCAAAGGCCTTGTGAATACTCTCCAATTTTAGCAGCAGCTTAGACATGGCTGGATTCCTCATTGCCGATATTATCCAAAACGCACTGAGGGCAGCGGCCAAAAAGCTCGACACTTTGTGACTGCAAAACAAAGTTAGCTTTATTGCTAGCGGCCTGCAGTACTTCGTTAAGTGCTGCATCAGCCATTTCGGCGGCGCTGCCGCACTCATTACAAATCATAAAAAGATTGCTGTGATGACTGCTAGGGAAAGGGCAACCTATATAGGCATTCAGCGAGGGGAGTCTGTGTATCAGGCTAAGGTCCAAAAGAAACTCAATTGCCCGATAAACTGTTGGCGGAGCAATAGGCTTGGCCATTAATTTTGATAGTTGATCTTGAATTTGATAAGCGCCCAAGGGTCGATGACTCTGCCACAATAGTGTTAAGACCGCTTCACGAGTTACGGTAAGCTTAACGTTTTTCTCGTGGCAAAGACCTTTGGCGCGCGTTAATGCAGCATTAATACAGCGATCATGGTCGTGTGGCTGGTGAACTAGGCGAGAGTTTGACAGCATAATGACACTTTTCAGTGAATGTTATGTTATAATATAACATAAATATTGATTTATCCATGTGTTTTCGGCGGAGAGCTTCTATAAAAAAGTTATTTTGTAATGCTATTGGGGTTATGGTGCTGTGGTTGCCTCTGCTCTCTAATGCAGTCAGTACTGAGGACGCATCTGTAAGCATTCAAACTAATGTTATGCCTGAACTATTGGTTATCACCAGTATAAAACCGCTGGCTTTGATTGCCCAAGCAGCGCTCGGTGACAGTATGAATGTTGAATTTTTACAATCTGCGAACCAATCGGCTCATGATTTAACACTTAGCGCGTCGGCTCTTGATAAAATTCATCGCGCTAGTTTGATTGTGTTGGTCGGCGATCAGTTCGAACCACGTGTCGCTAAGGTTGTCGAAGGTATTCCTGGAAAAGCGCTTTTACAGGTCCTGGACTTGCCTATCTTTGGCGGCGGAGTCGATGTGCATGAGGGCATGCACCAGCAAACAGTGGATCCTCATGTGTGGTTAAACCCATACAGCGCTAACGTCATTGGACATGCAATACAGTCGGCATTTGGCGTTTCTCAAAGAGATATTATTAGCGACAGCCAAATTGAAGCACTCAAAAAAAACCTCGAGCCAGTAGGCACACTTGACTATATTTCCCATCATGCCGTACTTGGTCATTTTGCCAAGGCGTTTAACGTGTCTGCGGGGATGCCCATACGGGACAGTAATGGGGGGCATAAGGGGGCCAGAAGTCAGTTTTTACTGCGCAAAGCTGCCTATAATGGCGGTGCGCAATGTGTTTTTGTTGAACCGCAATATGCTGACAAGGATGCCCTAGTCATCGCCGGGGAGTTAAATTTGCCGCTGCGGACAATTGACCCACAAGGCATTGATGCACCTTTAACTGAAAATGGCTACGCTCAATTTATTCAAACATTGGTTGTTCAATTTCAAGCCTGCTTCGCCTAAATACTGTATTCTTGACTTAAATAACAGCGGCGAAAATAGGTAGATCATGACTGAAAAAACACCACTTATCTTGGTTGATGGATCCTCATACCTTTATCGTGCTTTTCATGCGCTGCCGCCACTGACCAATAGCAAGGGCCTTCCCACGGGAGCGGTTAAAGGCGTCATTAATATGATGCGCCGGTTGCAGAAGGACTATCCCGACAGTACCTTGGTAGTGGTGTTTGATGCCAAGGGTAAAACGTTCAGGGATGACATGTATAGTGAATACAAGGCCAATCGTCCTCCCATGCCTGACGATCTGCGACTACAAATTGAACCCATCCATAATATTATTCAAGCCATGGGCCTGCCAATGCTCATTATTGACGGAGTTGAGGCGGACGACGTCATTGGTACGCTGGCAATTCAGGCGACTGCCATTGCACAGCCAGTTGTCGTGTCAACGGGCGATAAAGATATAGCTCAGCTAGTCAATCAATACATTACATTAGTTAATACTATGACCAACACTGTGCTAGACCGAGCTGGGGTTATAGAAAAGTTTGGGGTTCCACCTGAGCTAATCATCGACTTTTTAGCGTTGCTGGGGGACAAATCAGACAACATCCCTGGGGTGCCGGGCGTCGGAGAAAAAACCGCTCTTGGTCTGTTGCAGGGCATTGGTGGTTTAGATGCTATTTATCAGCGCCTGGAAGACGTCGCCGGATTGGAGTTTCGAGGGGCTAAAAATATGGCACCAAAACTGAAGGAACACAAAGAGCTTGCTTACCTCTCCTACCAGCTGGCAACGATTAAAACCGATGTTGAAATGCCTCAGGATATTAGCCAGTTACATAACCAGGCACCTGACCAAGCTCGTCTTGCAGAGCTTTTCGCAGAACTAGAATTTAAGTCCTGGGTGAATGAGCTATCAAACACAGAGCATCAAGAAAATACTACCAGCGGGGGCAGAATAGTTGATACAGCAGCAGCAGAGGTTGTGGCAATTCCCGTTAAAGCCAACATTATTAAAGATTACCAGACGGTACTTACCGAAGCGCACCTCAAAGAGTGGGTAGTGAAAATTAAAGCGGCAGAATTAATTGCTGTAGATACTGAAACCACCAGTTTAGATTATATGGTAGCCGACTTAGTTGGTATTTCTATAGCGGTTGAGGCCGGCCAGGCTGCCTATATCCCCTTTGGCCATGATTATCTTGGTGTCCCAGAGCAATTATCTAGAGAGCTTGTTTTAGCTGCACTTAAACCATTGTTAGAGGACTCAATGATTAAAAAAGTGGGCCAAAATCTTAAATATGACATGAGTGTTTTTGCGCAGCACGGCATCAATCTTCAGGGGATTGAGTTTGATACCATGCTTGAATCCTATGTCCTAGATTCTGTCGCCACACGTCATGACATGGACAGCTTGGCAGAGAAATATCTCGGTGAGGAGACCATTAAGTTTAGCGATGTGGCTGGTAAAGGCGTAGGACAGTTAACTTTTAACCAGGTTGCTCTGGAGGAGGCTGGACCCTATGCTGCAGAGGACGCAGATATTACCTTGCGCCTGCATCAAGCATTATGGCCCCAGGTGTCGGCACAATCAGCGTTGGCGAAAGTGTTTACTGATATTGAATTACCGCTGGTACCGGTTTTGTCTCGCATTGAGAGAACCGGCGCTTTAGTCGACGACACCCTGTTATTTCAGCAGAGCCAAGAGTTGGCATTGCGGATTGCCGAATTAGAGAGAGAAGCCTGGGATCTCGCAGGGCAGGAGTTTAATCTTGCATCACCCAAACAGCTCGGCGAGATTCTTTTCACTAAATTAGAGATTCCGGTGTTAAAGAAAACAGCCAAGGGGGCCCCCTCGACAAAAGAAGAGGTTCTCCAGGAGCTGGCGCTGGATTATCCCTTACCAAAAGTATTAATTGAGCATCGTGGTTTAGCCAAACTTAAGTCTACTTACACCGATAAACTACCGGTTATGATTAACCGCGCGACGAAAAGAATCCACACCTCTTACAATCAATCCGGCACAGCCACAGGCAGGCTGTCTTCGTCAGATCCAAACTTACAGAATATTCCAGTACGCAATGCAGAGGGTAGAAGAGTTCGTCAGGCATTTATTCCTGCCAAGGGTAGCAAGATGGTAGCTGCGGACTACTCGCAAATTGAGTTGCGAATTATGGCTCATCTCTCTGAGGACCCAAGTTTGTTAGCCGCTTTTGCGGCCGGGCAAGACATTCACCGGGCTACTGCGGCAGAGGTATTTTCCACACATCCTGATGAGGTGACTGTTGACCAGCGACGTAGCGCCAAGGCCATTAATTTTGGGTTAATTTATGGTATGTCGGCCTTCGGGTTGGCGAAACAATTAAATATTGGCCGTAAACAGGCGGCGGAATATATTGATACTTACTTTGATCGCTACCCGGGCGTTCTTAATTACATGAACAGCGTTCGTAGCAGAGCGGCAGAGGCTGGTTATGTTGAGACCTTCTTTGGCCGCCGCCTGTATCTCCCTGAGATAAATTCGCGCAACGGTATGCGGCGGCAAGCCGCAGAGCGCACAGCGATCAATGCGCCAATGCAAGGCACAGCTGCTGATATTATCAAGTTAGCAATGATTTCGGTCGATGATTGGCTGCAAAATAGCGGCTTGCGCAGTGTCATGATCATGCAAGTTCATGATGAGCTTGTTTTGGAGGTGCCTATGGATGAACTTCAGATTGTTTCTGAGGGGCTGAAGCAGAGAATGGAAAGTGCAGCAAGTCTCAAGGTCCCGCTGCTGGTGGATGTGGGTGTAGGCGACAACTGGGATCAAGCGCATTAATTAAATGTCCAAGCTTGATCGAATAAACGGAACTTTTTAGCCACAGGTGGTCTAAGAATAGGCAAGTGATGATTGCATATAATCTCCCCCGAGATAGAGCTGTAAATGTTAAGTTTGACGTAGTACTGAAAACCCCAACGCTGTAAAGCGCTAGGGTTTTTTTTGGCGTATAGCGCCACCTTTAAGTAGATTACTTAAGATTTACTCAAGTCAGTAGAAAGCCAGTGGTTAAGTTGAGCTTCGAGTTCGGGTAACCCTTGTTTTTTGAGTGATGAAAAGGTTTGTACTGTTAAGAGTGTCACGCCAGGGTCCATCTCGCGAAGAAAGTTGTCGACCTTCAGCAGGGTGCTTTGGGCAGGACCTCGTTTGAGCTTGTCTGATTTGGTTAATAAAATATGTACGGGCAGCCCAGCTTCGGCGGCCCAGTTAAGCATCTGCTGGTCATAATCCTGCAACGGGTGGCGAATATCCATGAGTAAGATCAGTCCACCTAAACTCTTTCGCTGTTGTAGGTATTCAGCAAGGTGTCGATTCCACTGGGCTTTCATAGCGAGAGGGACCTTGGCATATCCGTAACCGGGCAGATCTACTAATCTCTTTCCATCACTTAATGTAAAGAAATTGATCATTTGAGTGCGGCCGGGCGTTTTACTGGTCCTCGCGAGGCTTTTATTCCTGGTAAGGGTATTAATAGCGCTGGATTTCCCTGCATTGGAGCGTCCCGCGAAGGCAACTTCGCACCCCGAATCTTCAGGGCACTCCTTTAATGAGGGCGCGCTGGTAGCGAACTCGGCAGATTGAAATTTGATTACGGGTATATCCATAGGAAAATCGACGCTACTTACTTAAGAATCTGAAACTATTGGTATATAATGCACGGCCTTAGCGTATAAGGCTATTAGTCGCGACGATTAACCAATGTCGAAAGATCATTCTACCGGATTGTGAGAGCAAGAATAACCATGAAAAGAAATATTTTATCCATTGTATGCCTGTTTTCAATACTGTTTGTGAGTAACGCTTTGGCCGCAGGAGATGCTGCTGTCGGAAAAACTAAGGTTATGATATGCGCGGGATGCCATGGAGCTGACGGTAATAGTATGGTTCCATCATTCCCCAAACTCGCGGGCTTAGGTGAAAAATATATCACTGAACAGCTGCGACAGATTAAGTCTGGTGAGCGTGAGATTATGGAGATGATGGGTATTCTTAATCTTTCATCTGATCAAGATTTACAAGATATGGCGGCGTACTATGATTCTCAGAAGCGCAGTATTGCGGGCGCTAAAGAGATAGAGCTGATCGGTATTTCTGACCCACAGCAAGCCATAGATTATGGCGAGAATGTTTATCGCGGCGGCAACATGAAGACCGGAGTGGCGGCGTGTACCGGATGTCATTCCCCCTCAGGTAATGGCAACGGACCCGCTGGATATCCTGGACTTGGCGGCCAGCACGCAACCTATATTGAGAAGCAATTGCTTGCTTACCGACGTGGAGAGCGCATGAGTGGTAACAATGCCACAATTATGCAAGGCGTTGCTGCCAATTTGAGTGACAAAGAAATTACAGCGGTGGCCAACTACATATCAGGCCTAAACTAGGAGCGCTTGCTTCGACAGTAATTACAGGAGAACAGAATGTTTGCGTGGTTTAAAAAGATAATATTTTTGGCGTTAGTCTCGTCTATGGCAATGTGCCAAGCTCAGACCGAAGAGTATCAAGCCGGCGTTGATTATGAAGTATTGCCCCAGGCAATTCGAACCGCCAATCCGTCTAAAATTGAAGTTAATGAAGTATTCCATTATCTGTGTATTCATTGTTATAACTTTGAAGCCACTGTAAGCCCATGGGCCGAGAAATTACCCGATGATGTAGACTTTCAGCATACCCCCGCTGTTTGGAATTCTGCCTTAGAGCCGTTTGCTAGAGCTTACTATAGCGCGAAAGCGTTAAAGGTTTTAGATCAAACTCATGTGGCTTTATTTGAAACTATTCATGTTAAAAAGCAGCGTCTTCAGTCGCAGCAAGATCTAGCAGAGTTTTTTGTTGGCCAAGGTGTTGATGGCGATCGATTTAATAAAATTTATAGTTCTTTTGGTGTTACTAGTCAGGTTAGCCAGGCAAAGGCGCGAGCCAAAGGCTATCGAACCCAGGGTACGCCAGAGATAATTGTTAATGGAAAATATAGAGTCACTACACGCTTATCGAAAAACTTTGACGGTATGTTGCGAGTGGCCAGCTTTTTGATTGAGAAAGAGCGTCGCGCTGGACAATAGACTCCCGGTTGCGGCAGCAAAAAAAATACGCGGGACCCACCGCGTATTTTTTTGTCTTCAACAAATCTACAACTAGTGGTTATAACGTGTGAGCATGGCGTTATGGCGAAAAAAACTTTCCACAGAGCGACCTAGATAGTAGAGTAAGCGACCTTTTTCTGAAACACTCCACATTTAATTTAATTTAATTTAATTTGATTATGGGAAGCATTGTGAAACCAAGTCTGAAACCGACTAATCCGAACTTTTCTTCGGGGCCCTGTTCAAAGCGCCCTGGATACAGTGTTGATAACCTAGATGTCTCTACACTTGGGCGCTCGCACAGATCGTCGGTTGGTAAAAAGGCACTGGGTCGGGCCTGTGCGGATACCGCTGAGATTCTCGGGCTGCCTGAAGGATACCGCGTTGGCGTGGTTCCGGCATCGGATACCGGCGCCGTTGAAATGATTATGTGGTCAGTATTGGGCGCTCGACCGGTTGATGTGTGTGCATGGGAGTCATTTGGTAGTGGCTGGTTAACAGACGTGACCAAACAGCTAAAGCTCAACAATGTAACTACACATGTGGCGGACTACGGATTACTGCCCGATTTGACTCAAACTAATCCCGATCATGATATTGTTTTTACGTGGAACGGGACTACCTCAGGGGTCAAGGTTCCAAATGCAGATTGGATCAGTGATGACCGCAAAGGTCTGACAATCTGTGATGCTACCTCGGCGGTTTTTGCGATGCAGTTGCCATGGGAAAAGCTAGATGTGGTGACCTATAGCTGGCAAAAAGTACTTGGCGGCGAAGGTGCTCACGGTATGTTGATTTTGAGTCCAAGAGCGGTTGAACGGTTGGAAAGTCACACGCCTGCTTGGCCCATGCCGAAGATTTTTAGGCTCACTAAAGGGGGCAAGTTAATTGAGGGCATCTTCCGCGGAGAGACCATTAATACGCCATCGATGCTATGTGTCGCCGATTACCTCGACGGCTTAGACTGGATTCGTTCAATTGGTGGGTTGCAGAGTGCGATTGCCAAGTCTGAGAATAATTTATCGGTAATCCAAAAGTTTGTTGATGAACGCCATTGGGTTCACTTCTTAGCGCAAGATTCCAATCAAATATCTAACACGAGTGTTTGCCTTACTCTCGACCTAGAGCCAGATCAGGTTAAACAAATGATCAAATTGTTAGACTCAGAGGCGGTAGCCTTCGACATAGGTGCCTATCGCGATGCGCCTGCAGGATTGAGAATTTGGTGCGGAGCCACTATTGAAATGTCCGATCTGGAGGCATTAATGCCTTGGTTAGATTGGGCTTATGATCACGTAAGCCGGTAGTAAGAAGCTTTTAATAACATTAGGTTAGACCAGAGAGTTGAGATAAAACTATGCACAACGTTCGTACTTATAATGCCATTTCTGCCAAGGGGCTGGACAGATTTTCAGCCGAAAAATATGTAGTTAGCGAAGACTGTGTGACACCTGAAGCCTTCATTTTACGTAGTCAGAAGCTGCACACAGAGATTGTTCCGGACAGTTTGTTGGCGGTTGCCCGAGCAGGTGCTGGTGTTAATAACATTCCAGTATCGGACTACACTGAGCAGGGAATTGTTGTTTTTAATACTCCCGGCGCCAATGCGAATGCTGTCAAAGAGCTCATTGTAGCGGGACTATTGTTAGGCTCTCGAGATATTTATGGTGGTATGAGCTATGTGCAAGAGCTTGGGCACATTGACGATGCTGCTGAAATGGGTAAGCTCTTAGAAAAAGAAAAAAAGCGTTTTGCTGGTACTGAAATTGTTGGCAAGACCTTGGGTGTGGTTGGTTTGGGTGCTATTGGATCGATTATCGCCAACCTCGCGTTAGATTTGGGTATGAATGTAATCGGCTATGATCCTGCGATCTCAGTCGAGGCAGCATGGCAGCTTTCGAGCCGAGTTGAGCGCATGGAAAGCATAGAAAAGCTACTTGCTAACGCTGACTTTGTCACTCTGCATGTACCAGCGATTCCTGCAACCAAGCACTTGATCAATACTAAAACCCTTAGTGAAATGAAAAGTACGGCCAAAATTCTAAACTTTGCTCGCGAAGAAATTGTCAGTACCGATGACATGGTCAACGCTTTAGATAAAGGAGTGATAGCTGGATATATTAGCGACTTTCCTGCTCCAGCGCTGTTGGGTCGAAAAGATGTGATACTGATGCCGCATATTGGCGCAAGCACTGAAGAAGCAGAAGAAAACTGTGCGGTAATGGCCGCGGATCAACTCAAAGATTTTCTTGAGAATGGTAATATTCACAATTCAGTCAATTATCCGCCCACCAAAATGAGCCGTAATGGTGGTAGCCGAATTACATTCTGCAACAGTAATGTACCCAAGGTTTTAGGCCAAGTGTTATCGCTCCTGGCGGATGCCAACCTCAACGTGGTCGATATGGTGAATAAAAGCCGCGGTGAAATTGCCTACAATATTATTGATCTTGAGGGTGAGGTTGACGAAGCCGTTAGAGAGAGGGTCGCTAATGTTGATGGTGTTATGCGAGTCCGCCTAATATAGGCAGACAGGTTTAGTCGAACAATTTGGTGCGCACGGTGTTTCGATATGCACGTGGGCTGTTTCCAGCCCACTGACGGAAACGCGATGAGAACCAGCTAGCCTCGTGATAACCACTGTAACTGGCAACGTCAACAATGGGTAAGTCGGTGTTTTTTAACAGGTCACAGGCAAAGCTCATGCGCGTATCCGTCAGATAGGTATTTGGTGTGCTACCGACGGCGGTCTTAAAGCGGCGATTGAATGTTCGAGTGGTCATGCCGAACTGTTTGGCCACACTGGAGATAGTCAGCGCTTTGTTCAAATTATCTTGGATCCATACCTGACTCTGTGCGATTGCCTCGTCACTATGTGCTCTATCTTTGAGCGCATTTAAATTGGCCGGATCGGAAATATTACGAATTTCATGAAAGAAGTTTCTCTGCGCTTGTCGCGAAATTATACGACCAAAGTGCCTTTCCACCTGATGCATCATCAATTCGGCCATAGCATTGATACTGGCGGCACAATAAAGATTACCTGCTTGGGTGGTAAAATTTTGACGATCTAAATTAATGGCAGGGTAACTTCGTTGTAGAGCATCGAAGTAGTGCCAGTGGGTGGTGGCTAATTTACCGTCTAAAAGCCCAGCCTCGGCCAGAAAACATACCCCAGTACCAACCGCAGTGATTGTGCAATTAGACTGATATTGCTGTCTTAGCCAGGGGCCATACTGATAGTGCTTGAGAACGGCTGGACGAGGGTTTCTCCACAGCGCTGGAATATGTATCAGGTCGCTTTGAAAGCAATCGTTAATATTGTGGGTTGGTGAAAGCTCGAATCCTGAGGATGTCTGTACTGGCAAGCCATCGGCACTGACACGACGAATTTCCACGTCTTGTAAAGGCGCCCTGTTCGCCGCCGCCAAGGCTTGCGCAAAGTTAAAAATCTCGGCGGCGAGGGTGCTGCTAGATACGAGCATATTATCGCAAAGAAGCAGAGTCAGATTAAACGCCATAGAAACGCATATTTATCATTAAATGGCTACTATCTTAAAGCTAATGGCTAATAAATTAAAGATTAGTAGTAATATAACTTTTAGACTTCCAATATGAAATTAATAAGAGATATGTCTATGCCTCATGTACTACCAGTCATCGTAGGTTTCGGAGGGTTTAACGCCGCTGGCCGAAGCTCGTCTCACCAAGCGTTTCGTCGTATGGTGCTCGAGTCTCTGCCGTCTAGTGAACAGCACAGCACCATTGCAAGTTTAGCGTGCCTGATGGGTCTGGTTCGTGCGGAGGGTGAGAGCTATATCGATACTCAGGGGGCTGAGTTAACAATAGAGACTGTGTTTGAACAATACCAACAGGCCGTTATCGCGGGCACTTTAGTGCGGAAAATTGAACATTTCGACCCAGCTAACCTTTCGGGACACCGAAAGGTTGATTTTTCCGATCAGCAGGCGATTATTTTTACAATGGCTAAGCGCGACCTGCCTAAACAGTTGCCAGCTGATTGGCAGATTCGCGAACTTGAAGATGGGCGAGTTGAAATAACGACGTCGGGCGAAGATAAACATCTGGTGTCTGTACCTTATGAGCTAGCTGCCAAGGCGGCTGGACAGCTACCGCGAGGATTTGATTTAACCGAGCATTACAATGCCCGATTTCATCCTCGAGGATTGCAAATGGCCCTTCTAGGGGCTAGCGATGCTATCCACTCTATGGGAATTCCCTGGCAAAAAGTCGCTGCAAAAGTACGGCCAGATGAAATTGGTGTGTATTCTTCTAGTGTCTTCGGGCAAGTTGATAATCAGGGCATGGGGGGGTTATTTCAGGCCCGTTTAAGAGGTGAGCGAACTACCGCAAAGCAGGTGGCCTTAGGTCTAAACTCCATGCCCGCTGACTTTGTTAATGCCTATGTGCTGGGTAATGTAGGACACACCGAAGCGACGACAGGAGCTTGCGCTAGTTTTCTGTACTCATTGCAGGCTGCGGTAAGAGATCTTCGCAGTGGGCGGCGGCGAATCGCGGTGGTGGGTAATGCAGAAGCGCCTATTACGCCGGAAATGTCGGAGGGGTTTTCAAATATGGGAGCCCTTGGCAGTGATGAAAATCTTTGTAAAATCGATGGATCAGCGACCCCCGATTGGCGTCGAGCAAGTCGGCCATTCGGCGAGAACTGTGGATTTACTCTCTCTGAGGCGACTCAATATATCGTGCTGATGGACGACCTGTTAGCCATAGAGCTCGGTGCGGATGTTCACGGCGCTGTTCCAGAGGTTTTCATTAGTGCAGATGGTATTAAAAAATCTATATCCTCGCCTGGTGTGGGGAATTATATTTCTTTTTCTAAAGCCGTTGCCGCCGCCGTTGATATAGTCGGTATTGAAGCAGTGCAGAGGCGTAGCTTTGTTCATGCACACGGCTCCAGTACGCCTGCCAATCGAGTCACTGAGTCTGAATTAATCAGTCGAGTCGCCGAAACCTTTGAAATTGACGATTGGCCTGTGACCGCGGTAAAAGCTTACGTGGGTCACAGTGTTGCGGCAGCTAGTGGGGATCAGCTTATTTCTGCATTGGGTACCTTTAAATATGGATTAATTCCAGGCATCAAAACTGTCAATGAGATTGCCAAAGATGTCCATCAAAAGCGGCTTAACTTCCTGCTTAATGACACTGTGACTGCAACCAAAATGGAGGTTTCTTTCATTAACTCGAAAGGATTTGGTGGCAATAATGCCTCTGCGGTCTTACTATCTGCAGACAAGGCCAATGCGATGTTAGGTCAGCGTTATACGAGTAGATTTGCGCAATATATTGAACAGCGTGAAACCACTCGAAAGAACGCTGAGGACTATGCTGTGCAAGCGGACCGTGGGAGTTTAGCGGTTATCTATCGGTTTGGTGAGCAGTTAATAGATGAAAAAGCGGTTGCCATTACGCCAACCGGCATGAGTATTCCAGGATGTAGCCGCAAGATTGAGTTCAACTTTAAAAATCTTTGGCAGGATATGCAGTAAATTCACGTAGTTGGGCAAGCACGCCATTATCAATCTTTTTGGCTTGATTGATGAGTGTTTCCGCATCGGCTGGAGCTCCATTAGCCGCGCTGGGTGTTTCCTTACCCGGCGGACTAAAAAGAAGAGTACCACCATGGATGCCAACGACGGCTCCGGTTTTTGCATCAATTAAAGGTCCCCCAGAAGCGCCCCGTCCAGCATCGCAATCATGCAAAAGTAATTGGGCGCTAACAAACTGCCGCGATAAAAATGACTGACAACCACGACTAATACTGATGTTATTTTGACTTTCATTAAAGCCTATTAGTTGCAAATCGCTGCTGCTTTGCCCAGTCAAACTTAACTTCATGCCTGAGTGCTGGAGTTTTTTCGCTAGCGCGATGAAGACAATATCTTGATTGGCCTGTCGTATCTTACTATTGATCGTGGGCTTAAAATCATGTTCAGATACTTGCGCGAAGGCTACTCCACTGAGGCGCTTTCCCTGGGGGTGATAGGCGCACTCTTTGTAGCGCTCGTCAGTATCTGGATGGTATAAAACATGGGCAGCAGTAAGAACAATTGAGCGCTGTTGATTGGCGTTATTGTCCCCCGCGATAATATGCACGGCAGTCCCGCGCAGGCCACCGTCACAAATAACAGTACCTACGGAACGCTGGAGTTTGTTGGGTGCTAACAAACGTTGATCTTCAATACCATTTGCCGGATTTCCATCACCAAAAATAGCGGATGTAGTTGTTGTACTTATTGTTACTGAGATAGTTAGCGCGAACAAAAAGATGTTAAAACGACGATAATTCATAAACGTTCTACCCCATATCTCCCCATAAAGACTGCAATATACTTATTGCCGCCAATGGTGCTGTTTCTGTGCGTAAAACGCGCGGGCCCAATTTAACCGCGTTATAGCCATTGGACTCCGCTAGGGTTATTTCATCATCGGACAGTCCGCCCTCTGGGCCAACTAAAATAGTGACATGATTGTTAGTATTTTGTAGTTCAGTCAGCGGTCTCTCGGTGCGATGATGTAGAACAATCTTCAGTCCCCCATCATGGGTGCCTAAACATTGCTGCAGCGAAACCGCTGAGTTTATTGTTGGGACCACATTGCGTAAACACTGCTCGCAGGCACTTATCGATACCTGTTGCCAGTGAACCAGTCTTTTTTCTAATCTCGAACCCGCCAATTTTACTTCGGTACGCTCGGTGAAAATGGGGGTAATAATGTGAACCCCTAATTCAGTGGCCTTTTGTATGACCCAATCCATTCGCTCACCTCTAGAGATTCCTATAACGAGATGTATTTTCAAGAGTGATTCGCGATCATTAGGCAGCGATTCTTTAATAGAGACTGTGACTTGATTTTTACTGAGGCTGGCTACTTCCGCAATATACTCTCCGCCGTCCCCGTTAAATAGATTAAGCATTTGGCCTGAGGTCATACGCAGAACAGAGCTAAGATAGCGGGCGGCATCTTTGTCCATGCTGACCATGCTGCCTACATCTAGGGTTTGTTGGGTGTATAGTCGCGGAACACGCATGCTGATTAATCCTTGAGTTAGGCAATAAGACTACGATAAAAATGAAGAGAAATCTGCTGTTTTATACAAACATAAAAAAACCTCTAGTCTACAAAAGGAGACTAGAGGTTTTAAAGTGACCATCAACGTTTAATACTTGTAGCTATCACCTTTGAACGGACCGTTAACCGGCACACCTATATAATCCGCTTGCTCTTGAGTCAGCTTGGTAATCACACCACCAAAACCAGCTACCATATGACGAGCAACTTCTTCGTCGAGATGCTTAGGTAGCACCTCAACACGAAGCATCTCTGCCTGAGTTGCGGGATCTTGTGAGGCGAATTTCTTTGAATAGAGATCAATTTGCGCCAGCACCTGATTGGCGAAAGAACCGTCCATAATCCGGCTAGGATGGCCAGTTGCATTACCTAAATTAACGAGACGTCCTTCGGCAAGCAGCAACAAATGATCATTGGCATTACGGTCACGATACACTTTGTGGACTTGAGGCTTAATCTCTTCCCACTGCCAGGTAGTGCGCATAAATGCCGTGTCGATTTCATTATCAAAATGGCCAATATTACAGACTACACAACCACTTTTCAGCGCTGCCAAAACATCAGAACCACACACGTTATAGTTACCAGTGGTCGTGACAAACATATCGGTATTAGCTAATAGATCTGCGTCCACGCCTTTTGTTACGTCACCATCTATATGTGTTGATACTATTTCAAAGCCATCCAAACATGCTTGCATCGCGCAGATGGGATCGACTTCGGTTATCTTAACAATCATGCCTTCCTGACGAAGCGACTGTGCAGAACCCTTACCGACATCACCATAACCAACAACAACTGCTTTTTTACCCGCTAGAAGGTGGTCAGTCGCTCGCTTAATGGCATCGTTGAGACTGTGTCTGCAGCCGTACTTATTATCGCATTTGGATTTCGTTACAGAATCATTAACGTTGATGGCTGGCACCTTGAGTTCACCCGCAGCAAGCATTTCATACAAGCGATGCACACCTGTCGTAGTCTCTTCGGTTACTCCATGAACAGCCTCGAGTACTTGTGGATATTTGTTGTGGAGTAGAGACGTTAGATCTCCTCCGTCATCTAGAATCATGTTGGCATTCCAGGGCACGCCATCCTTTAACACTTGCTGTTCTAGGCACCACTCGTACTCATCTTCAGTTTCACCTTTCCATGCAAAAACAGGGGTCCCACTAGCTGCAACAGCGGCGGCGGCGTGATCCTGTGTTGAGAAAATATTGCAAGATGTCCAGCGCACCTCAGCACCCAGAGCGATCAGTGTTTCAATAAGAACTGCAGTCTGAATAGTCATATGGATGCAGCCGAGAATACGCGCGCCAGCCAATGGTTGCTCAGCGCGATACTTTTCACGCAGTGCCATCAAGGCAGGCATTTCAGATTCCGCGATGGAGATTTCTTTCTTACCCCAGTCTGCCAATGAAATATCGGCAACCTTATAGTCTTCGAAGTTTTGACCTATTGCAGTCATTATAAAATTCCTTATAAATTTAAATTAGTGAATGTAGGTTTTTAAAGCGCTTTTTTGAGTAGCGCTACTTTGTCTGTTTTTTCCCATGTAAAGTTCTCTTCCTCTCTACCAAAATGCCCATAGGCAGCTGTAGGCTGATAAATAGGCCGGCGTAAATCCAACATTTCAATTAGACCCCTTGGACGAAGATCAAAATGCTCGCGAACAAGATTGGCTATCTCTTCATCGCTGAGCTTTCCTGTACCGTAGGTATCAATACTGATTGATGTAGGCTCAGACACGCCAATAGCATAAGAAACTTGTATTTCGCAGCGATCAGCCAGCCCTGCAGCGACAATATTTTTCGCCACATAACGCCCTGCATAAGCGGCTGAGCGGTCAACCTTAGTGGGGTCTTTCCCAGAAAACGCACCGCCACCGTGATGCGCCATACCGCCGTAGGTATCAACGATGATTTTACGTCCGGTCAGACCACAGTCTCCTACCGGACCGCCAATGATAAACTGGCCGGTAGGATTAATGTGGTATTGAGTTCCAGCATGTAGCCACTCTGCCGGTAAAATTGGCTCAATTATTTCAGCGCGGACCGCTTCTTGTAGATCGGCCAAAGAAATGTCTGGAGAGTGTTGAGTTGATAGTACAACTGCATCTATAGCAACCGGTTTACCCTGATCATAGCGCAAGGTTACCTGACTTTTCGCATCTGGGCGTAGCCAAGGGAGAGTCCCGTTTTTACGCACTTCCGCTTGCCGTTTGACCAACAAATGCGAATAGTAAATGGGTGCTGGCATTAGAACATCAGTTTCGTTAGTAGCATAGCCAAACATTAAACCCTGGTCTCCAGCACCAATGTCTTTGTTGTCAGCGGCATCGACACCTTGAGCGATATCATTAGACTGTTTGCCAATAGCATTCAGAACGGCACAGGTATTGCCGTCAAAGCCAACATCTGAATTGTCATAGCCAATACCCGTAATTACATTACGGACAACCTCTTCGAGATCGACATAGGTGTTAGTACGAACTTCACCGGCAATGATGGTCATCCCAGTTTTGACCATCGTCTCAACGGCGACTCTAGAGTGGGGGTCATCCTTAATAATTGCATCAAGAACAGCATCTGAGATCTGATCTGCCATTTTGTCCGGATGTCCCTCAGACACTGATTCTGAGGTAAACACATTATATGTAGACATAAAATTTCCTTATATTAACTAAGTTTCAAACTGAATTGTCGTAACTGAATGCGGAATCCATTGCGTTGGGTCAGGTAGAGGCTAGTCCCTTCAGCTAGGCCAGCGGCGTTAGCCCATCGGGTTATTGCCTCGGGCTCAAAGCCTAGCCAAATATCGCCACAAGACGTTTTGGCCCATTCCTGATCATGAACGCATAGGTCGGTTATGATCAAAACCCCGTTTTTCTTAAGTAACCGGGCGCAGTCAGCAATAATGTCAGCGGGAGCCGGGTTGTGGTGGAGCACCATATTTATGGATACAAGATCGAAATTATTTTTCCGTATCGCGGTTTCCCGAGTATCACCGAGAACAAAAGTTACGTTGTCTAGGTTCTGCGCCATGGCTCTGGTCTTACATTGATCTAGCATTTCTAGCGAATTATCAAGAGCAGTAACGTGTTTAAATTGAGACGAAAGCGCACTTAAAAACTGACCGTAACCGGGGCCAATCTCTAAGGCAGAGTCGCGGCCTACGACATGTTTTGGTAAAAACTCTTCCAAGCTTTCTCCGTAGTCAGACCAGCTAGCAATCAAATCTTGGTTTTGCTCAAAGCGGTCAGCATTTTGGTCAAAAAAAGCAACGGATGCTGCAGAGCGATCTGCATTAATTGCTGTTAGGCGATTACTACAGATTAGATCCAAGACAGCCAAATCAATAGTTTGGAAGAGACTCCGCTGTAGTTTCTGTAAGTCAGGATCTGGGTTGGCCTCGTTGCGACGATAAAAAATCGACGTACCTTCTCTGCGTGTTGCAACAAGGGAGGCACTGGCAAGAATTTTCAGGTGGTGGCTCATTGCAGGCTGGCGAATGTCAAAAACGGCACATAGCTCTAAGACACCATAGGCATTTTGCTGTAATACTTTTAGAATTTGCATGCGCAGGGGATCACCCGCAGCCTTACATAAAGCAGCGATGGCATCGGTATCCGCAGATGAGGGATACTCATAATTAACAGCCCTTGAACTCATCATTCGAGCATCCTAACATGAGGCTTATGTATATCAAAATATTTTTATATAAAAATATTTAAGTATATGCCAGTAAATAGTAACAACAATAACGAATTTCGGTTTACTGATATCCCTGCGTCGGAGATAATAACGCTCCACTAAATATTTCCCCTTTCAGGAGTAATGATCCATGGCCTCACGTAGAGACCTTGCTAATGCCATTCGCGCGCTCAGTATGGATGCTGTACAAAAAGCTAACAGTGGTCATCCAGGAGCCCCCATGGGCATGGCAGACATCGCTGAAGTCCTCTGGAATGACTATTTAAAGCACAACCCTGCTGATCCTGAATGGGCCAACCGAGATCGTTTTGTTCTGTCAAACGGCCATGGTTCTATGCTTTTATACTCTTTACTGCATCTCTCTGGCTATGAGCTGCCTATCGAAGAATTAAAGAATTTCCGCCAATTACATTCTAAGACCCCAGGGCATCCAGAGTATGGTTATGCGCCTGGTGTCGAGACGACAACAGGACCACTTGGCCAAGGGCTGAGCAACGCAGTCGGTATGGCGTTAGCAGAAAAGGTCTTGGCAGCTCAATTTAATCGTCCGGGTCACGATATTGTCGATCATCAAACATATACTTTTTTGGGTGATGGTTGCTTAATGGAAGGTATCTCTCACGAAGTATGTTCTTTGGCTGGGACTTTAAAAATAGGCAAGTTAACCGCATTTTATGACGACAACGGCATCTCTATTGATGGCGAGGTCGAAGGTTGGTTTAGCGATGATACGCCGGCTCGTTTTGAAGCATACGGTTGGCAAGTTATTGCCAATGTAGATGGCCATGACAGCAATGCTATCAAGGCAGCGATAGAAGTTGCAAGAGGTGAGCCAAACAAGCCTACCCTGATTTGCTGTAAAACAATTATTGGTTTTGGCTCTCCAAACAAGCAGGGCAAAGAAGATTGCCATGGCGCGCCCTTGGGTGCTGACGAAATTGTGTTAGCGCGCGAGCAGTTGGGATGGAGTCATGCCCCATTTGAGATCCCTAATGATCTCTATGAAGGTTGGAATGCTCAGGCCAACGGCGCCTCCGCCCAATCAGAGTGGAATAAGCAGTTAGATGCTTATCGCGCTGAGTTCCCCGATTTAGCCGTTGAGTTTGAAAGACGCACCAGTGGACAGCTTCCAGAAGATTTCAGTGATAAAGCCGATGCTTATATCGCTGAGTGCCAAGCAAAAATGGAAAAGATAGCTTCTCGTAAGGCATCACAAAACTGTTTGAATGCCTTTGGGCCGCTTCTGCCGGAATTACTTGGCGGTTCGGCCGATTTAGCGGGATCTAATCTGACGATTTGGTCTGGATCCAAAGATATCAGCGCTGATAATGCTAATGGCAACTACATTTACTACGGTGTTCGTGAATTTGGTATGAGCGCCATGATGAATGGGATCGCCTTACACGGTGGGTTTATTAATTATGGTGCCACCTTCCTGATGTTCATGGAATATGCGCGTAACGCGGTACGCATGGCTGCCATAATGAAGCAGCAAAGTATCTTTGTGTATACCCACGACTCCATTGGTCTTGGTGAAGATGGTCCGACGCATCAGCCAGTAGAGCAACTCAGTGCGTTGCGTTCGACACCTAACTTAAACACCTGGCGGCCCTGTGACACCGTAGAATCGGCGGTCTGTTGGAAAAGTGCTATTGAAAATCAGGGTGGCCCAAGTGCTTTGGTCTTTAGCAGGCAAGGACTCGCACCTATGCCGCGTACGGTTGAGCAGGTAGCGGCCATTGCGCAGGGCGGCTATGTCTTGCAAGACTGCGCTGACCCACAGGCGATTATTATTGCCACGGGTTCTGAGGTCGAGCTGGCGGTAAATGCCGCGAATGTACTTGCCGATCAAGGGATCCATGCACGCGTCGTGTCTATGCCCTGCGCTGAAATTTTCTCGGCTCAGGATGCCGCATATCGTGAATCAGTGCTTCCCTCGGAGATAAGAGCGAGAGTTGCAGTGGAGGCTTTGCACGCCGACTACTGGCATAAATTTGTCGGTCTAGATGGTCGTGTTGTGGGTATGCGTACTTTTGGCGAATCTGCTCCTGGCGGTGAACTCATGAAGGAATTCGGCTTTACTGTTGAGAATGTTGTAAGCAATGTCATCGAGGCGATTGGCTAATGCTGCGTATTGCCATTAATGGTTACGGACGCATAGGGCGCTCAGTTTTGCGCGCTCTTTATGAGTCTAATGCTAGGCAATGGTTACAGGTAGTGGCTATTAATGAGCCGGCAGAGGCGAAGACAATTGCTCATTTAACTCGCTATGATTCGACCCATGGGCGGTTTCCTGGAGTTGTGGAGTTAGCTGAAAATGCACTGCTGGTGAATGGTGATGCAATAAAACTTTGCCATCACCAGAATCTTCGGGACTTACCTTGGAAAGAACATAAAATTGATGTTGTTTTGGAATGCAGTGGCAGCTTCACTGATCGAGCTACGGCAGAGCAACATCTAAACGCAGGCGCCAAGCGAGTGCTTTTCTCACAGCCGGCTGAGCCCAGTGTAGACGCTACCATTGTTTATGGCGTTAATCACAAAACTCTCACCGGAAATGAACGAATTGTTTCTGCAGCCTCATGCTCGACAAATTGCGTTGTTCCAGTTATCAGCGTGCTTGATGAATGCTTTGGCGTTGAGGGCGGTGTCATTACTACTATTCACTCGGCAATGAATGATCAACCGGTGATTGATGCCTACCACCACACCGACCTGCGTAAAACACGAGCGGCAATGCAATCTATTATTCCCGTGGACACTGGATTAGCCCTTGGTATTGATCGACTGCTTCCCGAGCTTGCTGGACGGTTTCAGGCACAAGCTATGCGCGTGCCCACGGTTAACGTATCAGCCATCGACTTATCCATCATGCTGAGTAAGCCGGTCGATGTAGATACTATTAATTCCGCCTTGGCTGAGGCAGCGGGTGGCGTTTTACAAGGCGTTCTAGGTTATACCGAAGAACCACTGGCATCCTGTGACTTTAACCATGATCCACGCAGCGGCATTGTTGATTCAAGTCAGACAAGAGTCAGTCAAAAAAAGCTTGTAAAAGTATTAATTTGGTTTGATAACGAATGGGGCTATGCCAACCGAATGCTGGATACTCTAAAACATTGGTCAACGCGATTTCCCGCAGAGGACTAAATTTACTTTTAAAGTTTATTTGTACAGACAGAAATAGGGAAAAGGGAATATGGCTGTAACATTAATGACAGATTTGGATTTAAGTGGTCGACGGGTACTGATACGAGAAGACCTTAATGTGCCCATTGTGGATGGAAAAATTACTAGTTCGGCCAGGTTGAAAGCAGCTTTACCTACTGTTCGTTATGCTTTAGAGCAAGGTGCACAGGTGATTCTTATGTCTCATTTAGGCAGACCTAGTGAAGGCGAGTTTAGCGAAAAATTCAGTTTGGCACCGGTAGCCGAATACCTAGGAGAATTGCTCGGTGAAAAAGTAATACTCATTAAAGATTGGAAGGCCGAGCTGGACCAAAATACTCATCGTTTAGTAATGCTTGAAAATGTTCGATTCAATGCCGGTGAAAAATCCAATGAGGACGGTTTAGCCAAGGCTTATGCAAACCTCTGTGATATTTTTGTTATGGATGCTTTTGGCACGGCTCACCGCGCTCAAGCTTCAACCCATGGCGTCGCTAAATACGCACCTATTGCTTGTGCAGGGCCTCTTTTGAACAAGGAGCTAAAGGCATTAGAGCAGGCGCTTGCAGCTCCTGCAGCCCCTATCATGGCTATTGTCGGTGGATCTAAGGTATCAACTAAACTGATGGTGCTAGAGAGTTTGGCCGATAAGGTAGATCAATTGGTTGTTGGTGGTGGTATCGCCAACACATTTTTGGCAGCGGCAGGCAAACCCGTGGGAAAATCGCTGTATGAGGCTAATTTAATTCCGGTAGCTCAAGCGTTAATGCTAAAAGCCAATATTCCATTACCCACAGATGTTGTGGTTGGTAAAGAGTTCTCTGCCTCCGCTGAGGCTGTGATCAAGTTAGTGGACGAGGTGGCTGAGGACGATATGATTTTTGATATCGGCCCTGAATCAGCTAAATTCCTAGCCGCAATGATAAAAACCATGGGTACTATTATTTGGAATGGTCCGGTTGGGGTTTTTGAGTTTGAGCAATTTGGCCAGGGCACTGAAGTTTTAGCGACTGCTATAGCGGAAAGTGATGCTTTCTCTATTGCTGGTGGCGGAGATACTTTGGCTGCAGTGGATAAATATGATATCGCAGATCAAGTATCATATATTTCAACTGGCGGCGGCGCGTTTTTAGAGTATGTTGAAGGTAAACAGCTTCCCGCAGTTGCCATGCTAAAACAAAGAGCGGAAAAACAGATTTAAAAGTCGAACATTTCAAGCTATAACTAAGACTATATTAGAACACTAAAAGGATATTACTGATGGCACTTATTTCACTTCGACAAATGCTTGATCATGCGGCGGAATATAACTACGGCGTACCCGCATTCAATGTTAATAATTTAGAACAAATGCGTGCAATTATGATGGCAGCAGACGAAACTGATAGCCCGGTGATTGTGCAAGCTTCGGCTGGGGCTAGAAAGTATGCAGGTGCGCCTTTTTTACGCCATTTAATTCAGGCAGCAGTTGAAGAGTGGCCACACATTCCTGTTTGTATGCATCAAGATCATGGCACTAGTCCAGCAGTTTGCCAGCGCTCCATTCAGCTAGGTTTTACCTCGGTAATGATGGACGGCTCTCTTGAAGAGGACGGTAAAACACCATCAAGTTATGATTATAATGTTGATGTTACCAGACGCACGGTAGAGATGGCCCATGCTTGTGGAGTCTCGGTCGAAGGCGAACTTGGATGTTTAGGATCATTGGAAACCGGTCAAGCAGGAGAAGAAGACGGGGTAGGCGCAGAAGGTATTCTTTCTCTTGAGCAAATGCTCACAGATCCTGAGGAGGCCGCAGACTTTGTTGCAAAAACACAGGTAGACACCTTGGCAATTGCCTGTGGTACTTCCCATGGAGCTTACAAATTCAGTCGTCCACCGACGGGTGATATTCTCGCAATTGATAGAATCAAGGCCATACATGCGCGCATTCCGGGTACTCACCTAGTAATGCATGGCTCTTCATCAGTTCCTCAGGAGTGGTTAGCGATTATCAATCAATACGGTGGAGAGATTCCTGAGACCTACGGTGTGCCGGTCGAGCAAATTTGTGAGGGAATCAAACACGGAGTACGCAAAGTTAATATTGATACCGATCTGCGGCTGGCATCAACCGGAGCAGTACGCAGGTTCTTAGCAGAAAACCCAAGCGCTTTTGATCCACGCGCATTTTTAAAAGAGACCATTGTGGCAATGAAAGATATCGCCGCCGCTCGATATGAGTCGTTCGAAACCGCGGGAAATGCCTCAAAGATAAAAGCGTTGAACTTAGACACCATGACAGAGCGTTACCAAAGCGGCGAACTGGACCCTAAGATTTATTAGTCTAGGCATTTGTGCAGCGACGGAGAATTTAGTAGTAATGTTTTGTATTACCGTCGCTCCTGGATTCGAGAGGCTGTAGTGATGTTGTTGAGGCCTAGTAAAAGGCAAAATTTATCGTCTAGCTTGCTGTATACAGGAGCCTACTGTGCCAGATAGATATGATTTTATAAAGTCAGTTTTGGATGTGAGTACCGACAGTATTGTGGTGCTTGAGGCCAGTGGTGACGTTGTTTTTGCCAACACACACTGGAATGAATTTGGTCGTGAGAACGGATTTTTGTCCGCCTATGACTGGGGCGGAGCCAATTATCTTGCAGTGTGCGATGTCGCTGCAGAAAGTGGTGACGCTGACGCCGCACGCGCTGCCGAGGGTATACGCAAGGTATCCAGAGCTGAACAAGACTCTTACTATCTTGAATATCCCTGTCACTCACCAGTCGGGCAGCGATGGTTTATGATGAAGGTCAGTCAATTTGTGCTCTCAGACACGCAGTATCTTGTTGTTACTCACCAAGATATTACACAAAGAAAGAACGCAGAGGAGGAGGTTGCGAAGCTTGCAAGACTAGATGACTTGACCGGGATCCCTAATCGTAGAAATTTCGAGGAGGCGCTCAGTCTTCAATGGAATCGGAGTATTAGGATGAAGACACCTATCTCGCTGGCTATGATTGACATCGATCATTTCAAGCAAGTCAACGATACCTATGGCCACAGTATTGGTGATAAGTACCTAACGTTTTTAGCATCTATTTTTTCAAAAGTAGCTAAACGCCCAGATGATATCTGCGCGCGTTATGGTGGTGATGAGTTTGCACTGTTGTTTGGCGCCACTGATAAAGCTGGAGCCGGTCAAGTTATCAATGAGCTTATTAAAAACGTGAGTAGTCTAAAAATTCCTAATGAGAACGCATTAACCAAACCTATTATTACCCTAAGTATCGGCCTCAAGACCCTCTACCCCAGTAAAAATAATAGCTATGAAGATTTTTTATTATCCGTAGATAATTTGCTCTATGCGGCTAAAAAAGCGGGTCGCGATACCCTGGCGGTTAGTCTTTCTAGCAAAAACGGTGAGACGGCCGAATTTGAGATTGTGAATTAGAGTGCATAATAAAGGCGTTGAGCATTTACTACCGCGGTTACGACGAAGACGGGATTGTCATCACTTACGTTTAGTATTGAGTCCTTAAAAGATCCAGATTATCCTCCGAAGACGATATTGTTGGCTGGTATCCTGTGAATTAGTAGTTATGCTTAATGATTGAATAATTTGAAAGTTTTTTTTGTTCTGGGGGGAGGTAGCCGTTGCCAACTATTACCACAACTGATGTTTATGCTGTAGGCATACCCATAATAGTAGTACTTATCTGTCTGGAGGCAGTATTTTCGGCGTTCAAAAATCGTCAATTTTATAAGCGTGGAGATACTGGTGGGACGATTGGATTATTAGCGGGTAATGTCTTTGTATCACTGCTTACTCAAGGTTTAATACTCAGCCTTTATTTTTTCTTGTACCAGTTAAGGGTTTTCACTGTTAATGACGTGATGCCTATTTGGACAGTTTGGTTGCTAACCCTAGTGATGATTGATTTTGTTTTTTATTGGTATCATCGCAGCTCTCACAGAATAAGGCTTTTATGGGCAATCCATATGAATCATCATTCTAGTGTGGAGATGAACTTTTCTGTTGCCTTCAGACAAGCATGGTTCGGTCCTATTTCTAAGGTACCCTTTTTTATCATTATGCCTTTGTTGGGTTTCGACCCCAGTATTACCGTAGTGGTGGCAGTTTTTTCAACACTTTGGGGTGTGCTGGGCCACACTCAGTGGATTGATAAATTGGGTTGGTTGGATGGAATTTTCAATA
>Ga0302121_10000342_pt1 | contig 26026 bp, 23 predicted proteins | sample CB21_surface_MG_FD_203120 | JGI IMG/M metagenome (GOLD analysis project Ga0302121, IMG submission 203120) | Marine microbial communities from Western Arctic Ocean, Canada - CB21_surface | ecosystem: Environmental > Aquatic > Marine > Oceanic | place: Canada: Western Arctic Ocean | collected... | reverse complement strand
TGAAATGGTGTCACGAAAATCAGAATTTCCACCATCAATAATGGTATCGCCAGCAGACAAGAGTGGGATCAACTCATCGATTGTGAGATCAACCGGAGCACCTGCAGGCACCAACAGGATAATCGCACGAGGCGTAGGCATGGTCTCAACCAGCCCTTGAACACTTTCACATTTCACAAGGCGTGGCGCCAAATCTCCAGCCGAGGCTATTAAGTTATCCACCGCTGAAAGGTCCAAGTTCCACAAGCCAACATCATAGCCATTTTCTGCAATGTTGAGTGCCAAGGCCGAACCCATTGTACCCACACCAATCAACCCCATGTTTGCTTGCGCCATTATAATCTCCCTTTCAGTTTTTGAAGGTTTCGGCATCTACTGAGATTCGCCAAGAGCTCAGATCTGTGCAAATACCTTAGCCAAAATTCTCAGCAATCAAAATCTAACTCCACCAACAGGCAATCCCCGCGCAGGATTGGATAGTTCAGCTAAAACTCACTCAGCGCCATACCAATCCACGCCCTTTTAAATTTTAAGCGCAAACGCTGCTAGGCGCAAAATTTACTGGGCTAGGCACCAACGCATGATGGCTTTTTGCGCGTGCAGTCGGTTCTCAGCCTCATCAAAAACCACCGAATGTGGCCCATCCATCACCGAACTGGTCACCTCTTCATTGCGGTGGGCTGGAAGGCAATGCATGAACAACGCATCCGGTTTGGCCATAACCATCAAAGCATCATTTACCTGATAGGGTCGCAGTTGGTTGTGCCGGCGTTCTCGCGCGGTTTGGCTATCATGCATAGAAATCCAAGTGTCAGTGACCAACAAGTCAGCACTCCGCACTGCTTCAGCCACGTCACGCACAATCTCAATCTGCGCGCCCTTAGCGCGGGCCTCCGCCACAAATTTCGGTTCGGGGTCCAAGTTTGCAGGACCTGAAAATACGAAATCAAAGCCAAATTGACTAGCTGCATGTATGAAACTTGCACATACATTATTCCCATCACCGGTCCAGACAACCCGCTTGCCGCGAATGGGGCCACGATGTTCCTCATAGGTCATGATATCTGCCATGATCTGGCAGGGGTGAGTGCGGTTGGTTAAACCGTTAATCACTGGCACAGAGGCGTATTCCGCCATTTCCAGAAGCGTAGCTTCCTCAAATGTGCGGATCATAATCAAATCGACATAACGGCTCAACACTCGTGCAGTATCAGCTATCGTTTCGCCGTGGCCTAGCTGCATTTCACTACCGGATAAAACCGTTGTTTGTCCACCCATTTGCCGTACACCCAAATCAAAGCTTACGCGAGTACGGGTCGATGGCTTTTCAAAAATCAAGGCCACCATCTGTCCAGCTAGTGGCTGTTCCACATCCATTGTACCTTTAGGCAGACCCGCACGCGCCGCTTTGGTCCGGCTCGCATCGTCTAAAATACTACGTAGCTGACGCTGCTCAATCTGATTAATGTCAAGAAAATTTTTCATATTAATAAGTGTCCTAAGTACCAGCGACCCATACTATCCAAAGCATAGATCACATATATTTCTAAGCCATCAGACTATTTCGCAGATTGTACAATCAAGGCAGCAGCTTCCAATCGCAATAACGCAGCCTTAATGTCATCATCGAGAATGTTTAATGCAGGTAAAATTCTCACCACATTTTCTGCAGCAGGCACGGTCAAAACTTCTGCCGCATACCCAGCATTGACCACGTCGATATTGTTAGCACTGCATTTCAAACCGAGCATCAAACCTGAGCCAGTCACCCCATAAAACACATCGGGAAATTGCGCGACCAGCCCCTCAAGGCCTTGGCGCATCAATCCTGCTTTGCGGTTCACGTCAGACAAAAACGCAGGAGCAGCCACATGTTCCAACACGGCGCTTCCAACCGCACAACCCAAAGGATTGCCGCCATAGGTCGATCCATGGGTGCCCGTAGTCATACCGCTTGACGCCTCTTGGGTCGCAAGAACTGCACCAATTGGAAAGCCGCCGCCAATGCCCTTGGCAACCATCATTATATCCGGTTCTATCCCAGCCCATTCATGTGCAAATAATTTCCCTGACCGGCCAACTCCACACTGCACCTCATCAAAAATCAGTAAAATGCCATGGCTGTCACAAAAATCGCGCAAACCTTTCAGGCAATGATCCGGAACCTGCCTTATGCCGCCTTCCCCTTGTATAGGCTCGATCATCACAGCTGCTGTCTTGTCACTCACCGCCGCATGTAGCGGATCATGCACACCAAAAGGGACATGCACAAACCCAGACAAGAGTGGGCCAAAGCCTTTAGTCATCTTTTCAGAACCCGCAGCAGCAATTCCTGCAGAGGAACGACCATGAAACGACCCATCAAAAGTTATAATCTCAACCCGGTCCGGCCGGCCTTTATCGTAAAAATATTTCCGTGCCATCTTCACGGCCAATTCACAAGACTCAGTGCCCGAATTTGTGAAAAATACGGTGTCCGCAAAGGTCAGATCTACCAACTGATCCGCCAATTTCTGCTGCGCCGGGATGAGGTACAGATTCGAAGTATGCCACAATTGACCCGCCTGTGCGGTCAAAGCGGCTACTAGCTCCGGGTGCGCATGCCCCAAACTGTTAACCGCAATACCAGCGCCAAGATCCAGAAATCGGCGACCATCATCTGTGGTCAACCAGCTGCCGCTGCCAGACGCAAAGGAGAGAGGAGCACGATTATAAGTGGGCAAGATCGAAGGGATCATAGGAAAGCCTTTCTGGCAGGACAACGATGGGAAACCAAAATGGAAAGGAAACTCATAAGAGCAAGCAAAACGCACGCTCAGGCCGCGGCGCCACGGTCATATTAGCGACGTCGGCGTCGCAAGGACATTCCGATGATCGTTTTCATAAATTTAGCATACCAAAGTGCTCCAATCTTGAAAAGCCAAAATATAAACCATGTAAAACCCCACTAGGATTTCAACCTGTAGCCCTTCGCCAGCCAGTACCAAGCCAAGCCAACCGAGCAGATATTGGCAACGCAAATAACCCAAAGCGCCATCCAAGGGCTGCTATCAGACACACCCAATACGCCATAACGCCCACCGTCGATGATGTAGAACATCGGATTGACGTGGATAATCGGCTGTAACATTTCCGGCAGGGCTTGGATTGAATAAAACGTGCCCGACAAAAACGCTAATGGGGTGATCACGAAGTTGGAAATCGCCGCCATCTGGTCAAACTTATAAGCGTAAATGCTGCCCAACAATCCAAGTGCGCCCATAAACATTCCACCTAAAACTACAAAAATAAATGTCCAAATTGGATGCACAATCCAAACTCCAAGCGTTAGTCCCATTGCCAAACATAAAACCGCTCCAATCATTAATCCGCGGCCAATTCCACCAGCTAAGAATCCTACTGTCATTTCCAACGGAGAGAGCGGTGGCATCAAAGTATCAACAATTGTACCCATAACTTTGGCCGAAAGCATTGATGACGAGGTATTGGCAAAAGAATTTTGTATTACTGTCATCATAAGTAATCCTGGTGCTAAAAATGTTACGTAGCGAAACCCCATGACATCCGACCGACCTGGCCCAATAGCGATAGAAAATACCAATAAAAAAAGGCCAGCTGTCACTAATGGCGCAAAAATTGTTTGCTGCCAAATGGTTAAATAGCGCATATTTTCGCGCCTAATTAAAGTCCAAACTCCCAGCCAATTGACCCATCCAAAGCGCCGAACGCCGTATTCCGTCACATTTGCCACAGCTTATCTCCGTTTGGGTGGTTGTCCTTAACCACAGTTGAGCCTAAAGTAGAAACCTTGCATGGGTTTCACCCGGTATTGCCACTAAATTCAAGGGGGGGGCGTGATGTCCTGGACTGATGAGCGCGTTGAAGTTCTAAAAAAAATGTGGGGCGAGGGCCAATCGGCCAGCGTTATCGCAAAAGAGTTGGGCGGCGTGACCCGCAACGCTGTGATTGGTAAGGTGCATCGTTTAGGCCTTTCAAATCGGGTGACATCAACAACGGCAAAAACTGGTGCAATAGGTAAAGCCAAGGTGGAGATCAGAGCTAAGAAAGCGGCGCCAGCCACACCGCGAAAAGTGGTAGCTGCGCCTGAAAATGTTCGTATCACACCACCAGCTTTGCGCAAAATAATTCCAGCAGGACAGCCTTTGCCACCCCAACCCTCGGCCAATGAGATTAGCCCAGAGGCATTGGCAAAAGTTAGCGAAATCGAAAAGACCGCAAAGAGAATTAGTTTGATGGAATTGACTGAGAAAACTTGCAAATGGCCTGTTGGTGACCCTGCAACGGAAGATTTCTGGTTTTGTGGCTTGGCTGTCAAAGTTGGTAAGCCCTATTGCGAAGCACATGTTGGCGTTGCGTTTCAGCCGATGTCGAGCCGCCGCGACCGCCGCCGATAATTTTTAGCTTATAATTTGAACAACCCACCCTACACTTTAAGTCTTACCATGGTATAGGGCGGGGTATGGTACAGAATCCATCTAACCTCCGCCCTGACATCGCTCCCAAAGCGCGTATTGAAACTCCGAGACCTGGCCAACCCACCATTGGAATGGTTTCGCTTGGTTGCCCGAAGGCGTTGGTCGACAGCGAACGTATTCTGACTCGCCTGCGCGCTGAGGGCTATGCTATTAGTCCAGATTATGCAGGAGCAGAAGCAGTGATTGTGAACACCTGCGGATTTCTTGATAGCGCGAAAGCCGAAAGCCTTGAGGCCATTGGCGAGGCGCTGCATCAAAACGGTAAGGTGATTGTCACTGGTTGTTTAGGCGCCAATCCTGAATATATCATCGGAGCACATCCTAAAGTTCTGGCTGTCACAGGCCCACATCAATATGAAAAAGTTCTGGATGCGGTACACGCCGTGGTGCCACCAAGTCCGAACCCGTTTGTGGATCTTCTGCCTGCCTCTGGCGTCTCCCTTACCCCGCGTCATTACAGCTACCTGAAGATTTCTGAGGGCTGCAACCACAAGTGTAGATTCTGCATCATCCCGGACATGCGCGGTAAATTAGCGAGCCGACCCCCACGCGCGATCCTTCGTGAAGCTGAAAAATTGGTTGAAGCAGGCGTAAAAGAGCTTCTGGTGATATCCCAAGATACCAGCGCATATGGTGTAGACATCAAAAATGGCTCAGAGGGTGGTCAGCGTCCGCATATAGTCGACCTAGCACAGGAGTTGGGCCAATTAGGCGTTTGGGTGCGGTTACATTATGTCTACCCCTACCCGCATGTGCGAAACTTGATCCCCTTGATGGCGCAGAAGCTGATCCTGCCTTATCTCGACATCCCATTTCAACATGCACACCCTGATGTACTAAAACGCATGGCCCGCCCAGCAGCCGCCTCAAAAACCTTGGACGAGATTATGGCCTGGCGTACGGATTGCCCCGACATCACCTTACGCTCTACCTTCATCGTAGGCTACCCAGGCGAAACCGAGGCAGAGTTTAAAACCCTTTTGGATTGGATGGAAGAAGCGCAACTCGATCGCGTGGGCTGCTTTAAATATGAGAATGTCGCTGGCGCCCGCTCCAATAACCTCCCCGACCATGTGCCTGAAGAAGTTAAGCAGGGCCGCTGGAACCAATTTATGGAAAAAGCACAAGCTATTTCAGAGGTCAAATTAGCGGCTAAAGTGGGCCAAATGATGGATGTGATAGTGGACGAGATCGACCCAGACGGCGTTGCCACCTGCCGCACTAAAGCCGATGCTCCCGAAATTGACGGGAACCTATTTATTGATGAAGGCGCGGGGGTATTGCAACCTGGAGATATAGTTCAGGTTGAAGTGGATGAGGCCGGAGAGTACGATCTCTGGGGTCATTTAAAATTTTAAGACAGTAAAACCAAAGTTCACCAGCCAACCAATAGCTGGGTGCGCAAGCCTTCACTACCCCTCTAAATAAACCCTAGTGGCGTCTTGCACGTGGCGGAATCGGTCGCCACCGAGGTGTTTTCCACCGTACCAGCGGCTAACGATGATCAGTTCATTCTGCCGGTCAGCCCGCTCCAGCATACGCAGAATCACAATCCCAGCACCACTTTCTCCATCATCTGATTTCAGGGGCACACCATTTATTAGAACGCCCCAAGTGTTATGGGTGGCCTTGGCATATGTCTTTTCACTTTTCAGTTTTTTGAGGGTAGCATCAATCTCTGCACGATTGGTCACTTTACAGCCAGAAACCGCATATTTTGAACCACGGTCAGTGAAGATTATACCCAATTGCCTCACAACAGCACCAAAAGCCCAGACATCATAGTGGCGTAGATGCAGCAGCACTGATGGCATAAAAATTGGAATGTAATGGCATGTTTCATCGACCAATAGCTGCCCGCACACCGGCGATCCGGTCCGCATTGCGCGGATGGGTACCAAAAAATTTGTTGCCAGGGTCAGGGATACGCATGAAGTAGTCGGCGCCCAACACCGGATCAAACCCAGCCCTCGCAGTCATCTGGGCACCAAGGCGGTCTGCCTCGAGTTCATATTTTTTCGAGTAATTCCGCCCACCAACAGCCGCGCCAATATTGGTGGCGGCATCCACAGATCGCGCTGACCCCCCCAAGGCAGCAGCCAAAACCGCAAATAAAGTTGCACCACCATTAGCAGATTGCCTCTGCTGATCCAGATGACCCAGAATATGATGTGCGCCCTCATGGCCGATAACAAAAGCGATTTCATCAGCATTATACATATCGTTAAGCAAAGCCATGGTAAAACCTAATATCGGTTGACCCGCCTCATTCACAGTTTGAAAAGCATTGGGCGGGCTTTTGGGATCAGGGTTAATCACGATCACAAAATCACAATTTAAATTTAGGTTAGAATTTTTGCAGGTTTTAGCCAACATAGGACGCATCCGCCGAACCGCTGTGGTGAACCTGTGCGGCACTTCTTCAGAACTAATCACTGGCAAAGGCCCATGCGGTATAGGCCCAGACCTGGTTAGAACTGAACAGCCGGAAACCGTCAAAAGCAATATCAAAACGATGATACGCATAAAATTCTCCCATTATAATACTAATAGTTTATCAGCTAAAATACGATGGGCCAGCCCTTTGACTTGCGTGGTTGGTAAAACTGATTAGTGTCGCGGAATGTTTACGATTGAGCACGGCTTTGACGCCACATCGATTACCTTGATAGATGATACCGCCACGCATCTTTTGGAAGATGTGAACATCAATGCATTTGAGGATTGCATCACCATTGAACAGTGGGACGCTAATCGAGACCGAATGCATAAGGTGACCATTTCAATGAGCCAAGCCAGAGACCTGGCTGCTGCATTAGATCTTCCTGAGGGTGTTTATCAACGCTCCGGAAAATAGCTATTGGAAAGAAATTTATATGGCTACTGGATTTTACTGGGACGAACGGTGCTTTTGGTTTTCCGGCGGCAATTATGCTTTCACACAGCCTGTTGGCGGATTAGTCCAGCCGTTGGCCATTGGTGGTATACCCGAAAGTCCAGAAACCAAACGTCGGTTAAAAAACTTGATGGATATCACGGGTCTCACCCAAACACTAAACAGCCAGAGCGCAGACGAGGCCAGCAGGGAGGCCTTGTTACGGGTCCATACCAAGGCATATCTAACAGCCTTTAAGGATGCATCAAAAGGCAGCGGTGGGGAGTTGGGCTTACGGGCACCCTTTGGACATGGCGGCTACCAGCAAGCCGCCCTGTCAACTGGCTTGGCCTGCCGTGCGATTGCTGACGTTATGGCTGGGAGGGTAACCAACGCCTATGCGCTATCGCGCCCACCAGGCCACCATTGCCTGCCTGATTTTCCCAATGGCTTTTGTTTGATGGCCAATATCGCTGTGGCAGTACAAGCCACGCGGGCGGCACAGGCTACTTTAAAAGTAGCCGTGCTGGACTGGGACGTGCATCATGGAAATGGTACCGAGGCAATCTATCTGGATGACCCAGCCACCCTAACAATATCCATTCACCAAGAAAACAACTATCCACTCGATACTGGAGATGCTGAGGTCAGGGGCGCAGACAAAAGCAACATTAATATCCCCCTGCCACCTGGAGCAGGCCATGCCACTTACATGCGCGTGATAGACCAAATCGTGCAACCCGCCCTGAAAAGATTTCGACCAGATATCATCGTTGTTGCATGTGGCTATGATGCTTCTGCAATTGACCCACTCTCGCGCATGATGGCAACAGCAGAAACCTTTGGCAACATAACAGCAGCCATCAAACGCAGCGCCACCGAACTTTGTGATGGGCGATTGGTTCTGGTGCATGAAGGTGGGTACTCAGAAGTCTATGTGCCGTTCTGCGGGCATGCGACAATTGCCGCCTTATCAGGTAGTTCGATCGTAGCCACAGATCCCTTTGCCAGTACATTCGCCCAACGCCAACCAACTGAGCGGTTCCAAACCTTCTTGAATGATTGGTTGGATCAGTTGAGGCAATTTCATTCCTCTTAGGCATTTGCGGCTAAAATAGTATAATTTCAAGCACAGCCCTTGTGAATCGATGCGCAATATACCAAATCAGTGACTATGACAGATGCATTGACCTTTTTAAAAAACCGCCGTTCACGCCCTGCAAAGATTATGACCAGTCCCGTGCCCGGTAAAGAGGCCTTAGAAGCACTTTTGGTTATGGCCGCTCGTACGCCAGATCATGGCAAGCTAGAGCCATGGCGCTTTGTCGTGTTGGAACAAGCCGCCCTGCGCCGGCTGGGCGTGTTGGCCAGATCTATGGCCGAAGCTGCCGGCACAGACGTGGTGGATGCCGCAAAAGCCAGCCATCAGTTTGAAACAGGCATCCTGGCCGTAGTGGTTGTGGAAAGTCCAAAGGAATGTCTGAAATTTCCCGAAATTGAACAAACTTACTCTGCTGGTGCTGTTTGCCTGTCACTTCTGAATGCGGCTTTGGCCAGTGGTTGGGGGGCAAATTGGTTGTCAGGTTGGGCTTCACATCAGCCAAAATTTTGCATGCTAGGCCTGCAACTAGAGCCTCATGAGCGTGTGGCCGGCATCATCCATATAGGAACTGGTCCCTCAATAATGCCCGACCGACCACGTCCAGATGTGGCCGCTCTGACCCAATGGAAAAAAACATAATATTTTTGATTTTCAAATCGATTTTATGACCAACCGCTTCGCCACGCCTTATGACGCAAATTGAGATCAGCCTTAGCAGTTTTAATAATCAGTTGTTGATTGGTCGTGATGTTCGAACCGCTTTCTATGAGAACTGTAAATTGATCGTACCTATTCTAGGCGCAAGAACCTTCATTCATCAGGCTGAGAAACTTCTGGAGTTGCCATTCGATTGAACCAATCGAAATCACGTACCGAAAATACACCTCCGACAATACTACCGGCTATGATGGCCCAGAGTACAAGTGACACCGCAGTTGTCACAAGGAACCGCTTTTTCATCTGAGGGTTTTCTGGGCTCCCTGCATGGGTCCCAGGTTCAACTTTCCCCAAATCCCCCTGTGTCTGCAGCCGCAAGGGCAGCACTATGAATAGTGTGAGAAACCAAATGACAGCAAAAAGCACAATAGCCGATGTAATACCCATGAATTAATCCTTATAGCTTGTTTAAGCTTGTTCTAGCTCAATCAAGCAGCCAGTGAAGTCTTTAGGGTGTAAAAAAAGTACAGGCTTGCCATGGGCGCCAATTTTAGGCTCTCCAGCTCCCAAAACCCGGGCACCTTGGTTCTGCAGTTTATCGCGTGCAGCTAAGATATCATCAACCTCATAGCAAATATGATGAATACCGCCTGATGGATTTTTATCCAAAAATTTTTGAATTGGCGAAGACTCTCCCAAGGGATATAGCAACTCAATTTTAGTATTTGGTAGCTCAATAAACACGACTGTAACTCCATGATCAGGCTCATCTTGCGGCAGGCCTACTTTGGCACCCAAGGTTGTAGCATATTGCGCTGCGGCAACCTGTAAATCCGGAACGGCGATGGCCACGTGGTTTAGGCGTCCAATCATAATCTCTTCCCTTTTTATCTTTAAGAGCAGTGCAATCAAAGCTTCCTTTTGCAAACAGTTAGGTGTTTGCAACTAAAAGCGCCAAACTCCAACCCATTAATCTGGCAAAATAACCCGCAAAGATAACTCACGCAGCTGTTCATTCATCGGCTCTGAGGGTGCCGCCATCATCAAGTCTTCAGCGCGCTGGTTCATAGGGAACATGATCACTTCGCGGATATTGGCCTCGTCTGCCAACAGCATTACGATCCGGTCAATGCCAGCAGCACAACCGCCGTGGGGCGGAGCACCATACTGAAATGCGTTGACCATACCGCCAAACCGTTTTTCAACTTCTTCTTTGCCGTATCCAGCAATCTCAAAAGCTTTGAACATGATTTCTGGGCTATGGTTTCGGATAGCACCACTCAACAGTTCATAACCATTACATGCTAGATCGTATTGATAACCTAAGACTTTAAGCGGATCACCTTGTAATGCGTCCATCCCACCCTGCGGCATTGAGAAAGGGTTATGCTCGAAGTCAATTTTTCCAGTCTCCTCGTCCTTTTCATAGATCGGGAAATCCACAATCCATGCAAACGCGAAGCGGTCTTTGTCGGTTAAGCCAAGCTCATCTCCAATTGCAATTCGCGCACGCCCAGCTACGGTTTCAAAAGCTTTTGGTTTGCCACCGAGGAAGAAAGCCGCATCTCCAACGCCAAGGCCCAATTGCTTACGAATGGCTTCAGTGCGCTCAGGACCTATGTTTTTGGCCAATGGCCCAGCGGCTTCCATGCCTTCACCTTGGTCACGCCAGAAGATGTAACCCATGCCGGGTAGACCTTCTTTTTGTGCAAATGCATTCATTCGATCGCAAAATTTACGGCTGCCACCCGTTGGCGCTGGAATGGCGCGAATTTCTGTACCATCTTGTTCCAGAAGTTTGGCAAAAATTGCAAAACCAGAACCTAGGAAATGATCCGAAACGATTTGCATTTTGATAGGATTACGCAGATCGGGTTTGTCACTGCCGTACCAAAGAGCAGAATCACGGTAGCTGATTTGGTCCCAAGTCCGGTCAACCTTACGGCCACCACCAAACTCTTCGAACACACCTGCCAAAACAGGTTGTATCGTGTCAAATATATCCTGTTGTTCCACAAAAGACATTTCCAAATCAAGCTGGTAGAAATCTGTTGGCGACCGGTCGGCACGTGGATCTTCATCCCGGAAACATGGCGCAATCTGGAAGTATTTGTCATAGCCTGAAACCATGATCAGCTGTTTAAACTGCTGTGGGGCTTGCGGCAGAGCATAGAACCGACCCGGGTGCAGGCGCGAAGGTACTAAAAAGTCACGTGCGCCTTCTGGGCTGGACGCCGTGATGATCGGTGTTTGAAACTCTCGGAAATCTTTGGCCCACATGCGTTTGCGCATCGAAGCCACCACATCCGAACGCAGCTTCATATTATTTTGCAACTTTTCGCGGCGCAAATCAAGATATCGATACTTCAGGCGGGTTTCTTCAGGGTATTCCTGATCCCCAAATACCATGAGCGGTAGCTCTTCCGAGGCGCCCAAAACTTCCAGATCACGGATAAAAACCTCGATTTCACCAGTTGGGATTTTTGGGTTTACCAGTGCGGCATCCCGGGCTTTTACAGTACCATCAATTCGAATGCACCATTCACTACGCAGCTTTTCCACATCCTTAAAAACGGGGCTATCGGGATCACATAAAACTTGTGTGATGCCATAGTGGTCACGCAGATCGATAAACAGCAGGCCACCATGATCGCGGACTCGATGCACCCACCCAGAAAGGCGGACGGTATCACCAACATTGTCCTTGTTGAGATCGGCACAAGTGTGGCTTCGATAAGCGTGCATGGTCAGGCTCCTTCAAGCGGTCGCGCTGATACATCCCGACAAGGGCGTAAAGTCAAGCTAATCTGCTGTTTTCGGCCCGGCTCACTGTTAAAAGCTGACGCTGACAGCGTGATTAAGTATCAAATAGCGTATAGTTAGCCATTCCGCCTTAATCTTCAATGATATCCTCGGAATATTCTCAAATAAGAATTGCAAAACGGCGTGCGCTTTAAATATACTTTCTAAACTTCAAAAGTGCCAAAATATAAATAACTTAATTAAAAGTTAGCTAGGGATGTCCGTTCCTTATAATGCGCGGCTAAAAGTTTGAAGTTGGTGCTTTCGCGGCCCCAAAACTATTACTTACTCTAGGATAAAACTGATCCGTTCTTATCATAGCCTCTCTTCCGTGACCTGGCCTAAAAGTATCAATTTATAGGGCAATTTGCATCATGAGATCAAGAACTCCTCTTGCGTCCCGGACCTCTTTGCCTATAAGGCAGGACAGTTTGCGCGCCGCCGATGAAGGACACTTACATGCCTAAAAGAACTGACATTAATTCCATCATGATTATTGGGGCGGGGCCTATTATTATTGGCCAAGCATGTGAGTTTGACTACTCAGGCGCTCAGGCCTGCAAGGCCCTGCGTGAAGAGGGATACCGGGTTATATTGGTAAACTCAAATCCAGCTACAATCATGACTGATCCTGATATGGCTGATGCTACGTACATCGAGCCAATCACACCAGAGACTGTGGCTAAGATCATTGAGATAGAGCGCCCGGATGCGCTGTTGCCCACGATGGGCGGCCAGACCGGTTTGAACACATCCCTCGCCCTTGAAGAAATGGGCGTTTTGGAAAAGTTCGGCGTAGAAATGATTGGCGCAAAGCGTCCAGCCATTGAAATGGCAGAAGATCGTAAACTCTTCCGCGAAGCTATGGATAGACTTGGATTGGAAAATCCACGGGCCAGTATTGCAGAAACGATGGAAGAATGCATGGTAGCTCTTGATGATATTGGCCTGCCCGCAATCATCCGTCCTGCTTATACTCTGGGCGGAACCGGCGGCGGCGTTGCTTACAATCGCGAAGATTATGAACACTTCTGCAAAACTGGCTTGGATGCCTCACCGGTTAGCCAAATCTTGATTGATGAAAGTCTTCTTGGTTGGAAAGAATTCGAAATGGAAGTGGTTCGCGACAGTGCAGACAACGCCATCATCGTTTGCTCCATCGAGAATATTGACCCCATGGGAGTGCACACCGGCGACAGTATTACAGTGGCTCCAGCTCTGACACTGACCGACAAAGAATACCAAATCATGCGTAACGCTAGCATCGCTGTACTGCGCGAAATCGGTGTTGAGACTGGTGGATCTAACGTACAATGGGCTGTGAACCCTGAAGACGGCCGTATGGTTGTCATCGAGATGAACCCACGGGTATCTCGTTCTTCGGCTTTGGCATCCAAAGCAACAGGCTTTCCAATCGCCAAAATTGCAGCAAAATTGGCCGTAGGTTACACTCTTGATGAGCTGGACAATGACATAACTAAAGTCACCCCAGCCAGCTTTGAACCTTCGATTGACTATGTGGTCACCAAAATCCCCCGCTTTGCCTTCGAAAAATTTCCAGGTTCCCCAGCAGTGTTGTCCACCGCAATGAAATCTGTTGGTGAAGCCATGGCTATTGGCCGCAGCTTCCATGAATCAGTGCAAAAAGCACTGGCATCTATGGAAACAGGTCTCACCGGTTTTGACGAAGTCGACATCGATGGTATGCCATCTCAGGATCAAATGGTTCTACGTGATGGCATTTTGATTGGCCAGACGCCTGACATTCAAGCCGTGATAGATAAAGCCCTTACCCGAGAGCTAGCCATACAATCACCTGACCGTATGCGCGTCACTGGCCATGCTATGAGATTTGGATTTTCAGATAATGAAATCTACGAAATTACTCGCTTTGATCCATGGTTCTTGGCCCGTATTCGCGAGATTATAGAGACCGAAACTATTATTAAGGCCAATGGTCTTCCTGAAGACGAGTTGGGAATTCGCCGCCTTAAAATGATGGGCTTTTCCGATGGGCGCTTGGCAATTCTGACGGGTCGAACAGAGAAAGATATACGCAACACTCGCCAAAAAATTGGGGTTGTGGCCGTATTCAAACGCATCGACACCTGTGCTGCAGAATTCGAAGCCCAAACTCCCTATATGTATTCCACTTATGAGGCCCCTGCGATGGGCTTTAGCGAATGTGAAGCCCGGCCTTCTGATCGCAAAAAAGTTGTTATTTTGGGCGGCGGTCCAAACCGGATTGGCCAAGGCATCGAATTTGATTATTGCTGCTGCCACGCCTGCTATTCGTTGACCGAACAAGGCTACGAAACCATCATGATCAACTGTAATCCCGAAACAGTGAGTACCGATTATGATACTTCAGATCGCCTCTACTTTGAGCCTTTAACTTATGAGCATGTGATGGAAATCCTGCGTGTTGAGCAAGAAAATGGTACCCTTCATGGGGTGGTTGTACAGTTTGGCGGTCAAACTCCATTGAAATTAGCGAATGCTCTCGAAGACGCTGGCATTCCTATCTTAGGCACCACTCCAGATGCGATTGACCTGGCCGAGGATCGAGAACGTTTTCAGGAGTTGGTCACACAACTGGGCCTAAAACAGCCACACAACGGCATTGCACACTCCGATGCGGAGGCCTTAAAAATTGCAGCAGGGATTGGCTTCCCGCTAGTAATCCGTCCATCCTATGTTTTGGGTGGTCGGGCCATGGAGATTGTCCGCGATCAGTCTAATCTAGAGCGCTATATTTCCGAGGCAGTGGTTGTGTCTGGCGATAGTCCCGTATTGCTTGATAGCTACTTATCAGGTGCGGTTGAAATTGATGTGGACGCGCTTTGTGACGGCACTTTGGTACACGTGGCTGGAATTATGCAACATATTGAGGAAGCCGGCGTCCATTCTGGCGATAGCGCCTGCTCCTTGCCACCCTACTCTTTGCCACAAGACATCATTATTGAATTAAGACGTCAAACTAAGGCATTAGCCCTAGCCCTGAATGTTGTTGGCTTAATGAATATCCAATTCGCAGTCAAAAATGGCGAAATCTACCTTATTGAAGTGAACCCCCGCGCCAGCCGCACTGTCCCGTTCGTTGCCAAAGCAGTTCGCAGCCCGATTGCCGCAATAGCGGCACGTGTGATGGCTGGGGAACCCCTGACCAACTTCAATTTGATCGATCCCGCCAGCATCAAGGGATTTGCAGTTAAAGAGGCCGTACTACCTTTCGCACGCTTTCCGGGTGTTGATACGCTTTTGGGCCCTGAAATGCGCTCAACGGGTGAAGTCATGGGGTTTGACAGCAAGTTCCACCGCGCGTTCTACAAAGCACAGCTTGGCGCAGGTACGGAGCTGCCAACCTCTGGCAAAGTTTTCCTATCTATAAAAGACGAGGACAAGGGCCCAATGCTTCTGGAAGCGGCGTCTTGTCTGCTGAAAATGGGCTTCATCTTAACAAGCACACGCGGAACAGCAGCATTTTTGGCCGATGCAGGTATCAGAAGCGCCATCGTAAATAAGGTGTATGAGGGCCGGCCAAATATTGTAGATCAAATCAAAAATGGTGATATTGCGCTGATCCTCAACACCACAGCAGGCGCTCAAGCCGTGGAAGACAGCCGTAGCATGCGCGCCTCAGCCTTGATGGATAGAATTCCCTATTACACCACTCTCGCTGCAAGCCACGCCGCAGCCTTTGCTATCAAAGCCCATGCGGAGGGCGATGTCGGTGTAAAGGCGTTGCAAGAATAATACACCCCACAATGGGATAAAGCAAAAAAGCTTTGGTTTAAGGCCGGGGTTTACACTTCCTTAAGCGATACGCGCTTATGAAGTTCTTCTGCGCTCTCAACTCTTTCTGAATAACGATCCACCAGTATCTCTTTGTGGCCGCGGGTCATTACGGTGAAGCGTGCTAGCTCTTCCATGACATCTACAATGCGGTTGTAAAATGAAGATGGTTTCATCCGGCCATTCTCAAATTCCAGCCAAGCCTTTGGGAGGGAGCTTTGATTAGGGATTGTAAACATCCGCATCCAACGGCCCAAAATTCGCATTTGGTTGACCGTATTAAACGACTGGGACCCACCAGAAACTTGCATCAGGGCCAGGGTTTTCCCTTGTGTCAGCCGCATACCACCGATGGCTGACAGCGGTATCCAATCAATTTGAGTTTTCAAAATACCAGTCATGGCACCATGCCGTTCGGGACTAGACCAAACCATGCCCTCACTCCAGAGCGCCAGCTCTCGCAATTCTTGCACTTTTGGATGGCTGTCCGGCATCGCATCTGGCAGAGGTAAACTCGCAGGATCAAAAATTTTGGTCTCACAGCCCAAGGCTCGCAATACTCTACCACCCTCTTCTGCCGCAGCGCGCGAATAGCTTTGCGGCCGCAGCGACCCATAAAGCAGCAAAATTCGCGGTGGATGCCCATCATCTTCAGAGCTCGCTAGCTCTCTAAAATCAATTGGGCGCAGCAGAGTGGGATCATAAAGTGGCTGGTCCTCAATAATCATTTTTGTTTCCTCTTAAGGCCATAGCTATCAAATCTGCTACATGGCTAACAACTGCTCGGCATCATTATCAGAAATAATACCTGCAACAACATAGCTATGATAAAGTAACTTATACTCAGCAATCTCCAAACACGGATCCTAAACGGTTAGAGGGCTTTAGTATTAGAGAGATCACAAACTATGCCTGGCTCTTGCATCGTTCACAAGCTCAGGGCACATAGCCCCATGGCTAAGCTTTACTTCAATTACTCGACCATGAATGCTGGCAAATCAACTTTGCTGCTACAAGCTGCACACAACTATCGTGAGCGGGGCATGCAAACCTACCTTATGACCGCTCAAATGGACACACGCGCCGGTCAAGGTAAGATTGCCTCCCGCATTGGAATTGAAGAAGACGCCGACACGTTCAACCCGCATGAGGATATGTTTGAGAAGGTAAAGGCGCGACTTGATCTAGGCCCTCTTGCTTGCATTTTTATCGATGAGGCTCAGTTTCTAACCAAAGATCAAGTCTGGGCGCTGGCCCGCGCTGTTGATGATTTGGGAGTTCCAATCATGTGTTATGGTCTGCGAGTGGATTTCATGGGCGAATTGTTCCCTGGATCCGCCACACTTTTGGCCCTTGCTGATGAGATGCGTGAAGTGCGAACCATCTGCCATTGTGGCAAGAAAGCCACGATGGTTGTAAGGTTTGATAGCACTGGGAAGGCCGTCACAGCTGGAAATCAAGTACAGATTGGCGGCAATGAAACCTACCTATCCCTCTGTCGCAGACATTACCGCGATGCTTTTAAGGATGACACAACACCCGAACTGCCGATCTAAATTGAAGACCTGACCACAGCCATATTTTTAGCTACCCGTGTTCAATCTTTTAGCGCCCAGCATCCTCCCAGAACGCAGTACACACAAAAGAGACAAAGCCCCCCTTTGGCACCTTATCAAAAGCACCTAATCAGCGCTTGCCATAGTAAAGACCCACCACATGCTCCGCCTCTGCAAAGAACAGCCAGCGTTGGGCAAAGGTACCAATTGCATGCAACAACACCGCAAAAATCACCATAAGGGCCGTACCTGAGATCATAAGCAAGCCCAGAGGCATAAGAATCATCAGCGCAAAGGAGACCAACCGCAGCTTCACTGCATGTTTACGCCCAACCTTATGCACCATTTCTTTAAGAAGATAGTTATTGCCAGTATGTGGTGGCTCGAACGCTCGCACGATACCACGCACCCCAAGACCGGTGGCGGTGCCAATATCAGTACCACGGCTCTCGAAGCGGCCATCCCCCGACAGCCAGGCCACAAGCTGCAACACACCCGCAAGCGCCAGTAGGATCATGGAAGGCAAAATTTGCATCGCCAGCAATCCACCACCACTCAAAGACAGTAGCAAAAACAAAGCTGGCGTACTCCAATGATTCCAGCGTGGTACAGTTTTGAGCTGCGCATAGATCATCGAGGTAGCAAAAACAGTAAGAACCGCTAGGATTGCGCCAAGATAGCCCAAAAGTTGCCAATTGGCTTCCAAGAAAATTTCCCCAATGGCAAACAGTCCCAAAACGGCCATAGCCACCACCGCGAGACAGCCCTCACGGCTCAACCAACTACTACGCCATTGCGAGAACGCCATCAAAAACCGTTGTGGGTTTCCAAGATGAAATGTTGAGGCCAAAAGCCCACCACCCGCCAAACCAAAGCCTAGGGCGTAATACCAAAACGCAACCCAACCGCGCACCTCCGGCAGACCGATTCCCAGCCAGGTGAGCAATCCGAAACCAAGCCCCGAGGCAACAGTGAATACAATTACAGAACCAGCAGGATGCATCAGATTTTCTCCAAAGCTTTATCAAGCCAGCCTAAAAAACCTTTTTGAGTTTTGGCCACTGGCTCCAAATAGGGTGCCAAAATATCAAATTCAGGGATAACATCTTTGGGACGTGGGGGTAGGTATTTGTTGACAGGTTTGGTACCCAATTCTGGCATCAAATCCATCCCGCCACGCGCTGCCACCAATTGCGATACCTCCGAGGTTTCATCTCCCAGATCGCCAAAATGCCGCGCGCCCGAAGGACAGGTGCGCACGCAGGAGGGGACCCGGTCCACCTCAGGCAAGTTCTCATTGTAGATGCGGTCCACGCAGAGTGTACATTTTTTCATCACGCCAGCAGCCTGATCCATCTCACGTGCGCCATAGGGACAAGCCCACGCACAAAGCCCACAACCAATGCAAGCGTCTTCATTTACTAAAACAATCCCATCCTCCTGGCGCTTATAGCTCGCACCCGTCGGGCAAACGGTGACACAGGGCGCGTCCTCACAATGTAGACAAGATTTAGGGAAATGGATCAGCTGCGCCGGACCCGACTCTGGCTGCACCTCATAGGAGTGCACTCGGTTTAGGAACGTCCCCGAAGGGTCAGCGCCATAGGCATCCTGATCAGACAGCGGCACGCCATAGTTTTCTGTATTCCAGCCTTTGCAAGAAACCACACAGGCATGACAGCCCACACACGTATCCAAATCAATGACTAGCCCCAGTTTTTTCTGGGTAGTTTTAGGTAGGGTTGTCATCAAAAACTCCCTGTTTTGAATTTGGTTTTGTCCCTCTTAAAAGGGAATTGGTGGCATTTTTAAAAATGCGCAGGTCAGACACAGTTAATAAATCCAGCCCCGCCTTAGGATGGTCACGCTTGCCCCCCACCCCGTTCGGTCCCCCTAGTGAGTTAGTGGTTGCCAGCTGGCCAGAAAAACACTGGCCAGCAAACTCTGCAAGATCTGCATTAAAGGCTTCAGACTCCTCCCAAAAGGGGGAATGGCCCGATTTATGATAGAGTTGACCCCGGGCGTTAGCAAAATGCTCCAAAGCCTCTTCGCCCATATCAGAGGGAGCCAAACGCTCATGTACACCCCAAGCCACCCAACAGGGTTTGGTGGTAGCCTCTGCCACCGCCCGACGATCTTCCTGTCGTAAACGCGCCGCGGCACGCACCTGTGGCGGCACCAACATATTATAACCTACAGCCTTAGCTATCACCGCAGCCTCAGGTTTTTGATGAAAACAAACATCGACGAAGGCGAGTACAGCCGCCAAGTTTTCAGCCAGATCGTTAGAATACATCCCAGAGGCTTTAGCAGGAGGGTCATTGCGCACCTGTGCCGCCGAGGGCGGCAGATGCCTACCAGTTGTGATCGATGAGCCAATTAAGCCTACACCGGCCAATGCTACATCCCCGAAATGTTCCAGATAGTCCATAACAACCCAGCCCCCCATTGACCAACCCACCATCAACGGAGATTTCAAATCGAGAGTTTGAATAATCTTTTGCATGTCCTCAGCCCAGGGGCGACTGTTATTGTAACACGCCGGGTCCAAAGGCTTGTCAGATTGACCATGACCCCGCAGATCGGGCAGGATCAACCGAAACCTTCCCGCCAATACCGCTTGACGCTCAAACGACAGATGACATTGCGACCAGCCATGCGCCAAGATGATAGTAGGCGCGTTCTTTGGCCCCAGATCAAGCACGTGCAGCTGCACACCGCCATGGCCTACTATGTGGTGGCTGCGAGTCACTTGCCCACTTTCCACACCAGATCTTTCGGCCCCTGCCCCACGGGTGACCTAATCGGGGGTAATTCTGGAGAACATTCATCAGGCGCTTCGCAAGCTTCAATCTTGACCCTCAGATCAAACCAAGCAGCCTGCCCAGTCACAGGGTCAGAGTTCGACCAACGCATGCCGTCACCCTTCTCAGGCATCAGCTCATGGATTAGGTGATTGAGCAAAAAGCCTTTGGTAGCCTCTGGCGCTTTTTCGTCCAATGCCCATGCACCTTTGCGTTTGCCAATGGCATTCCAGGTCCAGACGGTATTTTCATTTAAAGCTGCCATATGGGCTACAGGCACCACGATGGCACCATGAGCAGAGGTCACACGCGCCCAGTCACCTTCAGAAAAGCCGTTAACCTCCCAAATCTTGGTAGGTACAAACAGCGGATTTTGTCCATGGATTTGGCGTAGCCAAGCGTTCTGAGTTCCCCAGCTGTGATACATCGCCATTGGACGTTGGGTCAGGGCATGAACGTTGAACTCAGAAGTGTCGACATTCTCATCCTCAAATGGCGCGTACCATATAGGTAGGGGATCCAAGGTTTCCTTGATCCGTTCCCGTAAATGTTCAGGCGGTTGCCGGTCACCGTGGCCTTCTGCTGCTAATTGAAATTTACGCATCGGCTCAGAATAGATATCAAACAGGTATGGCTGCGGCACGTCATAGATGCCAATTTTTACTGCCCAATCTTGATAGGCCACATTCCAAGGCTTATAGTAATTTGCACCATCAGGCACGTGAATTTCATAAAAGCCACCGTTGTCGATGTAAGACTGCATCTGATCTAAGTTAGGCTTGCCACGCCCTTCTTCTTTGCCATCCTCACCACGGAAACCAATCAGTGGGCCCACACCCGGGCGGCGCTCATGGTTCACAATGTAATCGGCATAGTCTTTATATTTGGCCGAGCCATCTTCATTCACAAAGCCCTTCAGCCCCATGCGCGCGCCCAAGTCTACCAATACAGATTGGAAGCCCCGCACATCGCGGTCCGGCTCCACCACCGGCCAGCGGATGCTGTCGGCGGCACCATCAGCCTCACAAATTGGTCGGTCTAAAAGCGAAATACAGTCATGACGCTCGAGGTAGGTGGTGTCGGGCAAGATTAGATCGGCATAGGCCACCATCTCAGAGGAGTAGGCATCAGAATAGATGATCTTGGGGATCACATAATCGCCGTTTTCATCCTTGTCAGTCAGCATCTTCATCATGCCACCCGTGTTCATGGAACTGTTCCAGCTCATATTTGCCATATACATAAAGAGGACGTCGATCTTATAGGGATCACCCGCGTAAGCGTTAGAGATCACCATATGCATCAATCCATGGGCTGACATTGGGTTTTCCCAAGTATAGGCCTTATCAATGCGCGCCGGGCTGCCATCTTCTTTTAGACACAAATCGTCCGGCCCCTGAACATAACCTAAATGCGGGCCGTCCAGTGCGGCTCCAGGCGTCACCTTGCAGTGCGGTTTTGGGTGGGCTGAAACAGGTTTTGGATACGGGGGCTTGAAGCGGAAGCCGCCAGGAACTTCAACTGTGCCAAGGATGATTTGCAACAGGTGCAAACTACGGCAGGTCTGAAAGCCGTTGGAATGGGCCGAAACGCCGCGCATCGCGTGAAACGAGACCGGACGGCCAATCATTGTCTCGTGCCTGTTGCCTCTAAAATCAGTCCAAGGTTGGTCCAACTCAAAAGACTCGTCAAATGCCACGCGTGCCAAATCAGCTGCAATTGCGCGAATACGTTCTGCGGCAATACCGCAGCGCTCCGCCACATTCTCGGGCGCATATTCATCTGACATATAGCGCTCTGCCAGATGCTGAAATACGGTACGATGACCTTTGTAGGTCGCGGCCAAATCTGGGGTAATACCTTTGCTATCAAAGTCCACCGGCTTGCCAGTTTTGCGATCAATTACAAGCAACTTGCCATCTTGACCGCGCAGAAGCAGGCCCTTGTTTGGGCCATCTGTGTTGTCCACTAGCGCGGGCGCATTGGTCAGCTGTGCCAAATAATTGAGATCTACCTTACCAGCCTTCAGAAGCAGATGCACCATCGACAGGATAAACAGGCCATCGGTGCCAGGCGTAATGCCGACCCATTCATCAGCGATCGCGTTATATCCGGTGCGGATTGGGTTCACGCCAATCACCTTGGCACCGCGCTCCTTCAGCTTACCCAACCCCATTTTGATCGGGTTGCTATCATGGTCTTCCGCCACACCAAATAGCATAAACAATTTGGTGCGGTCCCAATCTGGTTGGCCAAACTCCCAAAAAGAACCACCCATTGTATAGATTCCACCAGCAGCCATATTTACAGAACAAAACCCACCGTGGGCAGCATAGTTGGGCGTACCAAAGCCTTGCGCCCAAAAAGAGGTGAAGCTTTGCGATTGATCACGGCCTGTAAAAAATGCTAATTTTTCAGGATTTTCTTTGTGGACCGGCTCCAGCCAATCCTGTGCTAATTGCAGGGCTTCATCCCACGATATTTCTTCAAATTTACCGGAACCACGTTCCCCAACCCGTTTGAGCGGCGCGCGCAAACGTGAAGGCGCGTTTACCTGCATAATTCCAGCCGACCCTTTGGCGCAGAGGACGCCCTTATTAACTGGATGATCGCGGTTGCCCTCAATGTAGGCAACTTTCCCCTCTTTCATATGCACATCAATCCCGCAGCGGCAGGCGCACATGTAGCAGGTGGTCTTGCGGATCTCGTCACTCACTCTAGGTGATAAGTTCAATTTTGGTTGTTCAAATCCCATAAAAGGACCCCTTGTTGCCTGCTGGTCAGGTATTTTTTGCAGCGGATTGTGCCACTGTAACAGAAATCATATCGATGATGTCGCTAGCGGTGCATCCACGGGACAAGTCATTCGCAGGCTTTGAAAGCCCTTGCAAGATCGGCCCAATTGCCCTGGCGCCACCAAAGCGTTGTGCTATTTTATAGCCAATATTTCCCGCATCAAGATTGGGAAACACAAAGACATTAGCTTGGCCAGCCACCGGGGAGGCCGGCGCCTTGGTTGCCCCAACGGAAGGCACTATAGCGGCATCGAATTGCAATTCACCGTCAACTGCAAGCTCTGGGCGTAAACTGCGCACCATAGCTGTGGCCTCAACCACTTTGGTGACACTAGGGTGTTTGGCACTGCCTCGGGTGGAGAAGGAAAGCATCGCAATTTTGGGGTCAATTCCGGTTAAACTTTGCATAGAACCGGCTGCAGCAATCGCAATGTCCGCTAACTCTTCGGCGGTTGGGTCAATAACCAACCCACAATCTGCGAAGACGTTCAATTGACTTGGTAGGTCGGGGCGGTCTTCAAATAACATAAAGAAAAACGAGGACAGAAGCTTGGTTTTTGGGGCAGTTCCGATCACCTTAAGTGCGGCGCGAATTATGTCCGGCGTTGAATAGACGGCCCCGCCAATGGTTCCATCTGCATCTCCCGCCGCCACCATTGCTGCTGCAAAGAAATTAGGTTGCGATAGCTCTGCGCGTGCTTTGCCTGGGGTCATTCCTTTCGCAGCACGCTTTTGCACGTAGTACGCAACGTAGTCCACGAGACGCGCACTAGTGGAGGGATCTTCTATTGTGATGTCACCGACAACTGCACCAGCGGCGTTTAGAGCCGCGCTCACCACAGCCACCTCACCCACACAAATAATCTTTGCTAAATTAGAAACAGAGGCTGCAACTGCGGCCTCCGCAACGCGGGGGTCAGCACCCTCGCTGAGTACGATTGTAGGTTTGACGTCCGAGGTTACGGCAAGTATTTCTCGAAATGCCGTCACACTCAACTCCTCTACTCTGCGGCCATATCTGCAGCCGTGACACCGGCCACCTGAACAGGCTTTTTCATCGCGTCACGACGGAATGGCTCGCCTAGTTCTTGATTCAAGATCACCTCAATGACGGTCGTTTTGTTATTTTCCATCTGGTCTTTGATCGCTTGGTTCAACACAGCTGTCAGCTCATCCATAGCTTGAACCTGAACACCCAGAAGGCCACATGCCTGCGCAATACCAGCGTAAGATACCTTCGTATCAAGCTCAGTGCCCACGAAGTTGTCGTCAAACCACAGTGTTGAGTTGCGCTTTTCAGCCCCCCACTGATAGTTCCGAAATACAATCTGTGTCACTGCTGGCCATTCATCACGGCCGATGGCTGTCAGCTCATTGACGGCGATCCCAAAGGCGCCATCACCTGCAAAACCCACAACAGGCACAAGTGGCTGGCCAATTTTGGCACCAACAATTGATGGCAAGCCGTAGCCACATGGACCAAACAGACCTGGCGCAAGATATTTGCGACCTTCGTCAAAGGAAGGATAGGCATTACCGATGGCACAGTTATTGCCAATATCTGAAGAGATGATTGCATTCTTAGGCAACGCTGATTGAATAGCACGCCAGGCCATGCGAGGAGACATCCAATCAGGCTTGTCCGCCCGTGCGCGTTGGTTCCAAGTTGTGCCCGGATCATCGTCTTCGTGATCCATCGAGGTCAGCTCTTGTGCCCAAGCGGATTTGGTTGTGGCTATCAGATTTTTACGATCTTCGCGACCCGCGTCACCAGCACTGTCTGTAAGACGAGCCAAGATTCCCTGAGCCACTTTCTTTGCATCACCAATGATGCCTACGGCAACTGACTTGGTGAGACCAATACGGTCTGGGTTAATATCAACTTGGATAATTTTTGCATTAGTTGGCCAATAATCGATACCGTAACCTGGCAAGGTTGAGAACGGGTTAAGCCGCGTGCCCAAAGCCAAAACGACATCAGCCCGTGAGATCAATTCCATGCCAGCTTTTGAGCCATTATAACCCAAAGGACCTGCGAACAAAGGATGCGAGCCCGGGAATGCGTCATTGTGCTGATAGCCCACGCAAACCGGCGCATCCAAACGCTCAGCCAAGGCAGCCACGGCGTCAAAAGCATCGGCCAAAACGACACCAGCACCATTTAGTATAACTGGGAATTTTGCATTTGAAATCAGCGCTGCGGCTTCAGCTACCGCATCATCTCCGCCCTGCGGGCGCTCAAATGCTACAATCTTTGGAAGCTCAATATCGACCACTTGCGTCCACATATCGCGTGGGATGTTGATCTGAGCTGGGGCAGATGCGCGGTGGGCTTGCATAATGACACGGCTCAAAACTTCTGCGACCCGGGTTGGGTCACGCACTTCTTCTTGATAAGCAACCATATCTTCAAACAATTTCATTTGTTCAACTTCTTGAAAGCCACCTTGGCCGATTGTCTTATTGGCAGCTTGAGGCGTGACCAACAGCAAAGGGGTGTGGTTCCAATAGGCAGTTTTGACAGCGGTCACAAAATTGGTAATGCCTGGACCGTTTTGCGCAATCATCATCGACATTTCACCTGTTGCGCGCGTGTAGCCATCGGCCATCATCCCTGCAGAGCCTTCATGGGCACAATCCCAAAACATGATCCCAGCTTTCGGGAAAATATCAGAAATGGGCATCATGGCAGAGCCAATGATACCAAATGCGTGACGAATACCATGCATTTGAAGCGTTTTTACAAATGCTTCTTCGGTGGTCATTTTCATTTGTCAGCTCCTTAAAAGCATTATAGTGCCACGAGAATCCCCCACAGCAAATCTGAAGTTCTAATTCTGCCTTTGTACTAGGGCATACGCAATGACATATTTAGGGCCAGTTGCCACCCTCGGGTAAGGCCAAATTTCAAATTAACCCCCTTAGTTAAATTTTGAGACCACTACTGCGCTAATTTAATGAACTAATCCACCGCAGGTGACTGGAAGCCAAGAAAACATATTAAGCTATAATCATTTCTATCATATGAAAGTCGTCAAATTATGGCTGTGTCTTAGTACTCTAAGAAATAACTTTAAAAACTATTCTCCTCAGGATTCCAATTGAGCCTCCCATCTCGCACAGTTCTGTTTTCGCCTGGACAAG